>Ga0209025_1004260_pt1 | contig 12580 bp, 14 predicted proteins | sample AraplaMF_Col_mLB_FD_184256 | JGI IMG/M metagenome (GOLD analysis project Ga0209025, IMG submission 184256) | Arabidopsis root microbial communities from the University of North Carolina, USA - plate scrape MF_Col_mLB (SPAdes) (version 2) | ecosystem: Host-associated > Plants > Roots > Endosphere... | reverse complement strand
GTTTATGTATGTCGAACAATTAAGATGGCTTCCTGCCATCCCTTGTCCGAAGCCAATTCATCTCCCACCTACTCACTTCGCGTTCCTTGAGGAAGGAGTCTTCTTGGCTAAAATGATAAATTTAGCATATGGATGATTTTCCTCTACATCATGGAATCTCTCAGGTTCACTTAATTTCACTGCTGAACTACCAGAGTTCCAGTGTATCATTTCTTTTACAGTACCATCTTTGTGTAGTTTAAACGCCATATAATTACCTTTATCATCCTCAAATAGTAATGGATCTATTTGTTTTAATTCCTGCTTACCATATACTTTATCACTTACATATAACTTTCCTTCACTTATATTTAAATGTGAAATAAGATTTTTCACCCGCAAATCACGGTACACGCCTTCAAATTTTTTAAGCTCTTCTTCGCTAGGTTTTAAATAATCTGGCTTTGTTTTGTCTGGAAAATAATGATTCATAAATTCATCAAATATTTCTATAGGAAGTGATGAACTATCTTTATTCGTAACAACAAAAACTCCAATTTTATGTTCAGGAATTAACCACATTAAAGATGAAAACCCTGGTATATTTCCGCCTTTGCCAAACACATATTGACCATTATGACTTTGTGGTGAAAAGAATTCAAATCCATATGTCATATTAGGATATTTGGGATGTAACGCAAATTTTGTTTTTTGCATATCTTGAACAGTTTCTTTTTGTAGTATTTGGTTATTTTTAAATTTACCATCATTCAATTGAGCAATCATAAAATTGGCTACGTCACTTCCTGTAGAAAACATGCTCCCTTGCGGCATGTCTGTCGGTCTTGTTTGATAAAATGGGATAGCATTGCCTTTTGCATCGTATCCTGTTGCAAGTTTATCTTTGATAAAATTTGTCATAACAAAACTACTATTATGCATTTCTAGAGGGTAAAAGATATTCTTAGCCATATATTTATAAAAAGGTGTGTTTGTCAAATTTTGAACAATATACCCCTGAAGCATAGAAGCAAAATTATCATATGTATACGTATCTCCTGGCTTTCTCACTACTGTGGGCATATTTTCTTCTACATAATCTTTAAGTTTTGTATAATCATTAACTTGATAATGAATATCCTCCGGTCTAGGATCCACGAAATCAAACCCTGTTGTATGGGTAAGTAGGGCTCCATTGTAACAGGTTCACCCATGTTATTTTGGTACTTTAATCCTCCCATATAATTTACAATATCTCTATTTAAATCGATTTTTCCTTGTTCAACTAACTGCATTACAGCACTAGCAGTAAAAACCTTTGATACTGACGCTAATCGAAAAACTGTTTTTTTGGGATCGATGGGAATATTATCTTCTTTATTGGAAAAACCGTACCCTTTTTGAAATAGAATTTGATCATCTTTCACAACGACAATAGCTACACCTGGTGCATTTTCTCTGGAATTACTTTATTGGTAAAAGCTTCTACATCTTTAGCATTCAATCCTATAGATGAAGCCGTTTCAGCTTTTGAATAATTACTACCCAGGAAGACTAACAAGAAGCAAATACTTATAGCTACTAACCTTCGAAAATGATTCTTCATTCTATTACTCCTACTTTCCAAACTAATTCCCCCTTTATTACTAGATATATTGATTATTATTCTATAGGCTAAACGCAGATCCCGATAACCAAACCATATTCTACCATTATACGATATATTTTTCTAATTTTATTTCTATTCTGTCATTTATCCCCTTTTCCGCTTTAGAATAACATTTCATGCATGGTAGACCTTAGTTATAGAAGAATGCTGTTGCAAACAAAATGCGAATTGCACAAAAAAAGAAGCATAAACCTGCATTTTCTGCAAAGTTATGCTTCCTGTTATATATGCAATTGGTTCTATATGTAGGATTCTGGTGCAAAGATAATGAAATATTAAAAAGAGAACGACAGATTCCTAATTAAATCCATTCTTATGCTGATAAGCCAAAAGGATTATAAATGCTTTACATCATCATTGTAAAAACATAACAAAGGAGAAAAACTTAGTAAGATTCTTCTCCTTTTTATGTGTGTAGTTTATAAAATTACGAAATAAATGCTCATACAAAAGCACCTAAATACAGCCATTTTTACTTTGTTACATAAAGATTACATACTATATTCTGCATAGAAGACGGCAAAAAATTGTTGATGAACAGAATCCACGTTCTTTTAAAAGTTTAGAGACATCACGATAACTTAAAGAAAAGCGACAGTAGTATAGGGCGGCTACCAAAATAATATCTTTCCTGAATTGTTTCCCTTTAAAATATTTCATTTGTGATTCTCCTTATTCACTTTACCAAAAATTTAACTTAGAAAACTTTGCAACAGAACCCAAGAAAGCAATTAAAAACAGCTCCTGGAAGAGGAACTGTTTTAGAAAAATATTATTTTATAAATCGTTTTTCAATATCATCTAACATTAAGTTTGCAGCCATTACACCGCCAGCTGTATTCCAAATGATATCATCAACTTTGTATACTTTCCCGTTTTTAGAAGCATTTAAGTTCTTGAATAGGGGATCATTGATATATTCTTTCTCTAATTCAGATCCTTTTTTTTCATTACCTTTATCATATGTGAAGTAGAAGATGGTATCACCATCCATTGCAGGAATACGCTCTTTAGATACATTACGTTCTGCAAAGTCATTTTTGTTTTGATCACCAGGACGTTTGAAACCAAGTTCTCTTAAAATAACACCAGAGAATGTATCTCCGTGATAAATACGAACATCACCAGGCATAAAGCGAACCATAGAAATTTCTTGATTTACTTTATCTCCAAGTTTTCCTTTTAAATCTTTGATACGTTTGTCGTAATCAGCTAATACCTTTTGACCTTCTTTTTCTTTATTTACTGTTTTTGCATAAAGTTTAAAGTTATCTTTCCATTCACCACGCAGTGTTTCTGAGAAAACAGTAGGAGCAATGCCTGTTAATTGCTCGTATATTTTTTCGTGACGCAGTTTGTTACCAATAATTAAGTCAGGTTTTAAAGAAGCAATTGCTTCTACATTGGGTTGAAGCTCGGTACCGACAGTTTTTACATCTTTTAGTTTATCTTTCGTATGTGGATACCATGGGTTACCGGTAGGTGATTCAGCAGCACCGACTGGTGTTATACCAAGGTTAAGTAAAGCTTCTGTTCCTTCATTTGTTAAAATAACGATACGCTTTGGATTAGCAGGAACTTCAGTTTTACCCATTGCATGTTCTACAGTAATCATTTCTTTCTTCTCTTCTGTTTTAGATTCAGCTTTGTTATCAGATTTCCCACATGCCCCTAAAAGAAGTGAAAATGATAACACAAATACAAATAATACAAATGATTTTTGTTTGATGAAATTCATTATGTATCCCCCTTAATAATTGATAATAATTTTCATTATCAAAAATGATATTAAGACCTTACAACTATATTGTCAATAGTTCTCATTGACAATATAAATTAAGTTGGAATACACCGACAACGTATCATTATACATTGAAGAAGAAACGCTGGTTCTGGTACAAACCTCGAATAGTATCAAAATACACACAAAAATATAAGCTTAATTCCGAATATTAAATGGATATTTGTTAATAAAATACGCGTTTTCTCTCTAGATTTCGAATGATTTATTTTCATAATCATCAAATATTCAGTTTGGAATTGTTATAAAATTATTCTTGCACCAGAACCGATATTACTGAAGTAGCAAAAGGAGTTGGGTTTGATTTCCGAATCAGTCCCCATTTTCACTAAAGCTTAGATAATTTATCTCTTAATTCTAATTCATCCTCTGTTTCAAAACCCTTAAATAATAAATGAACAATATGGTTATGGTTAAAAAATACATTATATTCTTTTAATAAATTACCATGAGGATATGGACAAGAAACATAATCCCATAATTTATTATCAGCTTGTTATTGTTTTAATTAGATTCCTGTTTTAAAGGTCTAAATGCAAATGCACCTGAAATGATTTGTAAAACCACTGGAAGGAATAAAATAAATAAACCTAAAAACAATGAAATTATACTTAATACAATCATGCAAATACCATAAGTTTTATTATTTATTTTATTAACACAACAAGCTAGTACTAATAGGCCTATTTGAATAATTAAGGCGATGCTAGAAGTAATGATAATATATTCTTCAATGCCTCCAGAACTAGTATTAGAACTTGTGTAGGAAATACAACCAATTACAATAAATAAAGAAAGTAAGAGTCCTAAGATTCCTCCGATTAAGCCGATTACAAATTCTACAGTGCGTTTCAAATTACAATACCACCCTTCAAAAATATTATTTATATTTCCCCTTATATATTTACCATGATTTTGGAATAGCTAAATATTTTAATTAGCTTCTTGTTTTAAAGATCGAAACGCAAATCCACCAGAAATAATTTGAAGAATTACTGGAATAAATAAAAGGAATAATGACATAACCAATGTTACTAATGGGAGCAATATCATACAAAGTCCGTAAGCTATATTGTTAACCTTATTTACTGAACATGCCAAAACTAACAGCCCTATTTGAATAATTAATAAAATAGAGTAATAAGTCAAAACTTTATAATCAATATAACCATCCATTGCAGTAATAGCTATCATCAATATAATAAGAGAAACTATTACTCCCAAAATACCACCAATTAAACCCAGTATAAATTCAGGTGTTCTTTTCATTTCCAATATCCCCCTAACTAGTAATATATTATATATTTAATGTCCATTTATCTATATTATCAAATGTAATTTAGGAAAACTATACACAAATGTATTGGGTTTAATATTATATGTAGTTTTATTCCACAATAAAAGCAACAACTACGCTTCAATTTCATTCGTAAAGTATCAGGAGTAATCCCCCATCGATCACTCACTTCTCTCGGTGTAATAATCTCATATAACATAAATAGCAATTAAAACCGCTTTATTAAATTGTTGATGTCTCTAAACAGCTTGTTAACCTAATTAAAGAAGTCGTAGCGACATTTTGACTCATCCTTACAAATAAAAAGTACGCCATCTTATCTCAATGGCGCACTTTTTTATACAAATCATTTAGAAGAATATATTTATTCCATGCCGTGTATGTAGAAATCCTAAGTGAGTCAGGGTAAGGGTGGTGTTTCATTAAAGATTTTTTTTAGACTATAGAAAAAAGGGGTCTGGTGCAAAAACTTCAAAATAATTTACGAGTGTTTGTGCACCAGAACCCGTTTGCTCATGAATAGAATACAAATTTGTACTCTATTCATGAGTTCTGTATGTTCATATATATTTACTTTAATTTCAAGATACGTTCTATTTCCTCCACACTTAATTTACTTGCTTTTGCAATAGTTTCAAGCGGTACACCAATTTCATGCATCCCTCGAATCATTTGCATCTTACCTTGCTCAATACCTTTTTCCATACCCTCTTGTTCTGCATGCGCTAGCTTAGCTTGTTCATCTAGAAGTAACTTCTCTCGAGCTTCATATGCTATTCGGAAAGAAGAATCATGGCTCATATTTTCCCATTTATTTATAGCCTTTTGTAAAATTGGATCTTGATTCATTGCAATCTCCTCCAATGTTTGAGTTAAATGTGCATCTTCATGCGCTGGTAATAATAACATCCAACGAACAAATGTATTTTCCCACAGGTTTACTTTTTCTTCACGCCATTGTTTTACAAATTTCGGTATCTCTACAAAATGGATTTCAATCTCGTCACTTAATAGTTGCTGCATTTTTGTTTTCCATAATTGTCCGATGGTATGAAATGCATCATCCTGAGAAAACAAAATAAAGTCTAATAAGTTAATGGTAATTGTTTTCCGAAGTGAACGATATGGCATCCCTTCTTGCATTTGAGATGTATAAAGTTTACTCCAATAATATAAAGATCACTTCACCATATCATGTGTATTTCGAAGCTGAATTTCGATAGTTACTTGCGTCCCATTATCTAATGTTGCTAATAGATCTAAAATCGATAATTAAACAAGTAAGATTGACTAAATCTAATTTTTCCTGTTTTATTTAATAAATTGTTTAGGCATTTCTTTAATGTGATTGTCATCATCACGCCAATCATAGGTTTCTTTCTTTGAAATGTCTAAAGTTTGATCTCCAATTCTAACACTATCCTTATTTACCCATTCAATATATGGATCTGCATCTGGATAATTCCAATATATATTTTCCGCTGAATCCGTATTAAGATTAACTAATTCACCCCTAACAGCATCTGCACTTAATGATCCTGCATTATGAAAATATGTTTTTATGAGGTATTTTCCATCTGGGGATTTCACTGTTTGAATTAATTCGCCTTTTGGAACACCTTGCAAACTAAAAAATTTCCAATATCCGAACCCAATTATAATTACTAACATAGAAAATATAATTATTAATGCTTTTCCTTTTGTTTTTTTTATTTTACCCTTTGTATTTACATCATCCATTCTTTCAACTCCACCCTATAGAATATAAACTATATTGTACCATTTGATAAAAGGTGCAATAGATCAAAAAATACATATTCCACCTTTTAATTATTATAAAAAAGGGCATTGTTCACATAATTCCCGTTATCAGTAGTTAGTCTGCCAAATTATAAAGTAGAATAAGCTCCTTTATTTTCTTTAAGCATAGCATGTAAAAGAATATGATATATTTATAAAAAGTAGGTGAAAACATGAAATTAGATTCTCATCGTATTATAGATTTCCCTGGAATGGATATACCAGTTAGCTATAACCCTCATTTCTAATACTTTATATTTGAATGTAGATGGCAATAGATAAGATTAACCCTTGCATCAATCCGTTAGGGTCATCTTACCTATTGCTATCTAGTAGGTAGGAGATGAATTTCCCTTTCTGCGCATAAATAGGAAAACGAGCACCCTATCGCTATGAATAGGAGTGCTCGTTTTTACTTTTATGGATAATTATCGAATCAATATAGTCTCTCCTAGTAAGTAAAAATTAAATCTACTTCTTAGAAATTTCGTAACTTTATCTTAAAAGAATCAGTTCCTACTTTTTTATACTTTTTTTGCACCAGAGCCCATACATCTGTAGAGCTACCCTTATTTTATCATTGTCTAGTTGAGGTCTACCTAGTTTAACTCCACGTTTCTTTGCGCTTGCTAGTCCTTCTTTTGTTCGCTCTGCTATTAAGTCCCTTTCGAGTTGGCTGATTACTGCCATCATAGAGAACATAGCTTTCCCAGTTGGCGTTGAAGTATCCATATTTTCCTTTAGTGATACGAAAGTAACACCCATATTATTTAACTCCTCGACAGTTGTAAGGATATCCAGAGTGTTTCTCCCTAGTCTGCTAATAGCTTCTACACTAACGGTATCACCTTCTCAGGTAGAGCTCAATAGTTATATTTTTATACCCTTTATAGTTCCTATGTTGATGTACTGAAAAGTGACCTCATCGAGGGGGGTTTTGCTATTTAGTATCACCTGACAGTTACTTTAATTGGTTAGAGATTGCAACTCCCTATAGCTACAACTAACAAGGCGACCGAGCCAGCAAACCACTTGTTCATTACTATCTCCATAGTTTCCTACCTCCCAATTGCTACTTTATAAGTTGTTCTCTTGTAGGTACCCGCATGAGACACCCTAAATCGTATATTCGTTCCAGTTAATTTATTTTCAACATATAGAGTTTTGTATTTCTTATTAAAGTTAGCTACAAAGTTCATTGCATCATCACCTATGAGAACGACTCTATCGTCACCGATATAAAACTCAATAGCTGCCTGATCTAGATCATCGTGCCAGTTAACCCACTTCGTAAACCACTTAAACATTTTATATTCCTCCTCTTAGTTTTCATAAATAGTTATTCTATTTATCCCCAAGTTTTCCCTATTAATACCACCTGATGGTGTCAACTATCGCTTCCACCTGGAGTGGCACAGGCACGACTGCTTCACCTGAGAACGTTAACTCAAAAGTTAAAACTGTGGAGGTCGTAGCAAAAAGTACTTGACCAATGAATATAACTCCTTTAATATTTTTCGTAAGAAACTCTAACTGAAGTGGTTCTCTATGAGGATAATAACTTGATAGCCTTGATACATATAAGTTTTACTGACCCCAAATCTCTACAGTCCACTGGGAAGTTCCCTTGACAGGGTGGAGGTCATGAACCTGAGCCACCGGAGTCATACAACTACTTTCAAAACAGTTTATAACTTATAAAAATCTGTCTCATTATTTCTTATTTCAGACCTTAATTGTTAAACTTCAAACATAAAACTCCCACGGTTGGAAGATCCGCCGGGGCCCACTTTAACTCCAATAAATTATTAACATGAACCCATATCAACTCGGCATGCTCAAGAGCTTTAGGTATACCGGACTCTATGTATGCCTTATAAGTAGCAAGATGAACCATAATATTCTCATACTCATGATCCACTTCTTCTATTTTTTCACCAACAGTAATTAAACATCCTAGTTCTTCTTTGATCTCACGTATCAATGCATCTTGCGGCATTTCCCCTTCATTAATTTTTCCACCTGGAAATTCCCAATAGTTCGGTAATGACATTGCAGGAGAACGTAATGCACATAGTATTTCATTCTTCTCATTAAAAATGACCGCTCCAACAACCGATACTTTTTTCTTCATGAATCGTCACTTCTTTCACATCTTATTTAGTACATATACTCTCTATATCTCGTCTTCTTGCTTATATTGCGCCAGCTTTTTCTCTAATTTTGCAACATCTTCATGTAGATTTACAACATGTAACTTTCGATGACAATTTGCACATACTCCAATAGTATTATAAATTGAATCTTCTCCACCCTCTGATAGCCATTTCACATGATGTGCTTCTAAGTATGGATTCCCTTTTTTATCTTGGAAAGGAGCATGCTGTTCACACAACTCACATATACCTTGTGCACGCCTTTTAGCTAGCTCAGCTACATACTCATTTCGTTGATATGTTGTAGTTTTTGTAAAGCGTTTATTATTACCATGAGATACTACCTTGGTAGCTCGATCCTTTAATTTGTTATAACTTAACTCTCTTGCTTTTTTCTTTTCCCCCTCTTGACGATTTTCAATAACACTCTCAGAAATAACTACATGCTTATTAGACAACTGGATTGGAAAAACCCATACATTTCTATCCATTCCTTGTGTATCCTCTTGGATCTCTTGAAAAGGTTGATTTACAAGCTCTACTCGCCCCATAAAAATGTGCTTTCCTGATTCAAATGCTTCAAATAAGTAAACATCTACTCCATTTTCTCTAGATTCATATAGAGTCTTATTTTGATTCCCTTCTAAAACTTGATCTCCTTCTTGGCCCATCCCTGTGTAATATAATATATCCTTATCCCAGCGGTCATCGTAAATACCTTTTGTATGATCAGAGAACAAAACTAATGTATTTGTTTTTTTAGATCGTCTCATCCCTCCCATATTCCCACATTTATATACCCTAGAAATTTCTTTATTATCATATTCCTGACCGATTACCATTGAATGAATTTCTTCTCTCATTATTTGAAGCCATTCTTTTACTAGCTCTATATCATACTCTTTCGCACGAGTTCCTATTCTTTTAAACGGCAATCCCTCTTTTTCCATAGCAAGTAATGAATCTTTTGCTATATTAAAGTAGTCCATTAATTCTATTTGGTTTACTATTTTTTTCTGTTCCAATTACTCTCAACCTACTTTACCATTTTTTTCATCTATTAATAATTAGATTATTGTTATCATTTATGAAAGTAAACTTTTACTTTTAAATTTACATTCATAAAAATAATTAATCTTATTCAAAACTATAAATACTAAAAGGCAAACAAAGAAAATCTATTTGTAATAAAAAACCTAGCAAAACCGTATTATATACATTAATATATCCTTATATTGACAATATATATAATGAGGGGCTTTTAATGAATAAGAAAAAAATAGGTTTATTAATTTTAGTAATTATTATTCTTTGGTTTGTATTTCCTCTTTCACCTTATTTAGCAGATTTAAATTATACAGAACAAAAGTTATATGATAAATTACAAAAATCCCAAGATATTTATACACTAAAAGAGCAAAAACCTAAAACAATAGTAAGATTATATTTACATTCAATACAAGAAAAAAATTATGAAATAACTTATCTTTTCTATAAAAATGATGAAAAAATGACCGAGGAAAAAAAACAATTTTTAAAAGAAGCATCTGAATTTCATAAAGCAATTCTATCATCTTTTAGATTTGCAAGATCATCTGTAATAATAAACGAAGATTACAAGGATTCCGCAGTTATTAATATGCCCCCATGGATAGGTACCAACATTCAATTCCATATGTATAAAAAAAATGGAACATGGTTTATATACGACGTTCCTTTTCAATAATTAAATAATATACCTTATTGATTTATCAAAAAGAATGCCGGAATTCCAGGATTCTTTTTATATTTTTGAAAGTAAACTTTTAAATATTAGTTTACTTTCATTCCCCCTACATCATAAACTTCATACCAAATTACCTGATATCCTCTATTGATATAACAAAAGTATACATTCAAAATGTTATAAAAGAAGCCTATTTCTTGGCATCCAGAAATAAGCAAAGAGAGGTAAAACATGAGCTAAGCGAAAATATAAACATAACTCGGGTTATTTCTCTCTTAAAATAGTGACCATATTATTCATTATCCCTCAGATTTGATAGTCTTTAAAATACTTCCCCCACTTTGCATTCATTATGAATTCTTTTAAATTTGGAAGCTACTTCTTCCAAATTACTAACCTATTTATGTAATTAATACATACTGATCAATTAAAAAAGCACCCGGTGCCTTTCATAGACAATCAAGTGCTTTAAATTTATATATTTTCTAAGTTTATTAAGTTTGCAAGTTTTTTAGGTTGTTTTTATATTTACAGTATGACATCCATAGTGGTCCTTGTAAGTAAAATGTTATCTCACCTATTCCCACCCTTATTACATACATTAGTATTTAAATCTCACTCTCTCTAATTTTAAAAATTTTTCAAACCTATTTATCATATCTTCTTTCGTAGTTGGGACTTCTTGAGGCATATAATTAACAAAACTCACCATATCTTCTGGGTAGTGATGATCTCCATAAAACTCTGCAATTTCATTTAATAATTCATTATCTTCTTTACATCTTTCATTTATTTCAGATAAACAAACAAATCTTAGTTTTCCATTCTCCTCTACTAACATTGTACTTTCTTCATCTAATTCAGGAAAATAATTAGTTTTTATTTCTAACATCACCTTATCTAAATCTTCACTAGATACTCCCCATGCAAGTTCACTAACAAACCCACTTTCATCACCCATATCCATCAATTCTACCGCATAATCAGAAATGACGTCTTTACTAAAATAATTTTCTTGGACGCCTACAAAAATAGTCTTCCAGTCATACTTAATATGTTTATTTTTTAAATCTTTTAAGTTCATATTATTTACCTCTTACTTTTTTGGAATTTGATTTGGCTTACCCGTCATAACACCATTTTCAATGAATCTTCTGTGGCTCACATCACCATTGGACTCAACAATCCATTCAAAAACACCTTTATTACCATTGTTACTTCCTATTATTTGATATAATTCCCTTTTAACCTAGGAATCCCCATTGGGCTTACCTTATGTTCTGTAAATGTTATAGACTTCACATCTTTTACATTGTAATGAATATACTTTTCTACTCGTGCTTCTTGTTCCTTCCAAAACTGTTCCTCTTGTTCTTTTTTTCTACATATTTCATTCCAATATATCCCCCTGCTATAATACAAATAACGGCTAATGTAATTACCAATTTCTTTTTAATTTGGAATCTACTTGAATTTAAATATAATCAAAATATATCACGAAACGAGTTGGAATATATGAGTGAATTTCAAAAAGAACCGATTGCTACAGAAGAAGATTTTTTAAAATTATCAGACCAAATTTAGGTGTGGATTTGAAATACAGTTTAATCGTTTTGAAAGAAGATTAACTGTTTATAAAAAAGGTAAATTAAAATATTGGTTTATTGTGGAAGAACGAGTTTACAGATGATATGTTTATAATTGTGACAGAAAAGATGTGTTCCTATGAAAGACTTCTAATGTAACTGTTAGGCTCAAATAAGACAGGGGGATTAAGATGTTAACAAACAAGTACTTAGACGATTTATTCGAAGAATTAAAAATAGAAGGTGAAACTTACTTTTATTATTTCTACTCCTATATAACACCATCAGCATCAGAGTATTTTACATACGGTCTTGGAGCATTGGCAGACCTTGAGCATTTAATCATATGTTTTACCGATAAAAGACTTATGGTATTAGAAATATCAATGAGTGGTAAATTCACTGGTAATATAAAGTGTATAGACATGAAGGATATAGAAAGTGTGAAAGTTAAGAAAGGTTTGTTTAGGACTAAGATAACTGTCACTTCAACAGGTAACAGGGGAGATATTGTAATTAAAGCAAATAGTTTTACAATAGGCTTATCGAATCAGAAGAAAAACCTA
>Ga0209025_1004258_pt1 | contig 12583 bp, 8 predicted proteins | sample AraplaMF_Col_mLB_FD_184256 | JGI IMG/M metagenome (GOLD analysis project Ga0209025, IMG submission 184256) | Arabidopsis root microbial communities from the University of North Carolina, USA - plate scrape MF_Col_mLB (SPAdes) (version 2) | ecosystem: Host-associated > Plants > Roots > Endosphere ... | reverse complement strand
GACGTTGAGCGCGGACGAACAGGCCTTCCTCGACGGCCCGGTCGAAGAGCTGTGCAAGATGATCGACGACTGGCAGATCACCCACGTCGATGCCGATCTTTCGCCGGCGCTGTGGGACTACATCAAGAAGAACAAGTTCTTCGGCATGATCGTGCCGAAGGAATACGGCGGCCTGGGCTTCACCGCGCTGGGCAACCACAAGGTGATCCAGAAGCTGGCGTCGATGTCGTCGGTGGTCTCCTCGACCGTCGGCGTGCCGAACTCGCTCGGCCCGGCCGAACTGCTGATGCACTACGGCACGCAGGAGCAGAAGGACTACTATCTCCCGCGACTGGCCGATGGCCGTGAAGTGCCCTGCTTCGGCCTGACCGGTCCGTGGGCCGGTTCGGATGCAACGTCGATCCCGGACTTCGGCATCGTCTGCATGGGCGAATGGAACGGCGCGCGCGTGGTCGGCGTGAAGCTGACCTTCGACAAGCGCTACATCACGCTGGCCCCGGTCGCGACGCTGATCGGCCTGGCGTTCCGCATGTACGACCCGGAAGGCCTGATCGGCGACAAGCAGGACATCGGCATCACGCTCGCGCTGCTGCCGCGCGATACCGCCGGCGTCGAGATCGGCCGCCGCGCGATGCCGCTCAACAGCCCGTTCCAGAACGGCCCGATCCGCGGCAAGGACGTCTTCATCCCGCTGAGCCAGCTCATCGGCGGCGAAGCCTACGCCGGCAAGGGCTGGCAGATGCTGGTCGAGTGCCTGTCGATCGGTCGTTCCATCACGCTGCCGTCCACCGCGTCGGGCGGTTCGAAGTTCGGTGCGGTCGTCACCGGTTCGTATGCACGCATCCGCAAGCAGTTCGGCCTGTCGGTCGGCCGCTTCGAAGGCGTCGAGGAAGCGCTGGCCCGCATCGGCGGCAACGCCTACACCATCAGCGCGCTGGCCGAGGCCTCGGCCGCGGCGGTGGCGCGTGGCGAGCTGCCGGCGGTGCCGTCGACCATCTCGAAGTACCACTGCACCGAGATGGGCCGCGAAGTCGCGCGCGACACGATGGACATCATCGGCGGCAAGGGCATCATCCTGGGCCCGCGCAACTTCGCCGGCCGCAACTGGCAGGCCGCGCCGATCATGATCACGGTGGAAGGCGCGAACATCATGACGCGCTCGCTGATGATCTTCGGCCAGGGCGCGATCCTGTGCCATCCGTGGGTGCTGAAGGAAATGAAGGCGGCGACGCTGCCCGATCCGGACGAACGCCTGCGCGAGTTCGATCGCAACCTGTTCGGCCACATCGGCTTCGCGATTTCCAACGCCGTGCGTTCGTTCTGGTTCGGCCTGACCTCCGCGCGCCTGGGCAAGGCGCCGGGCGATGCGTACACGCGCCGCTACTACCGCAAGCTCAACCGCTACTCGGCGGCGCTGGCGCTGTGCGCGGACACCTCGATGCTGCTGCTCGGCGGCAAGCTGAAGTTCAAGGAATCGCTGTCGGGCCGCCTGGGCGACGTGCTGAGCAACCTGTACATCGCCAGCGCCCTGCTCAAGCGCTACCAGGACGAAGGTTGCCCGGTCACCGACCAGCCGCTGCTGGCGTGGTCGATCCACAACGCGACGTTCAAGATCGAGAAGGCGTTCTCCGGCGCGCTGCGCAACTTCCCGATCCGTCCGATCGGCTGGCTGCTGTGGGCGCTGGTGTTCCCGCTGGGCCGTCGCGCGCAGTACCCGAGCGATCGCCTGGGCCACAAGGTCGCGTCCCTGCTGATGTCGCCGAACGAAGCGCGCGATCGCCTGGGCAAGGGCGTGTTCCTCACCCCGACCGCCAACAACCCGGGCGGCCGCATCGCCAGCTACCTGCAGAAGGCCGTGCTGGCCGAGCCGGTGGAGCGCAAGTTCCTGAAGGCGCTGAAGCAGAAGGGCATCGAAGCCCACGACTTCGCCTCGCAGCTGGAAGAAGGCGTGCGCGAAGGCTGGATCACGGCCGACGAGCGTCGCCAGCTCGAAGAACTGCGCGAGCTGACGATCGACACGATCAGCGTCGACGACTTCGATCCGGAAGAACTGCGCGCCGCGACCTCTCAGGTGGGCAAGCACGACAGCCGCTACGCCGCCTGAGGCGACCCGGTCTGAAACACACGACGGCGGGCTTTGTCCCGCCGTCGTCGTATCCGGCTAATGGAACCGATCGCCATGTCCACGTCCCTGCTTTCGCTCTATCGCAAGATCACGCGCTGGCCCGCCGGCCACTGGCTGTTCTCGCGCGCCGTGTGTTTCAAGGCGCCCTACTTCGGCACGATCGCGCCGCGCATCGTGTCGCTGGAACCCAACCGCTGCGAAGTGCGCATCCGCGATCGCCGCCGCGTGCACAACCACATCGGCACGGTGCACGCGATCGCGCTGTGCAACCTGGCCGAACTCGCCGCCGGCGTGATGACCGACGCCACGCTGCCACCGTCGATGCGCTGGATTCCCAAGGGCATGACGGTCGAGTACCTGAAGAAGGCCAACGGCACCATGCACGGCGTCGCCACGCCCGACGTCCCGGTGGTCGAATCGGCATCGGGCTACGAACTGCCCGTCACGGTGATCGTGAAGAACGACGCCGGCGAGGCGGTATTCCGCGCGTCGATCGAGATGTGGGTGTCGCCGCGAAAGTGAGCGTTCGCGTCAGCCGACGGACCACAGCGCGACCAGCGCGATCAGCGCCGGCACCGATTGCACGATCAGGATGCGCTTGTTCACCGTCGCCGCGCCATAGAGGCCGGCGACGACGACGCAGGCGAGGAAGAACGTCGCCACGTCGCGGCGTTCGCCGATGATCGACCAGACCAGCCCCGCGGCGAGGAAGCCGTTGTAGAGCCCCTGGTTCGCGGCGAGGACCTTCGTCGACTCGGCCTTCTCTCGCGTGAGGCGGAAGACCTTCATGCCCAGCGGGCGGGTCCACAGGAACATTTCCAGCACCAGGAAGTACAGGTGCGCGAGGGCGACCAGGGCAGTCAAGGCTTGCGTGATGAGGGACATGCGGGGCGCTCCTCAGGACCGATCGTCCCTGGCGCGAACGTACCTCATCCCGTCATACGGCAACAGCGCAAGCTGTTGTAGCCCGGGTAAGCGAAGCGCACCCGGGAAACCGTCACGCCCAACCCGGGTGCGCTTCGCTTACCCGGGCTACGAGACGTTCATTGGGCCGATGACACGTCGCCCATTCTGAGCATGGAACGACGCCTTACCCCGCCTTCGTCCCCACATCCTTCGCATGCCAAAGCGCCAGCAACTCCGCCTCACGCTGCGGCGACAACCCCGCCTTCGGCTTCGCGCGACGCTCCGCGGGCTGCGCGCGCCACCACACCAGCGTGTCGCGCACCGTTTCGCGCAAGGGCCGGTATGTCAGCCCCGCCGCCTGCGCCTTCGCCGAACTGCGCCGGCCGAAGGCAGCATATTCCCCGGTCGGCGGAATCCACGCCGGCAGGTCCTGCCACGCCGAGGCCTTGTTCGCTTCGAGGAAATCCGCCGGCACCCACGTCACCGTGGACTTCGGCGCGCCCATCGTGGCGGCGACCGCACGCGAGGTGTCGATCAGCTCGCCCATCGTCAGCTTCCCCGACGGCGCATCGGCGTTGAACGTGTCGAAGCGGCGGGTTTCGATGAGGTGCAACAGGAACGCGGCGAGATCGCGCACGTCGATGAACTGCGTGGGGTCCTTCGCGCTGCCCGGGCCGAGGATCTCGCCGCCGCGATCGGCGCGCGCCGGCCAATAGGTGAAGCGGTCAGTGGTGTCGCCCGGGCCGACGATCAGGCCCGGACGCACGACCGTCGTGCGCCCCGGCATCGCCGCTTCGGCGGCCTTCTCGCACGCCGCCTTCAATCCGCCGTAGGTGTCGTTGGTGACCTCGGAAACGTTCGGATCGGCCAGCTGCGCCAGCGCGCCGGATTCGTCCTCGTCGAGCTTGTCGTTGTTCGCGTAGACGGAGATGGACGAGACGATCACGTACTGCCCCACGCGCGGCGCGAGCAGCGTCGCCGAGCGCGTGACGTCGGCCGGGATATACGCCGACGTGTCGAGCACCGCGTCCCAGCGGGCGTCGCCTTCCAGCGCCGACAGATCGGTCTTGCGATCGCCGTGGAGGATCTCCACGCCCTTGATGCCGGCAAACTTCGTCGGGTTCGTCTTGCCACGATTGAACAGCGTCAGCGAGTGGCCGTGCGCGCGTGCGGCATCGACGAAATGCGGGCCGAGGAAACCGGTGCCGCCGAGCACGAGGATGCGCAGCGGTTTCGCCGGCTTCGCGTTCGAGAACGCAGGAAGGCCCATCAGGGCGGCGCCGGCCAGCCCGGCCTTGAGGACATCGCGACGATGCGTCATGTCGTTCCTTCGAATGCGAGCACGGACGGCTCAATCGCCGCAGCGTGCGCCGGCGGGCGCGCGCCGCCATGCGCCGAAGGTCATGTCGTCGCCGGTTGCGTCGTACTTTGCGAATTCGTCTCCACGCGTCGCGACATCCGCCAGCCGATGGTCGCCGCGCTGAGTGCGGCCAGCGCGCTGATGCCGGCGAAGGCGCCGGTGGTCACGCCCAGCGTGCGCAGGGCGTTCATGCTCAGGGCGATGGCGGTATCGCCGAAGCGCCACACCGCCGTGTCCACCGCGTTCTGTCCCTTGTAGCGGACGTTGCGCGGGACGCGCGCGTAGAGGCTGTGACGTGCGGGCTCGGCCATGCCGTAGGCGAGGCCGCGGCTGACGATGAGCGCGATCGCCACCGCCGGCAGGCCGAAGGCCATCGGCGCGTGCGGATCGGGCGAGAACACCACCAGCGACAACGCCAGCATGCTGACCACCGCCCACACCATGATCACCGGGCCCGGCCCGCGTCGCGGCAACAGCCAGCGCGTCAGCGTGAGCTGCGTGATGGCGGTCAGCACGTTCGCCATCTGGTCGACGCGGGCGGCGAAGGCGGTGCGCGATACCGCATCGGCGAAGGTCGCGCCGGAGTAATCGGCGACCAGCGCGTAGTTCACCGTACCGATGCCGTCGGCGAGCAGCAGCAACAGCGCCATGCCGCGCATGAAGGGATCGGTGAACACCTGCTTGAGGCCGTCGAGCATGCCGCCGCCGATGGGCGCTTCATGCGCGGCCTCGAAGCGGCGTTCGCCATGCGTTCGTGCCCAGCGGCCGAGCAGCACGATGCACACCACCGCCAGTCCCAGCAGCGCCGCCGATACCAGCAGCAGCGGCGCCACACCGATGATGTTCACCAGCGTCGCGGTGAGCGTCGGGCCGGCCAACGCGCCGCAGGTGCCGGCAACCGCGATGACCGGGAACAGCCGCTTGGCCTGCTCGACGCTCCAGATGTCGGACATGAAGATCCAGAACACCGACACCACGAACAGGTTGAACACGCTGACCCAGACGAAGAACACCGTGCCCAGCGCGCGTGGGCCGATCAGCGCCGGTTCGGCGAACAGCGGCACGAACCCGAACAGGCAGCCGATGAAGAACAGGTACACCAGCGGCACGACGACGCGCCGCGAATAGCGGGCGATCAGCCAGGCGAACACCGGCGTCAACACCAGCGTGGCGATGAACGTGGCGCCGTAGAACCACGGCAGCTGGGTCGAACCCACGGCGGCGGTGAGCTGCTCGCGCAACGGCCGGATCACGTAGTACGCCGCCAGCACGCAGAAGAAGTAGGCGAAGGAGAGCGCCACGGCCGGCCATTCCCCGCCGCGGATGCGGCCGCCCGGCGCTGCGGGCGCGTCGCCTGCTGCGGGCACGTCGTCGTGGGCCTGCGGCATCGCGGCGGAACTCCCGGGAAGATGGGCGCGAGTTTAACCGCGCCCGACGACGGCGCTTTGCATCGCCAGCCCGGACAGGGCCGGCGGCCCCTGCCGGCCGAGGGAGCATTTGCTCTAATGGCGGCCACTACGGTCGGCCGGCGACCTCGCGCAGTACGGGACCAGGGCAACGTGTTCGACTACATCATCATCGGCGCCGGCTCGGCCGGCTGCGTGCTCGCCAACCGGCTTTCGGCCGATCCCGACGTCAAGGTCCTGCTGCTGGAAGCCGGCCCGCGCGACAGCCATCCCTTCATCCACATGCCCGCCGGGCTGGCCAAGCTGGTCAACAACCGGCGCGTCAACTGGGATTACCACACCGCGCCGGAGCCGGCGCTCGACGACCGCACGCTGTGGTGGCCGCGCGGCAAGGTGCTGGGCGGGTCCAGTTCGATCAACGCCATGTGCTACACGCGCGGCGTGCCGGGCGATTACGACGACTGGGCCGCGCAGGGCGCGTCGGACTGGGACTGGGCCTCGGTGCTGCCGTGGTTCCGTAAGAGCGAGCGCAACGAACGCGGCAGCGACGCGCTGCACGGCGACGACGGCCCGTTGTACGTATCGGACCTGCGCTACAGCAATCCGCTTTCGCATGCCTTCATCGAAGCCGGGCGGCAGGCGGGCTTCCCGCTCAACGACGACTTCAACGGCCCGCGACAGGATGGCTTCGGCCTCTACCAGGTCACGCAGAAGAACGGCGCGCGTTGCTCCAGCGCGGTGGCTTATCTCGATCCGGCCCGTGGTCGCCGCAACCTCACCGTCGTCACCGATGCGCAGGTCAACCGCATCACGTTCAGGCACGGCCGCGTCACCGGCGTCGTGTATCGGGCGAAGGGACGCGTCTTCCACGAAGGCGCCGCGCGCGAAGTGCTGCTGTGCGGCGGCGCGCTGAATTCGCCGCAGTTGTTGATGCTGTCGGGCATCGGCCCGGCGATGCAGCTGCGCAAGCACGGCATCGACGTCGTCGTCGATGCGCCGCAGGTCGGCGAGAATCTGCAGGACCATCTGGACATCTGCACGCTGCGCCACTGCCCGCGGCCGATCACCTACGACCGCCTCAGCGACGTGCGCATCGCGTTCGACTACTACCTGCGCGGTCATCGCGGCATCGGGAGCAGCAACATCGCCGAAGCCGGCGGCTTCGTGCGATCCCGTTTCGCGTCCGATGAGCGGCCCGACATCCAGCTGCACTTCGTCCCCGCGATGCTCGACGACCACGGCCGCCATCGCCTCGCCGGCGACGGCTACACCGTGCACGCCTGCTTCCTGCGACCGCGCAGTCGCGGCCGCGTGCGCCTGATGAGCGCGCACGCCGGTGACCACGTGCGCATCGAGGCGAATTACCTGAGCGACGCCGAGGGCTTCGACCTGAAGATGATGGTCGAATGCGCGAAGCTCTCGCGCGAACTGCTCGCGCAGCCGGCCTTCGACGAGTACCGCGGCGCGCCCATCTTCCCCGCGCGCGACGACCTCACCGACGCCGAACTGATCGAGTTCATCCGCGCGAAAGCCGAGACGATCTATCACCCCGTCGGCACCTGCCGCATGGGGTCGGATGCCTTGTCGGTGGTCGATCCGCAGTTGCGCGTGCGCGGCGTGGAAGGGCTGCGCGTGGTCGATGCGTCGGTGATGCCGACCCTCATCGGCGGCAACACCAACGCGCCGACGATGATGATCGCCGAGCGCGCGGCGGCCTTCATTCGCGCAAGCTGAACGGCAGGATTCGCGCAATCTTCACGGCCGCGGGCGCATCTACAAAAGTGAATACGAAATCCGGCGGGTTGCGAACTGCGACGCAGTCCACTAAAGCCTGAAAAATCAGTGGCGTGTTGCCGACTGTTGCCCTGCCGCCTGAGATTGGCGCTATGATCCCGCGAGATCGTGAAGCAGGGGCGAAGGCCATGAATAGCAACGTGAAAAAGCCTTCGCGCGCCCTGCGCCGCATCGGTGCGGTGGCACTGCTGCTGCCGCTGACGCTGGGTTCGACCGCACAGACGCCGCAGCATTCCGGCGCGCCGGTTGCGGGCATCAACACGCACGCCTTCTCGACGCCGAACGTGCGTCAGGTCGAAGCGCTTCCTCCCGCGGTGCCGCTGCCGGCGGACTTCGACGTTCGCCAGTTCGAATCGATGGCGCAGCAGCTGGTCGCCAACCAGCGCGTGCCGGGCCTGGCGATGGCGATGGTGCACAACGGCCGCATCCTCAGCGCGCGCGGTTACGGCATCACCGACACCAGCCATGCCTCGCCGGTGGATTCGCACACCGTCTTCCGCCTGGCGTCGCTGTCCAAGAGCTTCGCCGGCACGATGACGGGCCTGCTGGTCAACGACGGCTCGCTGCGCTGGGACAGCAAGCTGGTCGATTACCTGCCGACGTTCCGCCTGAGCAATCCGCTGGCGTCGCAGCAGCTCACCGTCGCCGATCTGCTCAGCCATCGCGTGGGCCTGACGCACAACGCGTTCGATCGCGACCTGGAGCAGTACGTCGATTTCCGCACGCTCACGCAGAAGCTCGCCTACGCGCCGCTGCAGTGCGCGCCGGGCACCTGCTACAGCTATCAGAACGTCGCCTTCAGCCTCGTCGGCGACATGGTGTTCGCCGCGACCGGCGACTTCTATGCGCAGGAAGTGCAGCGCCGCATCTTCAAGCCGCTGGGCATGAACGATGCGAGCCTGGGCCTGGAAGGCATCCAGGCGAGCCCGAGCTGGGCGCGTCCGCATGTACGCGGTCGTGGCGGCTGGGTGTCGCAGATGCCCAAGACCACCTATTACCAAGTGCTGCCCGCCGCCGGCGTCAACGCCAGCGCGAGCGACATGGCGCAGTACCTGATCGCCCACACCGGCCATCGTCCGGACGTGCTGCCGGCGCCGCTGCTGGCGACGCTGCACCACCAGCTGGTCGACACGCCGAGCGAGATCCGCGGTTCGTCGTGGCGCCGCACGCGCCTGACCGGCGCCGGTTACGCGCTGGGCTGGCGCACCTACAAGTACGCCGGCCACGACGTGGTCTTCCACGGCGGCGCCGTGCAGGGTTACCGCGGCCTGATCGCGATGGTGCCGGAGCTCGACTTCGGCGTGGCGATCCTGTGGAACAGCGAGAGCTCGCTGCCGTCGGGCATGCTGCCGACGATCCTCGATACCGCGCTCGGCCTGCCGCCGGGCCAGTGGCTCGACGACGACATCGACCCGACGCTGTACGCCGAAGCCTCCGACGACGCGTCGCCGGACGCGAAGCACCCGCCGGGCACCCACGCTTCGGCTTCGACCGCCGCGCCGCAGTAAGGCGGATGTGGTGATGCGTCTTCGGACGCGTCACCGACGCTCGATAACGCTTTCGAAAGGCCGGGGCCGTTGCGCTCCGGCCTTTTTCTTTGCGAGAGCTCGCGCTTGCGATGCGCGCTCTTGTAGCCCGGGTAAGCGCAGCGCACCCGGGAACCGTCACGCTCAAACCCGGGCGCGCTTCGCTTACCCGGGCTACGAATGCCAACGATCAAGATGGGGTGCAGCGTTCGCTGGAATGACGGTGAGGCGTGGAAGCGTTGTCGGCGTGCCCCTGCGCTGCCGACCTGGGTCCCGGCCTTCGCCGGGATGACGGTGACATTGTTTGCCGGTGAGCTCGTAGCCCGGGTAAGCGAAGCGCACGCGGGTCAGCGGTGACCGACGCGGCGTGACGCGACGTCACGACCTGCGGCCTTACCCGGGCTACGACGGCAACGAGGATTCGCGCGCGGGCGTTTCCGTTCGAAGTGCGCTCGCGGTGACGCGATTCGTAGGATGGGTTCGCGCTGCGAACCCATCGCTCTTGCCGACGGGTGATCGCGGCGGCTTGATGGGTTTCGCTCTGCGAAACCCATCCTACGAGTCAGCCCTTCGTAGCATGGGTAAGCGAAGCGCACCTGGGGACAGTCACGCCGAACCCGGGGGCGCTTCGCTTACCCCGGCCGCAAGATCGAAATGGGTTCCAGCTTTCGCTGGAATGACGATGAGGTGGGGAGCCGCCGTCGGAGTGCCCATGCGCTAGAGCCTGTGTCCCGGCTTTCGCCAGGATGACGGTGCGTTGTTTGCCGGTGTGGGAAGTGCCCGATGCTGGGACGCGTTCGCCGCCGAGGAACTCCGCAACTCGACAATCGGACACACCGGGCGAGAAAGTCATCGCCCGCTGTCGGCTCCCCCAAAAAAAAACTCTCCCCCCGCCTGGGCTGCGGGGAGAGAGCTCGATTACGGTCTTCGGGGCTTTCTTAGATCATCGGCGCCGGGGTGGCCGGCATCGCCGTCACAGCCGCCTTCTTGGCGGTCTTCTTGCGGCTCGACTTCTTGGCGGCCTTCTTCGGGGCAGCCTTCTTGGTGGCCTTCTTGGCAGCCTTCTTCGCGCCAGCCTTCTTGGCCGTCTTACGGGCGCCGGTCTTCTTGGCGGCCTTCTTGGCGGTCTTCTTGGCGGCGGTCTTGCGGGTCGCCTTCTTCGCGGTCTTCTTGGCGGCGGTCTTGCGCGTCGCCTTCTTCGCGGTCTTCTTGGCGGCCTTCTTGGCTACCTTGCGGGCGCCGGTCTTCTTGGCGGCCTTCTTCGCGACCTTCTTGGCCGGACGCTTGGTCGCCTTCTTGGCGGCCTTCTTCACGGCCTTCTTGGCGCCAGCCTTCTTAGCGACCTTCTTGGTCGCCTTCTTGGCGGCGGTCTTTTTCTTCGCAGCTTTCTTCATGGCCATGGTATGGCTCCTCGTCAGTGGTTGATCAGCATTGATCAGTGGTCGTGCAGGTCTATCGCCCAGTAGAACCTAAGCCGCGGGAGTCGGACCCGCGAGCAGCCGCCGACGCGCGGACGCGCCGGTACGGATTTGGTGCCGCCCGCATGTGCGGGCAAACAAAAACCCGGCGCGCCATGAGCGGACCGGGTTGGATGGAGTGCCTGGCCTGCGTGTACACGGTGCGCGTTTTCGTCGGGGAAACGAACCCTGCGTCCACCGTTTCGACTGCCCGGTCGGAGGTTCGTTTTGTGCCGCGAGTTGTCGCGTTGTCTGTGCTCACTCTCTTCCGCAGGAGACGTCTGCTGGGCGAAACCTAATCACGCTTTTTCGGACTGTCAACATCTGCGCTCATTTTTTTTTCAGGCAGGTCGGCATGGCGTCATCGCCCTCGCCGTTCGAGGCGGCATCGCGAGCCACGACGACGAAGGTCGCGAACGCGCCGCATCGCCAACACGCTTTTCGCAAACTGCTTTTTTTAAGGGGTTTGCGAAAACGCATCGCGTGTCCGTCGTGTTCGACGGTGCGATCGCTTCGATGCGTCGCGGTCGCGACAGGCGGTCGTCGAGGGTGTTGGAGGTGCCCAAAAAAAATCTCCGGCGACGCCCTCGTTTCGCGTCGCACCATCCCGATTTGCGCGAAAGTGCGCGAACCGAAACGACCACCCGATGACGACCCGACGATGCTTGGACGACTGTCGAGAGACGTTCGCGCGCGTCGCATCGGCACCTCGACGACACCTTCGCGATGCACGCGACGGATGCATCGACCGACCTTCGTCGCATCGAACCGAGCCGTCCGCCGGTGTTCGATCGTGTGCTGCGAACGTGTCGATCGTCGCGTTGCGAAGACGCGGCGGCACCGCGCTCGACGGCTTGCGGCGGCAACGCTCACCGGACCATCACTTCCCGCAACGAGCTCGGCGTACCGCAAAAACAAAACCGGCCGCACTGGGCGGCCGGTCGGTGAAGCACCTGCGAATCCCGCGACGCGGGTATGCGGGATGGATCAGTGGTCTTCTTCTTCCAGCAGCTCGGCGTAGTCGTCGGGCGCCAGCAGTTCGTTGAGCTGGTCGGCGTCCTCGATCTCCAGGGTGTAGATCCAGCCTTCGCCGTAGGCGTCTTCGTTGATGGTCTCCGGCTTGTCGGTCAGTGCCGTGTTGACCGACACGACCTTGCCGGTGACCGGCGCGTAGACGTCGGACGCGGCCTTCACCGATTCCACCACCGCCGAGGCGGCGCCGGCTTCGACGCGGTCGCCGACATTCGGCAGCTCGACGTACACCAGGTCGCCGAGCAGGCCCTGCGCGTGGTCGGAGATGCCGACGGTCACCTTGCCGTCGCCATCGATGCGAGCCCACTCATGGGACTTCATGAACTTCAGATCGCCGGGAATTTCACTCATGACGGGAGCCTCGAAACGTTTGCGGGGGCGGCGGAACAGCGGATGTCGGCGCCTAGTCTAACGGCGCCGACTGGGGCGTGCGACAGGCAATGATCGCCGCCGGTGGAACCTCAGACCAGCACGCCTTCCTGCGGCTGGCCGTCGCGCACGAACGGGAACTTCACCACGCGCACCGGCACTTCCTTGCCGCGGATGTCGACGCGGACGTTGCCGGCCGTGCCCAGCGCGATCTTTCCCGCCGGCACGCGGGCGAAGGCGATCGCCTTGCCGAGCGTGGGCGAGAACGTGCCGGACAGGATCTCGCCGTCGCCGAATTCGGTGAGCACCTTCTGGCCGTGACGCAGCACGCCCTTCTCGTCCATCACCAGCGCGATCATCTGTCGCGGCGCGCCGGCGGCCTTCTGCTTTTCCAGCACGTCGCGGCCGATGAAGTCACGGCCGTCGTCCAGCGCGATCGTCCAGGCCAGCGCGGCCTCGTACGGCGAGACGGTGTCGTCCATGTCCTGACCGTAAAGATTCATGCCCGCTTCCAGGCGCAGCGTGTCGCGCGCGCCCAGGCCCGCCGGCTTCACGCCGGCATCCAGCAGCGCGTTCCAGAACGCCACCGTCTGCGCTTGGGGCACGAC
>Ga0209025_1004256_pt1 | contig 12595 bp, 12 predicted proteins | sample AraplaMF_Col_mLB_FD_184256 | JGI IMG/M metagenome (GOLD analysis project Ga0209025, IMG submission 184256) | Arabidopsis root microbial communities from the University of North Carolina, USA - plate scrape MF_Col_mLB (SPAdes) (version 2) | ecosystem: Host-associated > Plants > Roots > Endosphere... | reverse complement strand
GTCCCCACAGGAGCCGACCATGAAATACGCATGCCTGATCTACGACGACGAGAAGCTGTTCGACGCCATGCCCAAGGGCGAGGTCGACGCCATCCTCGGCGAGTACTTCGCCCTCAGCGACGAGCTGGGCCAGAGCGGCCACCTGCTCGGCGGCGAGGCGCTGATGCCGGTCAGCAGCGCGACCGTGGTGCGCGTCCGCCAGGGCCGCACCTCCACCACCGATGGCCCGTACGCGGAGACCAAGGAGCAGCTCGGCGGTTTCTTCCTGATCGAGGCGCGTGACCTCGACGAGGCGATCCGCATCGCCGCCCGCATCCCGTCCGCGCGCCTGGGCAGCATCGAGGTGCGGCCGGTGATGGAGTTCGAACGGTAGCCGTCGGCGCGCCTTGCGATGGCCGACCCGATCCGCGATCAGCTCGATGCCGTCTACCGGCGCGAATCGCGGCGCGTGCTGGCCACCTTGATCCGCCTCCTCGGCGACTTCGACCTCGCCGAGGAGGCATTGCATGACGCCTTCCGCGCCGCGCTCGAGCAATGGCCAGGCGAGGGCGTGCCCGACCAGCCGCGTGCCTGGCTGGTCTCGGCCGGGCGCTTCAAGGCGATCGACAGCCTGCGCCGGCGCGCGCGCTTCGACGCATCGCTGACGCAGATCGCCGACCGCCTCTACAGCGACAGCGGTGCCGGCGCCGCCCTCGACGAGGACGTGGAAGATGACCGCCTGCGCCTGATCTTCACCTGCTGCCATCCGGCCTTGTCCGCCGACGCGCAGGTGGCCCTCACGCTGCGCGAAGTCTGCGACCTGACCACCGAGGAGATCGCGCGCGCGTTCCTGATCCCGGCGCCGACGGTGGCCCAGCGCATCGTCCGCGCGAAGGCCAAGATCCGCCAGGCGGGCATCCCCTACCAGGTGCCATCACGCGACGAACTGCCGCAGCGCATCGACAACGTGCTGCAGGTGGTCTACCTCGTCTTCAACGAGGGCTACGCGGCGACCTCGGGCGAGTCGCTGACGCGCCACGACCTGTGCAGCGAGGCGATCCGCCTGGGCCGCTTGCTGGTGGAACTGCTGCCCGATCCGGAGACGCTGGGGCTGCTGGCGCTGATGCTGCTGCACGAATCGCGACGACCGGCACGCGCGACTGCCGATGGCGACCTGGTGCTGCTCGACGAGCAGGACCGCGGCCTGTGGAACCGCGCGCTGATCGCCGAAGGACTGGCGCTGGTGAAGCGGATCCACGCCTCGCGCCGCTTCGGCGCCTACAGCCTGCAGGCCGCGATTGCCGCGGTGCATGCGGGTGCGGCCAGCGCCGCCGCCACCGACTGGGTGCGGATCGTCGCCCTCTACGACCTGCTGTTGCGCGCCGATCCTTCGCCCGTGGTCGAGCTCAATCGTGGCGCGGCCGTCGCGATGCGCGATGGACCTGCCGCCGGGCTGCCACTGGTGGAGGCGCTCCTGGGCCGTGGCGAACTGCAGGACTACCCGCTGGCGCATTCGGCCCATGCCGAGCTGTGCCGACGCCTGGGGCGAAACGACCAGGCCCGTGCGTCCTACCTGCGCGCACTCGAACTGACCCGGCAGGCACCGCAGCGCCGCTTCATCGAGCGCAGGTTGCGCGAGCTTGCGTCTCAACCACCGAGATAGGGCGGTGCTGCAGTTGCGGGCCCGCAGAAGCCATCTCCTTGACCCATCTCCATGACCATGTCCCATATCGATCCGAACCTCGTTTTCGCCTGGCAGTCAGCGCATTCCATTGCCCGCGGTGCGCCGGCCCCCGTGCACGATCGCGGCGGCTTCCGCGTCGATACGCACTCGGAAAAAGAAGTGAAGCGCTGGGTGTTCCCGCAGATGCACGAGGGCTTGCGGACCATTGCGCGTGATGTCACGGCCCCGCGCCATTACCTGAAGCTGTGCGGCCTGGACGACGAACTGCGAGGCTGCCTGCCAGCTCGCTGGGAGCTGCAGCCAGCGAACTGGTTCATGCAGGCGGAAGCGGCCGTAACCGATGTCAGGCCGCTGCCGGATGGCTACAGGATCGAGGTCCATCAGGTCGGCCTCGCGACTCGCGCTTGCGTGCTCGCACCGAACGGCGACCTGGCCGCGAGTGGAACCGCGGCAGAAGCCGCCGACGTCTTCATCTATGACCGGATCGAAACGGCGGAGGATCACCGGCGGAAAGGATTGGGTGCGGCCGTGATGGTCGCCCTGGGCGCGGCGAGAAGGTCCCTGGCAGGTCCGCAGCTTCTGGTCGCGACGCAGGACGGCCGCGCGCTTTACGAGAAGCTTGGCTGGACCGTGCTCGCACCCTTCGCGACGGCGACCATCCCGCAACCCTGAGCGGCCAGTGGCGGCGTGGCCTGCGCGCAGGGTACCTTTCGCGTGCCCAGCCCCTGCCCAGAAACGAGGACCGGTCATGCCCGAGGTATCCCGTCGTCAGTTCCTGGCTTCAACGGCCGCCGCAATGGCGGCACCATTCATCAGCACCAGTTCCACCCGCGCCCGTGCGCAGGAGTCGCGTAAGCTCGGTGTCGCCATCTGCGGCCTGGGCAAGCTCAGCACCGACCAGATCGCACCCGCGCTGCTGAAGACGCAGCACTGCCGCCTGGCAGGCATCGTCACCGGCACGCCGGCCAAGGCCGAGGCATGGAAGGCGAAGTACGGCATTCCCGCCGGCAACGTGTATTCGTACGACACGATGGAGCGGATGGCGGACAACCCCGACATCGACTTTGTCTACGTCGTCACTCCCAATGCGTTGCACGCGCAGCACACCATCCAGGCCGCGAAGGCCGGCAAGCATGTGTTCTGCGAGAAGCCGCTGGAGATCTCGGTCGAGCGCTGCCAGCAGATGGTCGACGCCTGCCGCAGTGCCGGCCGCCTGCTCGGCACCGCGTACCGCTGCCAGTACGATCCGCATCACCTCGAATGCATCCGCCTGGTGCGCGAGCAGGAGTTCGGCAAGCCGCTGATCGTCCAGGCAGGCTTCGGCATCGACGTCGGCGCGCCCGATCAATGGCGCCTCAAGCGCGCGCTGGCGGGCGGCGGCGCGCTGATGGACGTCGGCATCTACGCATTGCAGGCCACGCGCTACCTGACCGGCGAGGAGCCCATCGCCGTATCCGCGCTGGAAACCAAGACCGATCCGGTGAAGTTCGCCGAGGTCGACGAGAGCGTAGTGTGGACCACGCGGTTTCCCAGTGGCGTGGTCGCGTACTGCAGCACCAGCTACAAGGCCGCCCGCATCCAGAACCTGCGCGTGAACGCCGAGCGCGGCGGGTTCGAATTGGACCCGGCGTTCTTCTATGACGGCAACCATGGGCGTCGCAGCGACGGCAAGGAAATCCGCTTTCCGCAGATCGACCTGTTCGCTGCCGAGATGGACGACTTCGCGCGCTGCATCCTCGAACGCAGGCCGACGAAGGTTCCCGGCGAGGAAGGCCTGCGCGACGTGCGCATCATGCAGGCCATCTACGAGTCGATACGGACCGGAAAGACGGTGTCGCTGGCTTGACGGTTGCGGTCACACCTCGGAGGTTTCAGATGAAGCGAGTCACGGGCATAGGGGGGATCTTCTTCAACGCGAAGGATCCTGTTGCGTTGCGCGCCTGGTACAAGGACCACCTGGGAATCGACGTCCAGGCGTGGGGTGGTGCGGCATTCACCTGGAGCGACGGCGGAACGACGATCTGGTCGATCGGCAACACGGATGGCGGGCATTTCGCACCGAGCCAATCGACGTTCATGATCAACTACCGCGTCGATGACCTGTCCGCGTTGCTGCAGGCCCTGCGCGATGAAGGTTGCAACGTGCTGGAGAAGACCGACGATTCCGAGTACGGCAAGTTCGGTTGGGTGATGGACCCGGAAGGCAACAAGATCGAACTCTGGCAGCCCCCAGCGGCGGGGCAGTGAGCAGGAGGGCGCGCATGGACCGGTTCACTGGTGGCTGCCTGTGCGGTGACGTCAGGTTCGTGGCCTCGGGCCGCCCGTACCGGGTTGGACTCTGCCACTGCCTCGACTGCCGCAAACATCATGGCGCCCTGTTCCACGCGTCGGCGATTTTTCCTGCAGATGCGGTGGCCATCGAAGGCGGGACGCGCGAGTATGCCGGCCGTCATTTCTGTCCCCGCTGCGGCTCGACGGTCTTCGGCCGCAGCGCGGACGAGATCGAAGTCAACCTGGGATCGCTGGATGCCCCGGACCAGCTGGTGCCGACCTACGAGAGCTGGATCGTGCGCCGCGAATCCTGGTTACCGCCGTTCCCGTTTGCCAGGCACTACGAACACGACCGCGAAGGCATGGGCCGCTTCGAGGAATAGCGCGCAGCAGCCACACGACGGATGCACGCGCAGTGTTCCGGCGGTGGGACTGGAGGCGCCGCCGGCACAGTCGTACCCTGCGCCTTCGGCCATCCCCCCGTGGCCGCAGGACACCAACATGCGCGCTGCCGTCTATTCCCGCACCGGGCCTGCCCGGGACGTGCTGGCCATGATCGACAAGGAGCGTCCCGAACCGGGGCCCGGTGAGGTCCGTGTCCGCATCGCCTGGTCCGGGGTCAATCCGTCGGACGTGAAGGCGCGGGCCGGCATGCGCTCGAGCACGCTGCCTTACGCACAGGTCGTTCCGCACAGCGACGGCTCGGGCGTCATCGATGCACTGGGCGATGGCGTGCCTGCGCAACGCCTGGGCGAGCGCGTCTGGATCTGGAACGGCGCATGGGGCCGCGCCGACGGCACGGCCGCCGAATGGATCGTGCTGCCATCGGCACAAGCGGTGGTCTTGCCCGATGCAGTCGCGCTCGAAGTCGGGGCGAGTTTCGGCATCCCCGCACTCACGGCCTGCCATGCGGTCAGCGTCGATGGCGGCGTCGCCGGAAAGCGCGTGCTCGTCGCCGGAGGCGCGGGTGCGGTCGGCCACTACGCAGTGCAGATGGCACGCCTGTCGGGTGCCATCCAGGTGATCGCCACCGTCAGTTCTGCCGAAAAGGCGGAGCGGGCGCGGGCGGCCGGCGCGGATGCCGTGATCGACTATCGCAGCGAAGACGTCGTGGCACGCGTCGCAGAGATAACCGCCGGCCATGGCGTCGACGTCATCATCGAGGTCGACTTCGCCGCCAATGCCGAACTCGATTTCGCCATGCTCGCGCCGGAAGGCCGGATCGTCGTCTATGGCAGCGGCGCAAGCGAGATCCCGGTGCCGTTCGTGCCGGCGATCCTGAAGAACGTGCGCCTGTCGTTCTTCATCGTCTACAACCTGTCCGCCGCCGATCGTGCCGCGGCCATCGGGCACCTGCACGAATGGGCGGCCGCCGGCTCGCTGCAACATGCGATTGCCCTGCGCCTGCCGCTGGAGGAAATCGCCCAGGCCCACGAAGCGGTCGAGTCCGGACGCGTGATGGGCAACGTCGTGCTCGCCGTTTGCGAACGCGAACGTGGAGCGGTCGCGTGAAGTCGACTACGCCCGCCTCGGCGATACCCACATCGCAATGCGGGCACGGAACACGGCATCGCCGCCATCGTCGCTGACGACGACGCTGACCGGCAGTTCATAACCGCTTGCCGATTCGACCACCGGAATGTCCGGTGTGGCCACGCCGTGCATGGTGCCCGTCGCTTTCTTCAGGTACTCGACGGTCATGCCCTTGGGGATCCAGCGCATGCTGGCCGGGAGGGTTGCGTCGATCATCACGCCGGCGCTGAGCTCGGCCAGGTTGCACAGCGCGATCGCGTGCACGGTGCCGATGTGGTTGTGGACGCGGCGGCGGTCGCGGATCCGCACTTCGCAGCGACCGGGCTCGAGCGCGACGAAGCGCGGCGCGATGGTGGCGAAGTAGGGTGCCTTGAAGCAGACCGCGCGCGAGAACAGCCAGTGGCCGGCCGGCCAGCGGGTGATGCGGCGGTACATCGAGAGGATGGTCGCTGACATGGGCAAGGATTCTCCTGGTCCCGGATACGACAACGGCGGGACATGCCCGCCGTTGCCATTCACACGCAACCGCCTCAGGCGGCAGCGCGACTGTCGTGCTGCAAGTTGCGGTAACCAGCCGAACGCAGCTCCTCGCTGTCGAAGTCATCGACGCTGATCGTGTCGATGGTCATCTCGCGCAGCTCCTCGAGCTGGCGACGCTCGTCGGCGGTGATCCAGCCTTCGCGCACGCCTTCGTCCAGCTGCGAGGCGAAATCATGCGCCTCGATGTCGCTGTTCTTGAGCGCCTTGAGGAACTTGCGCTCGACCGGCTCGGCCAGGATCGCCTTCTGCAGGTAGCTGTTGATGCGACCGGCCGGGTTGTTCTCGCACGGCGTCATGAAGATGCCGTGGGCGAGGCGGTCACGCGCTTCGTTCGGCGACATCAGCAGCGATGCGGTCTTGTGGCCCAGGCGGTCGCTCGGTGCCTGCGCACGACGGCCCCACGGGAACACCAGCATCCACAGCAGCCAGCCGACCGGACGGATCGGGAAGTTGCGCAGCGCCGCCGAGAAGGCGATCTCGATCTTGTGCACGCTGTTGTGCACCGACCACGCCAGCAGCGGCTGGTCGGACACCGGACGGCCCTGGTCCTCGTAGCGCTTGAGCATCGCGCTGACGATGTAGAGGTGGCTGAGCACGTCGCCCAGGCGGCCCGACAGCGATTCCTTGAACTTGAGCTTGCCGCCGAGCAGCAGCATCGAGGTGTCGGCCATCAGCGCCAGCGCCGCCGAGTAGCGGTTGAGCTTGCGATAGTAACGACGGGTGTAGGTATCGCCCGGTGCAGCGCCGAACCTGGCGTTGACCACGCCGTACCACCAGCTGCGCACGGCATTGGAGATGGCGAAGCCGATGTGGCCGAACAGGTTCTTGTCGAACTCGCGCAGGCGCTCGTCCGGGTCGGGCAGCGTGGCCGCCTTCATTTCCTTCAGCACCCACGGATGGCAGAGGATCGCGCCCTGGCCGAAGATCATCAGCGAGCGCGTCATGATGTTGGCGCCCTCCACCGTGATCGCGATGGGCGAGGCCTGCCAGCCGCGGCCGAGGTAGTTCTTCGGTCCCAGGATGATGCCCTTGCCGCCATGGATGTCCATCGCGTCCTGCGCGGCCTCGCGGCCCATCTCGGTGCAGTGGTACTTGGAGATCGTCGACGGCACGGCCGGCAGTTCGCCGCGCGCGACCGCCGCGGCCGACGCCTCGGCCAGCGCACTGGCGGCGTAGGCATTGCCGGCGATGCGTGCCAGCGCTTCCTCGACGCCTTCGAAGCGGCCGACCGACAGGCCGAACTGCTTGCGGATGCGTGCATACGCACCGGTGACCACCGCGGCCATCTTCGCGCCGCCGCTGGCGGTGGAGGGCAGGGTGATGGAACGGCCGATCGACAGGCACTCCACCAGCATCTGCCAGCCCTTGCCGGCGTAGGCTTCGCCGCCGATCAGCTGGCTCAGCGGGATGAACACTTCGCGGCCATGGATCGGGCCGTTCTGGAACGGCGAGTTGAGCGGGAAGTGGCGACGGCCGATCTCGACACCGGCGGTGTCGCGCGGCAGCAGCGCCAGGGTGATGCCGATGTCCTTCTGGTCGCCGATCAGGCCGTCCGGGTCGTACATGCGGAAGGCCAGGCCGATCAGCGTCGCCACCGGCGCCAGGGTGATGTAGCGCTTGTCGAAGGTCAGCTTGACGCCGACCACGCGTGCGCCGTTCCACTCACCGGTGGTGACGATGCCGTAGTCGGGGATCGAGGTTGCGTCGGAACCGGCCCACGGACCGGTCAAGCCGAAGCAGGGCACTTCGCGGCCATCGGCCAGGCGCGGCAGGTAGTAATCCTTCTGTTCCTGCGTGCCGTAGTGCAGCAGCAGCTCGGCCGGACCGAGCGAGTTGGGCACGCCGACGGTGGAGCTGACCACCGAGGAGATCGAGGCCAGCTTCTGGATGACCTTGTGGTTGCCCAGCGCCGAGAAGCCCAGGCCGCCGTATTCCTTCGGCACGATCATGCCGAAGAACTTGTTCTTCTTGATGAACTCCCACACCGGCGGGGTCAGGTCGGCATGGACGTGGGTGATCTCCCAGTCGTTGATCATCCGGCACAGTTCTTCGGTCGGTCCGTCCAGGAACGCCTGCTCGTCCGCGCTCAGGGTCGGCTTGGCCTGGTTCAGCAGCACGTTCCAGTCCGGCTTGCCGGAAAACAGCTCGCCCTCGAAGCCGACCGTGCCGGCCTCCAGTGCGACGCGTTCGGTTTCCGACAGCGGCGGCAGGATCTTGGTGTAGAAGCCCAACAGCGGCTTGGTGATGAACGGCAGGCGGAACTGCGGCAGCAGCAGCGGCACCGCGATCAGTGCGGTGACGAAGGCGGCAACCAGCGTGGCCGTGCCGTTGGCGCCCAGCAGCCAGCAGGCCACCAGCGCCGTCGCGGTCAGCGCAGCCCAGACGGGCAGGCGCAGCCGGTGGTAGGCGGCAATGGCCCCGACCAGCAGGAAGGCAATGAAAGGAATCGCAATACTCATGACAACGCTCCAGCGGCGATGACGAAGTCTGCACAAGGCAGGCTGACCATATGAGTCGAGGCGGCGATGCGGTGGCCATTCAAGCGACTGCATCAAACGCTCAACATACGGCCGAGTATGGTAATGTTCGCCCGTCGCTGTCAAGGAAGTGGAAGCGGAGTCGGGATGCCGGTCTGGCCCCGTCGGGCGCAAGGCGGTCGGGTCCCGGTCCGGAAGGCAGCGTAACGCGCCTGTAGCGGGCAATTCAGGCCCCTGCGGGCACCACAGTGTTTCCCGATCCGCCCCGGCGTTCGAGTTCTGTTACAGCTACATACTGTCCCCGCCGGTGCCGTATGGTTAAACTTGTCACCTATGAGCTCGACCGCGCACCCCAAGCAAGATCGCCCCGGCCCGGCCCGTAACGGCGGCTCCGGAACCGAACGCACCGGCCGTCTCAGCGCAGACGACTGGGCCCAGGCCGCGCTCGATCTGATCGCCGAACAGGGGGTCGCCGCAGTTGCGGTCGAACCGCTGGCCCGCCGGCTGGGCGTGACCAAGGGCAGCTTCTACTGGCACTTCCCCTCGCGCGACGCCCTGCTGGTGGCGGCGCTGGAGCGCTGGGAGAAGGTCGAGCAGGAGACCGTCTTCGGCCAGCTCGAACCCATCTCCGACCCGCGAGAGCGCCTGCGCGCGCTGTTCACCCTGGTCGCGCACGAGTTCAAGTCGCACGTCATCTATTCCGAGCTGCTCAAGGCGCTCGACCACCCGGCCGTGCAGCCGGTGATCGGTCGCGTGTCCGAGCGTCGCCTGGACTACCTCACCGCATCGTTCCGCCAGGCCGGCCTGGCCCGCACCGATGCCCAGCATCGCGCCCGCCTGCTCTACGCCGCCTACGTCGGCTTCCTGCAGCTGAACCTGCAGCTGCACCAGGCGCGCATGCAGCACGACGAATTCGAGGCCTATGTCGAGCACATGATGGCCACGCTGATCCCTTCTTCTTGATAGACCAGCCCCCCGCTGGAGGATGTTTGCAAATGAATGCGATTTCCCATGACGTCTCGAAACCTGCCGTTGCGCCGGGGAGCGAAGGCAGCAAGCTGGCCGCACTCAATGCCTGGGTCGCCCAGGTCGCCGCACTGACCCAGCCCGATGCGATCGTCTGGTGCGATGGCAGCGATGCCGAGAACGCCGCGCTGATCAAGCAGATGCAGGCCGACGGCACGCTCATCAAGCTCAACGAGAAGACCCATCCGGACAGCTGGCTGCACCGTTCGCATCCTGAAGACGTCGCACGCGTCGAGCACCTGACCTTCGTCTGCACGAGCGAACAGGAAGATGCCGGCCCGAACAACCACTGGATGTCGCCGGCCGACGGCCACAAGCAGATGGATGCGCTGTTCGAAGGCTGCATGCAGGGCCGCACGATGTACGTGATCCCGTACTGCATGGGCCCGATCGATTCGCCGCTGTCGCGTTGCGGCGTTGAGATCACCGACAGCCCGTACGTGGTCGCCAACATGCGCATCATGACGCGCATGGGCGCACCGGCGCTGGCGCGCATCGAGCGCGAAGGCACCTTCGTGCGCGGCCTCCACTCGATCGGCGAGCTCGATCCGGAGCGTCGCTTCATCATGCATTTCCCGGAAGAGCTGACGATCAAGTCGTTCGGTTCCGGCTACGGCGGCAACGCGCTGCTCGGCAAGAAGTGCCACGCCCTGCGCATCGCCTCGCACCAGGCGCGTTCGGAAGGCTGGCTGGCCGAGCACATGCTGATCCTCGGCCTGGAGAATCCGCAGGGCGAAACGCATTACGTCGCCGCGGCATTCCCGTCGGCCTGCGGCAAGACCAACCTGGCCATGCTGATTCCGCCGGAGGGCTACCGCGCCCAGGGCTGGAAGGTGTGGACGGTCGGCGACGACATCTGCTGGATGCGCCCAGGCGCCGACGGCCGCCTGTACGCGATCAACCCGGAAGCCGGTTTCTTCGGCGTCGCACCGGGCACCTCGGACAAGTCCAATCCGAACGCACTGGCCTCGATCCAGCACCACACCATCTTTACCAATGTCGGCGTCACCGCCGACAACCAGCCGTGGTGGGAAGGCCTGGACAACGGCCAAGCCCCGGTCACCGACTGGCGCGGCAATGCCTATGACGCCGCCAAGGGTCCGGCTGCCCATCCGAACTCGCGCTTCACCGTGTCGGCCAAGCAGTGCCCGAGCTACTCGGAGCAGGCCGAGAACCCGGCCGGCGTGCCGATCAGCGCGATTGTCTTCGGCGGTCGCCGCGCCTCGCTGGTGCCGCTGGTGTTCGAAGCGCGCGACTGGACGCACGGCGTGCTGGTCGGCGCCGCGATGGGCTCGGAAACCACCGCCGCCGCCACCGGCGCGGTGGGCGTGATGCGCCGCGACCCGATGGCGATGAAGCCGTTCTGCGGCTACAACTTCGCCGACTACTTCAGCCACTGGCTGTCGTTCGACAAGGCCGGCGCGAAGCTGCCGAAGGTCTTCCACGTCAACTGGTTCCGCAAGGGCGACGACGGCAAGTTCCTGTGGCCGGGCTTCGGCGACAACCTGCGCGTGCTGGAGTGGATGATCCAGCGCGTGAAGGGCGAGGCCGGTTCGGTGGAAACGCCGATCGGCCACCTGCCGGCGGAAGGCGACCTCAACCTCGACGGCATCACCCTGGGCGAAGAGGCACGCGCCAAGCTGTTCGGCTTCGACCATGCCGGTTGGCAGGCCGAGTTCGCCAGCATCGGCGAGTACCTGGACGAGTACGGTCCGCGCATGCCGCAGGCACTGAAGGACGAACAGCAGCGCATCGCCCGGGACCTTTCCCCCTGAGGACTCCATGACCGACAACCCCGCCGCGCTCGCGGCCAGTCGTGAACTGCTGATCGACGGTCGCCCGCTGCGGGTGTTCGACGGGCATTTGCCCAACGTCGGCGACTATGTGGCCGGGTTGTCGCGCGCTGCCTTTACCCGTACCGAGATGGCGCGGCCGGAAACGGCCGCGTACCTGCACTGGGCCACGGAAGTGAAGCTCGATGGGCTGGTCCGCCAGCCCATCTTCGACGTCACCCGCCGCGCGGTGTTGGGCTTCGAGTCGCCGGGTTTCAGCTACCGCCCGTATCGCGCGTACACCAATGTCGCCAGCTACGGCGACATGCTCTTCAGCCACACCGACTGCCTGCCGGACCAGCACGACCTCACCGCGCTGTGGTACCTGTGCGACAAGTGGGACCTGGAGTGGGGCGGCGAGACCGTCTTCTTCGATTCGCACGACGACATCGCCCATGCCGTGCAGCCGCGGCCCGGTCGGCTGGTGATCTTCGACGGTGCGATCAAGCACGTGGGCCGGCCGCCGAACCGCATCTGCTACGCGCCGCGCTACACCTTCGCCATCAAGTTCGAGCGCGTCCCGGCAGCCAACGCTGCGCCATGACCGCACCGTCCGACCAGGAGCTGGGCGATGCGCGCTGGTTCCCGACGGACCTCGATGTAGCGTCGCGCGTGTTTTCCTTCGTCGAGCTCGATGACGCGGTCATCGAACGCTCCAGCTTCCTCGACACGCGCATCGACGCGCCGCTGGCCGCAGCGGTGCAGGTGGAGCAGGCGCGGATTCCGCGCGACCTGCCAAACACCAGCATCGGCTGGTTGTTCCACACCTCTTTCTGCGGATCCACCCTGGCTGCGCGCGCGCTGCATTGCCCGCCCGCCGCGGTATGCCTGCGCGAACCGCTGGTACTGCGCCGGCTCGCCGATGCACGACATGGCGCAGTGCCGCTGCAGGGCTTGCTGGAATCCACGGTGCGTCTGCTGGCCCGGCCATGGCATGCCGGTGGCGCGGTCGTCATCAAGCCCACCCACGCGGCACTCAACCTGGCCTCCGACCTGCTCGCCGCAACGCCGGGCAGTCGCGCCGTCGTGTTGACCTCGTCGCTGCAGGACTTCCTCGTCTCCAACCTGAAGAAGCCGCCCGAGTCGCAATCGAGGATCCCGCAGCTTGCGGAACGGGCACTGGCGATCGGCACGTTCGCTTCGCGACTGCCATCGCAAGCGCTGGCACCTCCGGACCTGCTGTGTGTCGCCGCCCTGCAATGGGCGGCGCAGCGCGAAGCGGTGGCCGACCTGGTGGCGACCGACGACGGTGC
>Ga0209025_1004255_pt1 | contig 12595 bp, 12 predicted proteins | sample AraplaMF_Col_mLB_FD_184256 | JGI IMG/M metagenome (GOLD analysis project Ga0209025, IMG submission 184256) | Arabidopsis root microbial communities from the University of North Carolina, USA - plate scrape MF_Col_mLB (SPAdes) (version 2) | ecosystem: Host-associated > Plants > Roots > Endosphere... | reverse complement strand
AGCCGAAGACGCCATGTTCAAGTGGCGCAACGATTCCAAGGACGCGATGGACACCTATCTGGCAGCCACCGCCAACCTGATGGCGCTGCAGCCGCCGGCCAACATCACCGAGGACGTGCTCGGCCGCATGGCGACCGAGATCATCGCCCAGAAATACGTGCCGACCGCCCAGCAATATGGCTGGTATGCCCGTTCGCTCAATCAGCCGCAGACGGCCGCGCGCTGGTTCGAAACGGCGCTGCGCTGGAAGCCTGATGACGAGCCTTCCGCCTATGGTCTGGCGATCACCCGCGAGCAGCTGAACGACCGCAAGGGCGTTGCCGAAGTCCAGAGGCTCTGGGCCGGCCGCTCGCAGCGTATCGCCACGCTCGACGACACCTCGTCGCTGACGCCGAACGTCTCCGCGCCGCTGCCCGGCCCGACCCAGGCGCCGCAGACCAATGCACCCGTCGCCGTGGCGCCCACGCCGCAGCCGGTGCAACAGCAACAGTACCAGCAGGCGCCGCAGCAATATCAGCCGGTGCAACAGCAGTATCAGCCCGTGCAACAGCAGTATCAGCCCGTGCAACAGCAGCAGGCCTACCAGCAGCCGGTTCAGCGCCAGCGCACGCAGGTTGCGAGCTACGATGCCGAGCCGTCCCGGCCCGCCGCCGCTCAGCAGACGAGCCGCGCCCCGCGCGGCTGCGCCACGACGATCGATGCCAGCATGCTGAGCCCCGGCGATGCGCTGACCCGCGGCTGGTGCCTGATGGATCTCAACCGCCCGATGGAAGCGATCGCCGCCTTCGAGACGGCGCTGAAGAGCCCGGCACGGCAGAACCGCGAAGATGCCGCCTACGGCCAGAGCCTCGCCTATCTGCGCGCTGGCCTGTCGAACAATGCCGCCGTCTCCGCAACTCGCGCGCCGCAGAACCGCCAGCGCGCCGCCGAGCTGCAGGTCGCGATCCTCGCCGACCGCGCGCTCTCGGCCTACGGCGCCAAGCGCTATCGCGAAACGCTGATCTATCTCGACCAGCGCGCCCAGCTGAAGCAGGAAACCATCGACCTGATGGTGCTGCGTGGCTACTGCTACCTGAACCTCAAGATGTATGGCGATGCCACCCGCGTCTTCGAGGCGGCGGCTGCGACCGGCAGCAAGGACGCCAATCGCGGCCTCGCCAATGTTCGCGAGGCGACACACCCGGATGGCCGCTACTGACCTTGGCAAGCGCTGCTGCCACGGTTAGACAGGAGGCCTGAAGAGGAGCTGGGGCGATGAGAACATCCAAGGTCATCCATGTCGTTACCTGCCACGCCGAAGGCGAGGTGGGCGATGTGATCGTCGGCGGCGTCGCGCCACCGCCCGGTGATACGGTCTGGGATCAGTCCCGCTTCATCGCCACGGATGAGACGCTGCGCAATTTCGTGCTCAACGAACCGCGCGGCGGCGTCTTCCGCCATGTGAACCTGCTGGTGCCGCCGAAAAACCCGAAGGCGCAGATGGGCTGGATCATCATGGAGCCGGCCGACACGCCGCCGATGTCCGGCTCCAATTCGATCTGCGTTTCGACCGTGCTTCTCGATACCGGCATCATCCCGATGCAGGAGCCGGAAACCAGAATGATTCTCGAGCCGCCGGCCGGTCTCATCGAGGTCACTGCCACCTGCCGCAACGGCAAGGCCGAGCGCATCAGCGTCAAGAACGTCGCCTCCTTGGCCGACAAGCTCGATGCCAAGCTGGAGGTCGAGGGGCTCGGCACGCTGACCGTCGATACCGCCTATGGCGGCGACAGCTTCGTCATCGTCGATGCCCATGCGCTCGGCTTCTCGATCGCCCCGCACGAGGCCCGCGATCTCGCCGAACTCGGCATGAAGATCACCAAGGCTGCCAACGAACAGCTCGGCTTCGTCCACCCCGTCAACAGCGGCTGGGACCACATCTCCTTCTGCCAGTTCGCAGCCCCCGTCGCCGTCGAGAACGGCATCCTGACCGGCGCCAATGCCGTCGCCATCCGGCCGGGCAAGATCGACCGCTCGCCGACCGGCACCGGCTGCTCGGCGCGCATGGCCGTCCTGCATGCGAGGGGCCAGATGAAGGTCGGCGACAGGTTCACCGGCCGCTCGATCATCGGCTCCGAGTTCCATTGCTCGATCGATTCCGAAGCCGATATCGGCGGCAGGCCGGGCATCGTGCCGATCATCTCCGGCCGCGCCTGGGTGACAGGAACGCAGCAGCTGATGCTCGACCCCTCCGACCCCTATCCCGCGGGCTACCGCCTTTCGGACACCTGGCCGATGGAAAAGCAGACCGGCTGAACCGGACCATCGCCCGCCAATCACCTAGCAGACAAGGAATACGCAGTGCCCAACTCCAATATCTTCGGCAAAGACTACGACGCTTTCCTCTTCGACATGGACGGCACGCTGGTGAACTCGATCGCCGTCGTGGAGCGCGTCTGGGGCGACTGGGCAAAGCGCCACGGCCTGGAGCCGGAGGTGTTCATGAAGACGGTGCACGGCGTTCGCGCCTCCGATACCGTCCGCAATCTCGGCCTGCCGGGCGTCGATCCCTTCCATGAGGCAAAGCTGCTGCTCGACGCCGAGATGGAGGATGTCGAGGGCATCATCGAAATCCCGGGCGCCATCGATTTCGTCAGGAGCCTGCCGGATGACCGTTGGGCGATCGTCACCTCGGCCCCCGCCGAACTCGCCTTCAAGCGCCTGAAGGCGGCCGGCATTCCGCTGCCGAAGGTCATGGTGACGGGCGAGGAAGTCTCGGCGGGCAAGCCGAGCCCGGAATGCTACATCCTCGGCGCCAAGCGCCTCGGCGTCGATCCGGCCCGTTGCCTCGTCTTCGAAGATGCCGTCGCCGGCATTCTCGCCGGTGAAGCCGCCGGCGCCGATGTCGTCGTCATCACCACGACCCACGCAACGCCCTTCGAAACACCCCACGCCGAAACCGACGGCTACACGGATTTCCGCGTCGAAACCAAGCCCGGCGCCGTCTCGATCGCCAGGGCGTAATCAACTGTCGGCTTTTTGAGCGGATAGATCCTTTTTCCGCTTGCATTCAAGCCGTCGAAAAACTAAACGATGCAAGCCGTTTAGGCAGGTCGGGGCGTAGCGCAGCCCGGTAGCGCACTTGACTGGGGGTCAAGGGGTCGCAGGTTCAAGTCCTGTCGCCCCGACCATTTAAACCCTTGAACATCAAGGGTTTTCGTTCTCTCCCCCAAGGGCCGAGATGGCCTAGAGGAGAACGAAGCGTTGGAGAAAATCCACCAAATTCCCACCGGATGATTTGGCCTTCTCGCGCATGGCGCAGCCGCGCCTCTCGCAAACCCCACCAAAATTGGACGTGGCCTGATCCTGAATAGTCCTCGTCTTTTTGCCTACCGCGCATCTATTCTATCCGCGCGCCAGAGGGCGCGGCGGAGGGACAGCAATGACCGGTCGCAGGATGATGGACGGTTCGCGGGAGCGGCTGGTCGAGGCGTTTCAGGCGCTGACGGACGAGGCTGTCAGGGCCGGATGGGCAGAGGGCGATGTCGCGATAGCGCTGACGGAGCTTGCCGGGGAGTATCTCATCGAACTTAGTGGCAGGGCGATTACCGAAGGTGCCCTGCATCCGCGGCTGGCCGAGATCGTGCCGCTTCGAAAGCACTGACCCGGCAGATTCGACTTAGGCAAGCAGCCCGGCGATTCGGGCGGCGGTGATGAAGGAAAGCCGCGCTTTGCTGGCGCTGATCAGGCCGTCGAGCGCGTCGAGGCAATGCTGCATGGCGATGCGGTATTCGCGGCCGCGGTTGCCCGGCCAGCGCTTCAGGAACTCGACAGCATCCCAGGCGGTGGAGATGATGAGGTCTGCGGTTGCGGATTTGACGCGGACGGGGGAGGGGAAATTTCTCTGACTCATGACACGGTCTTTGTACTGATTTGAACCTGGCATCGAACGCCGGCTGACGGGCTTTGTTCCCGGTAAATTTCTGACAGTTGCAAAGCGTGAATTCGGCGCGCATAGTATGACCGTTCCCGATCATCGGTGCCGGTGCGGTTCTTGCGCATCCGGCCGTTCAGGAAGTGCCGCTTCAATGCTCGACACGCCCATCCATCTGCGCGACCTGCCGCTGTTTTCGGACGATCTCGACGTGATTTCGGATGTTCTGGATGGTGCCTGCAGGGATCGCGGGCTGGGCCGCCGCACGCCGGAGGCTGAACGCCTGGGCGCTCTGATGATCCAGCTCTACCGCCAGGGTGTCAGGGACAGCGCAAAGCTGGCCGCCCTGACCAGGGCCTACTTATAAGCCCTATTTCTGTTCGACCGAAATGCCGTTCTGGCCGATGCTGAGCTCGACGCCTTCAGGCTTGCTTTCTTCACGATAAATATAGGCGCCGAGGCCGATGACGACGACCACGAGCGCGCCGATGACGAAATAAAGACTGCTGTTACGATTCAAGATGATTTCCCTCAACGCATTGATTGCGCGCGGAAAACGCGTGAAGGCCGGTTTGGTTCCGGATTAATCGTCATTGGTGGCGTTGAGCTCTTCGGGCCGCAGACCGTCGTCGCCGTTGCCGCGTGCCTTGAGGCGCACGCCGGGACCGCCTTCGTCATGATTGCCGCTTGCGATGAAGATGATGCCGGCCGCTTCCAGCGCGTGCTTGGCCGCGAGAAAGGCCTGCGGCTCGCCGCTGCCTTCGCCCTGTTCGAGCGCCGAAATGATTTTTGCGGAAAGGCCGGATGCCGCGGCCAGTTCCTCGATGCTCATGCCCGTCATGGCGCGGGCGCCGCGTATCTGTGTTCCCGTGATCATGAGGAGAAGTTTAGCGCGGACGGGCCGCTTCTCAAGTGGCGCTGATGCCGGTTTTGCGCATCTCGGCGAGCTGGTGGCGGTGCTCCAGTGCGGCGCAGCCCCAGACGATGCCGAACAGCAGATAGACGTGGCGCCAGTGGTCGATATCGATGACGTTGCCGATCGTCGCATGGCCGATGACGCAGATCCAGGCGATCATCAGGAAGGGCTGCCAGGGGCGGTCCTTGAGCAGGTTCTTGAAACCGAGATAGATGGTCCAGATCAGCATCGAGACATAGGTGACGAAGCCGAGCCAGCCGTAGGTCGTCAGGCATTTAAGCCAGATATTGTGCTCGTCCTCGGGGAAGATCGTGCCGAACACCATCGGGCCGATCCCGAGCGGCCGCTCCATCATCATCTGGAAGCCGATGCGGTGGCGGTCGAAGCGGCCGAGATATTCGCCGTCATATTGCTGCACCAGCTGGGCGCGGGTGCTGAAGAGATCGGCGACCTGCGGGATCTGCAGGGCGATGACGAGTGCGGCGACCATCAGGATCACCGCCGTCATCGACATCAGCAGGATCTTCAGGCGGAAGGCGCCGGTGCGTTCTTTCAGGAGCATGACGAAGATCAGGATGACGATCGTCAGCAGGAAGAGACCCCAGGCGGCACGCGAGAAGGACAGGAAGACGCCGAGCGCCAGGATCAGCAGCGCAAGGGCGCGCACCGGCGAGCTCAGCAGGCTGCGCGTCAGCATGCCGTGCACGAGGTAGAGCGAGGGGGCGACGAGGAACGGACCGAAGACGTTCGGGTCCTGGAAGGCGCCCTTGGCGCGGTCGTAGAGGGTGAAGACCTCGGAGCCGGGAAAGGCGTGGAAATAGCCAAGAATGCCGAGCAGCGAGGTGATGACGGCGGCAAACACCCAGGCATTGAAGATCAGCACGAGGCGCTTGGCGTTGTCCTCGATAATCGCGGCATAGAAGACCGATGTCAGCGCCAGAAAGGTCGAGACGGCGATATACATCGGCCCGCCCGTCATGTCCTTCATCTGCGTCAGAGACAGCATGCCGCCGACATTGAAGGTGATGAGCAGCGCCAGCAGGATGCCGCTATAGCGGGAGATGCGCAGCCCGAGGATGAACCAGATGCCGGTCAGCCCCGCCATCCAGAGCTCGTAGGGCGCCGGCTCGTCGATGACGAAGCCGGAGAGGAATACGCCGTAGGCAACCAGAGCCGAGCCGATGATGCGCAGCGTCACGCGCTGCGGGTCGGCGACGCGCGGATATGTCGCCTCAATCGCGCTCAATAGGCGTTTTCCGTATTGAGCAGCCGGATCGGCGTCAGGAACAGGATCTTCAGGTCGAACCAGAGCGACCAGTTCTCGATGTAATAGAGATCGTAGGCCGTGCGGAACTTGATCTTGTCGTCATTGTCGACTTCGCCGCGCCAGCCGTTGATCTGCGCCCAGCCGGTGACACCCGGCTTGACGCGATGGCGGGCGAAATAGCCCTCGACGACATCGCCAAAGGCGCGGTTATGGGCCTGCGCAGCGACGGCATGCGGGCGCGGACCGACCAGGGAGAGTTCGCCGCGCAGCACGTTGAAGAGCTGCGGCAGCTCGTCGATCGACGATTTGCGGATGAAGCGGCCGACGGGGGTGACGCGCGGGTCGCCCTTGGTCACGGCCGCCTTTGCGCTCGGGTCGCTCATGTTCGTGTACATCGAGCGGAACTTGAAGACGTTGATGACTTCGTTGTTGAAGCCATGGCGCTTCTGCATGAAGAAGACCGGGCCCTTCGAGGTCAGCTTGATCGCAACAGCCGTTGCGATCATCACTGGCCAGAGCAGGAGCAGGGCGAGTGTCGCGAAGAAGATGTCGAAGCCGCGCTTGGCGACCGAATCCCAGTCCTGGATCGGCTTCTTGAAGATATCGAGCATCGGCACGGTGCCGACATGCGAATAGGCGCGCGGGCGGAACCGCAGGCGGTTGGCATGGGCGGCAAGGCGGATATCGACCGGCAGCACCCAGAGCTTCTTCAGAAGCTGCAGAATGCGGGCTTCGGCGCTGAGCGGCAGGGCGATGATCAGCATGTCGATGCGTGTCAGGCGGACGAACTCGACGAGTTCGGCAACGGTGCCGAGCTTCGGATAGCCGGCGACCATGATCGGCGAGCGCTTCTCGCCGCGATCGTCGAAGATGCCGCAGATTCGGATGTCGTTGTCGGGCTGCAATTCGAGAAGACGGATCAGATCCTTGGCCGGATCGCCGCCGCCGACGATGACGGCGCGCCGCTCCATGACGCCGTTGCGCGCCCAGTTGCGGATGCCGTAGGCAACGAGGAAGCGCGTGCCGATCAGGAACAGGCCGGCGACCGAGAACCAGGCAAGATGAAGGTTGATCTTCGCCCAGGAGGTCTCGTTGAACAGCGCAAAGACCATTTCCGTCAGCAGGAAGGCAGCAGCCCAGGAGAGGAAGATTCGCGGCAACAGCCGCACGCGCGACCGTAGCGCCGGGATCGAATAGGTATCGCTGATCTGCAGGCTGACGACGGCAAAGGCGGAGATGAAGAAGGCGAGCGCGACGCGCGAGGCGAAGGTCTCGGTGCTGCCGTCGCCCGGCCAGATCAGGAAGGCGAGGAGACCGATGACGAACTGCGAGGCGAATTCGAAGAGCCGGAATTGGCCGATGATGATGGCGGGCGAATGCGTGCCTTCGCGAAACTGCTCGGCGATCTGCAGGGCGTAGGGGTTGATCGACCCTGTCTCATCCGCCTTCTCGGCGGTATCGCCACGCGCATGGATGTCCGAGACCTGCTTGCGCAGCGTTTCGACGTCGAACTGACCGCTCTTTTCTGCCTTGTTCATGAGGCTTCCGCCGCTCGTTGATACAAACGGCATAGCAGGAAGCCCCTAAGAAAGGTTTACAGGATCTTATATATTTGAAGATGTCGGCGTCCCGCCGATGAGCTCGTAGTATAGTTTCAGCACATCTTTCGCCATCACCGGTGCTGAAAACACCGCCTTCACCGCCTCCGTCGAAGGCATGGTCTGGTGCCCCCATTCGGGCTTGGCAAGCGCCTCGGCCATGACCCGCGCGAGGTCGGTCGCGTCACCCGGCGTTACCAGTGCCGCGCTCTCCTTGCCGAGCGCTTCCGGAATGCCGCCGACGCGGCTGGCGATCACCGTCTTGCCGGCGCCGAGCGCTTCGAGAACGATATAGGGCATGGCCTCGGCGCGGGAGGGAACCACGACATTCTGCGACATCGTGAACGCCTCCTGCACGCGCATTGCAGGCAGCATGCTGATGCGCTTGCCGAGGCCGCGCTCGACCATCATGTCGCGGTACTTGTCGCGGTCCGGCCCGTCGCCGATCATCAGCGCGGAGAGGGGGCGCCCGGCCAGCCGCTCGGTCTTGGCGAAAGCGTCCACAAAAAGATCGGGACCCTTAAGGTCCCGAAGCATGCCGATATAGATGAAATGGACCGCATCGGATCGGGTGGGAATGACCTGGAAGTCCCGTTCCCCGATGCCGTTATAGATCAGCCGCGTCTTGGTTTTCGGCTTGCCGACCTTCTTGGCATAGGTGTCGCGCTCGTATTCGCAGATGAAGACGAGGGCATCGGTCAGATATTCCTGCAGCCGTTCCATCTTGAGCACGAACTGCCCGAGGAGCGAGGTGCGGGAATAATGCAGGCTTCCGCCATGCGCAGTATAGAGGCGGGCTACGCGATACCTGTTCACCCGCAGGGCTGAGCCAACGAGCCGCGCGAGCACACCGCCTTTGGCGCCGTGTCCGTGCAGCACATCAGGCCGCAAACTTTTGATTGTCTTGTATGTATCCCAGATCACCGGGATATCGGAGAGGCCAGGGGCGCGGCGGATTGGCACGCGCGTCAGCCCAAGCGAAAGATAGGGACGGATATCGTCGAACAGCCGGTCCTCGTGCTCGCCGCCGGTCGAGCTGTCGCAGAGAATGCCGATCTCGTGACCGGCCTTGCTGTGCTCTTCGACCAGATCGCGGACATGGCGGAAGATTCCGCCGATCGGCGACCTGAAGCAGTGAATGATGCGGAGAGGCCGTTGTTCGTCTGTCATGTCAGATCAGAACAGCCGTTCGCGTACATAGATCGTGTCGCCAGCGATGATGGCGGAGGAAATGTTGACGCGGCCGGTGATGACCTGACCGTTGATCTTGCGCGTCACGTCGACGCTGGCCTGATTGGCGCGCGAGGTGTAACCGCCGGCAACGGCGATGGCATTCTGAACCGTCAGGCCGGGAACATAGGCGTATTGGCCGGGCTGGCCGACTTCACCCATGACGAAGATCGAGCGGTAGCGATCGACATCGATGGTGACATCGGGATCGCGAAGATAACCCTGGCGCAGCTTGCCAGCCAGCTGGCCGGAAAGCTGTTGCAGGGTGCGGCCACGGGCAGGGACCTGGCCGACAAGCGGGAATGCGATGTAGCCGGCCTGATCGACAGTGTAGCTGTTGGTCATGCTCGGCTGGTCGAAGACGGTGATGCGCAGGCGGTCGCCGCTATCCAGCGTATAGGGCTGGATCGTCGCCTGCTGGAAAGCCTTCGGCGCCGGCTTATAGGTGTTGCAGCCGCTCAGGACCGCAGTCATTGCGGCAAGGCCAAGGGCCAGAAACATCTTTGGCGTAGCGAGGGGCATCCGTGCAGGCTCACAGAAAACAAATTGGTCCCCGCCGTTATCGATCCGTTAGGGTTAATGGCTGGTAAAAATCCACAGCTTTTTTTGTCCCCGGTGCATTCTCCCGCCTCTTACTTGAGGGCGGGGCAATTAACGCTTGGGTTACTATAGTCGTTTACGCTTCGCGGCACCTTTGTTCTTGGAGTACGAGTATGTCCGGCGTATCGGGAAATCAGGATGTCGACATCGATCTTGGCCAGCTTGTCCGTGCCGTATGGGAACGGCGGCTGAAGGTCGTTGCGATCACGCTGATCGGGGCAGGGGTTGCCTTCGCCGGTGCCAAGATGATCGCGCCGAAATATCGCGGCGAGACGCGCCTGCTGATCGAGCAGCGCGCGCCGGCCTTCGCCAATACCCAGACATCCGACGCCACGGCAGGCCCGCTGCTCGACGAGCTGAATATCGCGAGCCAGGTGCAGCTCCTGCAGTCCGCCGACCTGATCAAGAAGGTCATCAACAGCGAGAAGCTCTACGAGCTCCCGGAATTCGACGAGGCAGCCAACGGCTCGGCGCTGACGGATATCCTCGTTGCCCTGCATCTGAAGAAGAACCCGGCTGAAAACCCGCCTGAAGAGCGCGTCATCGATGCCTTCACCGAGCGCCTCCAGGTCTTCCAGGTCCCGGGCTCGCGTGTCATCGGCATCAACTTCACCTCCAAGGATCCGAAGCTCGCCGCCCGCATTCCGAATGCGATGGCATCGGTCTATCTCGCTACCCAGAGCGGCGCCAAGCTCGCCTCCAATTCCGAAGCCACCCGCTGGCTTGAGCCTGAAATCGAAAGCCTGCGCCAGAAGGTCAATGACGCCGAGCAGAAGGTCGCCGAATACCGCGCTCAGCACGGGCTGCTGCCGACCAATGGCGGCAGCAACTTCCCGACGCAGCAGCTGAACGACATTTCCGCCGAACTGACCCGTGTGCGCGGCGAGAAGGCCAATGCCGAGGCCCGTGCCCAGGCGGTGCGCAACGCGCTGTCTTCCGGCGAGGCCTCCGATACGCTGCCCGACATCATGAATTCGCAGTCGATGCAGCGCCTGAAGGGTACCGAGTCCGGTCTGCAGTCGCAGATCTCCGATCTCAGCACCTCGCTGCTCAACAACCATCCGCGCCTGCGCAGCCTCCGCGCCCAGCTCGCCGACATCAAGACGCAGATCCGCGCCGAGACGCAGAAGATCCTGACAAGCATCGAGAACGAGTCCAAGGTCGCCGATCTGCGCGCCACCGAGCTCGAGCGCCAGTCCGGCGCCCTGCAGCAGAACAGCGCCAAGGCCGGCGAAGACGAAGTCGGCCTGAACGCGCTGCAGCGCGAAGCCAATGCCCAGCGCCAGCTGCTCGAAACCTATCTGGTGCGTTACCGCGAAGCCGCATCGCGCGCCGACAGCAATTCCAGCCCGGCCGATGCCCGCGTCGTCTCCAAGGCGATCCAGCCGGTCGATCCCTATTTCCCGAAGGTCGTCCCGATCGTGATCGTCGCCGCCTTCGCAACGCTGATCATCACCTCGATCGTCATCATGCTGGCCGAGCTCTTCAGCGGCCGCGCGTTGCGTCCTGTTGGTCCCGCCCTGCCGGTTGCCCGTATCGAGGAAGAGGAAACGATCATCGTTGCCGCTCCGGCAAAGACGAAACGTGCGGTGGCCCCCAGCATGCTCTCTGCGCCGGCAGACGAACCGGAAACCGAAGAGCCCGCCGTCGCCGTTCAAGCTGTCGAAGAGAACGAATTCTCCATCGGCTCCGTTGCGGATTATCTTACCGGCAGCCGCGCGCCGCTGGCGATCGCCATTTCACCGACCGGTGACGACGGCTCCGCAGCCACCGTTGCGCTTGCCCGCAGGCTCGCCGCCTCCGGCCAGCGCGCCATCCTCGTCGATATGACCGGCTCCGGCTATCCGACCGCGATGATGGCCGAAGACCTGGAAGCGCCTGGCGTTACCGACCTGCTCTGCGGCGAAGCTGCCTTCGGCGATACGATCCACGGCGACCGCTCGTCCGATGCGCATCTCATCCCGCAGGGCACCAGCGATGTGCGCAAGGCGATGCGCGGTGCCGACCGCCTGTCGCTGCTGCTCGATGCGCTGATGTCGGCTTACGATATCGTCGTCGTCGAATGCGGCGCGGCCGATGTCGCCGGCGTGTCGCGGCTGACGCGCAGCAAGGATGTCGAGATCATCCTCTCGATGCCGGAAGTGCTGGAAGACGAATTCGTGACCGCCATGACCGAGTTCGAAAAGGCCGGTTACCAGCGCGTCGTGCTGATGTCGGGCGGCGAAACCGCCGAGCCCGATCTCACCCGCCACGCCGCCTGAGGCGGTCAAATACCGATCTTGGCGCGCAGGCGCTGGGCTGTTCTGTAAAAGCCCGGCCGTGCCTTGATATAGGCCTTGCTGCGGGTGATGGCGCGATGCGCCGTCCCGGCAATCCGGCCCTTCAGCGACAGCGGCAGAACCACGTCATGATGGTCGGTCTCGACGGGCGCCCAGGAGCGCTTGTAGGTCTGGTCGCCGAGGCCGAAATCGAAGAGCGCGCCGCCCTTGTTCTGCAATCCGGAGATCATCTGCCAATAAAGGAATTCGCCGGGGCTCGCATCCGGAACGAGGTTCTCGTCGATCGCACCGAACTGGCAGATGACGTGATCGCCCTTGCGCGATATGCCCGAGACGGCCGCAATCTTGCCGTCGAGCTCGCCCTTCAGCCGCAGCGCATGCATTTCCAGGCCATAGTCGCTGCCATCGCGGATATCGATCAACCCGTGCAGGAACGCCTTGGTGGCGGCATCGGCAAAGACGTCGGGCAGACCGAGCGAACGGAAGCGCTCGGACTTCTGCCTGAAGAACAGGTCGAGCAGCGCATGCTGTTCGGCGGGTGAGCCGCCGTCGATATAGTCGAAGCCGCCGATTGCCTCCAGCCGCTTGGACTGCACGCGGAATTTCTTGCGGCGGCTCTTGGCATTCAGCTGCTTCAGCGTCGCCTCGAAATTTTCGAGCAGCGGCAGCTGGTAGGCGTGGTTCTGGTTCTGCACCATCGGCAGCAGCTTCAGCGGGTTTTCCCGCCCGCGCCATTCCAGCGGCATGTTCTGCAGCAGGAGGAGATCGGCCTTGCCATGCAGCGCCTCTCTG
>Ga0209025_1004251_pt1 | contig 12602 bp, 9 predicted proteins | sample AraplaMF_Col_mLB_FD_184256 | JGI IMG/M metagenome (GOLD analysis project Ga0209025, IMG submission 184256) | Arabidopsis root microbial communities from the University of North Carolina, USA - plate scrape MF_Col_mLB (SPAdes) (version 2) | ecosystem: Host-associated > Plants > Roots > Endosphere ... | reverse complement strand
AAGAGATGAATAAAAAGGATATTATTAAATTGTTAGAAACAATTGCTACATATATGGAATTAAAGGGAGATAACCCTTTTAAAATTTCTGCTTTTCGAAAAGCAGCTGCAGCGCTAGAAACGGACGAGAGAACGCTGACAGAGATTGAGGATTTTACAAAGCTCCAAGGGATTGGAAAAGGAACGGCTGCAGTCATTACAGAGTATATGGAAACAAATGAGTCAAGCGTACTAGAAGAACTAAAGCAAGAAGTTCCTGAAGGACTTATTCCTCTGCTTAAGCTGCCGGGGCTTGGAGGTAAAAAAATTGCTAAATTATATAAAGAGCTAGATATTCGAGATATGGAATCACTGCATCAGGCGTGTATGGAAAATCGAGTGCAGGGCCTAAGCGGTTTTGGTAAAAAGACGGAAGAGAAAATTATCGCTGCTGTTGAAGAGTTTGGGAAGCGTCCTGATCGTTTGCCTCTTGCTTTTATGCTTCCAATAGCGGAAGAAATTTTAGAAGCCCTTAAGCATATGCATAGCATTGAGCGTTTTTCTCAAGCAGGGAGCATTCGCCGCATGAGAGAAACCGTAAAAGATCTTGATTTTATTATTTCAACAGCTGAGCCTCATGCTGTCCGTGAACAGCTAGTATCGCTGTCAAATGTGAAGGATGTAATTGCAAATGGAGATACAAAAGTATCGGTAACGTTAGCCTATGAGTACGATGTGTCTGTGGATTTTCGTCTTGTGGAAGATAAAGCATTTGCCACGACGCTTCATCATTTTACAGGATCAAAAGATCATAACGTGCGCATGCGTCAATTAGCAAAAGAACGCGGTGAAAAAATTAGCGAGTATGGCGTTGAAAATACGGAGACAGGCGAAGTCATGACATTTGAGTCTGAACAAGCATTCTATGAACATTTTGGGCTGTCTTTTATTCCGCCGGAACTTCGTGAAGACGGAACGGAAGTAGATGCATTTATAAAGCCACAAACGCTCGTGACCTACGATGCCGTAAAAGGTGATTTGCATATGCACTCCACGTGGAGCGACGGGGCGTATTCGATTGAAGAAATGGCGGAAGCATGTCGCGCACGAGGCTATGAGTACATGGCGATTACAGACCATTCTCAGTATTTAAAAGTAGCTAACGGTCTAACGCCTGAACGCATTCGTAAACAGCGTGAAGAAATTAATCGGTTAAACGCACAGTTCGATGATTTTACAATACTAGCAGGAATTGAAATGGATATTTTGCCCGATGCAACACTTGATTATGATGATGAAATGCTAGCTGAGCTAGATTTTGTTATTGCGTCCATTCACTCTAGTTTTTCACAATCACGCGAAGAAATTATGAATCGATTAAAGCAAGCATTAAACAATGTCCATGTAGATTTAATCGCTCATCCGACCGGTCGTTTGATTGGTCGCCGCAACGGATATGATGTAGATATTGATATGCTAATTGAATTAGCTAAAGAAACAAAAACGGCTCTTGAACTAAACGCGAATCCAAACCGTTTAGATTTAGCCGCTGAGCACATAAAAAAAGCCCAAGAGGCAGGAGTTAAAATTGCGATTAATACGGATGCTCACAATCTAGACATGTTAGAGCATATGGAAATTGGAATATCTACGGGAATTAAAGGCTGGCTTAAACCAGCAACGGTATTAAATACGTATAGCCTCAAAGAATTAACAGCCTTTTTAAATCGACATAAATAAGCAACAGGAGGAATCAGTTTTGCAATCACGTATTTTCCATGTACTAGAGTTTAATAAAGTTAAGGAACAGCTTCAGAAAAAAGTAGCTTCTTCTTTAGGCCGAGAAAAAGTAGCGAATTTGATTCCCTCGACTCAGTATGAAGAAGTAGTCAAATGGCAGGAAGCAACAGATGAAGCTACAACCGTGCTGCGATTGCGTGGCAACGTACCGCTAGGGGGCATTTTTGACGTTCGACCTAGCGTGAAGCGCGCTGAAATTGGAGGAACGCTAAGCTCTAATGAACTTCTTGATGTAGCAAGCACTATTTATGCTGCAAGACAAGTCAAACAATTTATTGAGCAAGTAGTAGAAGACGAAGATTTACAGCTTCCCATTATAACTGAACACATCGAAAAACTAATGCCTCTTCCTGAGGTAGAACAAACAATTAAAATGAGCATTGATGAGAATGGTACAGTGCTAGACGGTGCAAGCGACCAGCTAAGAGGCATTCGTCAAAAACTTCGCTCGACGGAGTCACGTATTCGCGAAAAGCTAGAAAGTCTTATTCGCTCCTCGTCTGCTCAAAAAATGTTGTCAGATGCGATTGTTACTATTCGAAATGAACGTTTTGTTATTCCTGTTAAGCAAGAATATCGCAGTGCGTATGGAGGCATTGTCCACGACCAGTCTTCATCTGGAGCAACGTTATTTATTGAGCCTCAGGCGATTGTGACGTTAAACAATGAGCTTCAAGAAGCAAAAGTAAAAGAAAAACAAGAAATTGAGCGTATTCTCATTGCTTTAACCGTTCAGGTAGCGGAAGTGGCAAATGAACTCCGTCAAAACGTTTATCTGTTAGGTGAGCTGGACTTCATGTTTGCTAAAGGACGCTATAGCCATGAGCTAAAAGCTTCAAAACCTAAAATGAACGACCGAGGCTATATTAAGTTAGTGAAGGCAAAACATCCTCTTATTGCACAGGAAGATGTCGTTGCGAATGATATTGAGTTAGGTGATCAATATACGTCTATTGTTATTACAGGACCAAATACCGGCGGTAAAACCGTCACGTTAAAAACACTTGGATTATTTACGTTAATGGCTCAAGCAGGTTTGCAGATTCCTGCGCTGGATGGATCAGAAATGGCTGTGTTTAAACACGTATTTGCTGATATTGGAGATGAGCAGTCCATTGAACAAAGTCTGAGTACCTTTTCATCTCATATGGTCAATATTGTAGATATTTTACAAAAAGTAGATCATGAAAGTCTGGTCTTGTTCGATGAATTGGGAGCAGGAACAGATCCTCAAGAGGGTGCAGCGCTTGCTATTTCGATTTTAGATCAAGTATATGAAAGAGGCGCTCGCGTAGTTGCGACTACTCACTACCCTGAATTAAAAGCGTACGGCTATAACCGTGAAGGAGTGGTCAATGCTAGCGTAGAGTTCGATATTGAAACATTGAGTCCTACTTACAAGCTGCTGATTGGTGTACCGGGCCGAAGCAATGCGTTTGAAATTTCCAAACGTTTAGGTTTAAGTGCAGAAGTAATTGAACACGCCAAAGGCTATATTGGCTCAGAAACAAATAAAGTAGAAAATATGATCGCTTCTCTTGAAGATAGCCGCCGTCAATCTGAACACGAGCTAGAAGAAGCGGAAGAGCTAAGAAAAGAGGCTCAGAAGCTTCATAAAGAATTACAGAGTCAGATTATTGAGTTTAATGAAAAACGAGATAAGCTGTACGAAAAAGCTGAAGAAAAAGCTCAAGCCACAGTTCAAGCAGCATCTGAAGAAGCAGAGAAAATCATTAGCGATTTGCGTAAAATGAGTCAAAAAAATCATGCGCTTGTAAAAGAGCATGAATTGATTGAAGCGCGTAAGCGTCTAGAAGATGCAGTTCCAACTCTTGAAAAAAGTAAAAAGAAACCGGCTGTGCCGAAAAAACAAGAGCGCACTCTTCAAGCTGGAGATGAAGTGAAAGTCTTAAGCTGGGGACAAAAAGGAACGCTTGTGGAACAAGTAAGCAATAATGAATGGCAAGTGCAAATGGGAATCATGAAAATGAAGGTAAAAGAAAAAGATCTCGAATATATCAGTTCCCCAAAACCTGTAGAAACAAAGCCGCTTGCTATGGTAAAAGGAAAAGATTATCATGTAAATCTAGAACTGGATTTAAGAGGAGAGCGCTATGAAAATGCGCTGATTCGAGTTGAAAAATATATTGATGATGCTTTGTTAGCCAACTATCCGCGCGTTTCGATTATCCACGGTAAAGGAACTGGAGCTCTTCGTAAAGGTGTACAGGAATATTTGAAAAATCATCGTTCTGTTAAAAATATTCGTTTCGGAGAAGCTTCTGAAGGAGGTTCTGGCGTTACGGTTGTGGAATTTAAATAAAAGAATGCTGAAATAAAGGTGTCAGTTGATGCGCTGAACAAGCATATATGAAGATAGAAAATCCGACATGGCCTATGGACTATGCTGGGTTTTCTATCTCTTTTAAGAACGATACAAGTAAAGGAAAGAGACCTGTCAGTTTATTGCGTGGAGTGTAATATAAATTAGGAGTGATGCAAAAATGAGGGATTTTTGGAAAGACCCGTATATTGAATCCGCCGCTTATTACAGCGTGGTTGTCTTGAGCATTGTCGTCTTTCTTGTTGTGTTTGAGCTCGTTACTAAGTATAAGAATTGGGAAGAGATTCAAAAAGGAAATATGGCTGTTGCGATGGCAACAGGTGGGAAAATATTTGGATTAGCTAATATTTTTCGCTATTCGATTGAGCATAACGACAATTTGTTGCGAATGCTCGGATGGGGAATATATGGGTTCGTTCTTTTACTAGTGAGCTATTTTATTTTCGAATTTTTGACGCCAAAATTTCGAATCGATGATGAAATTGAACAAGATAACAGAGCCGTCGGGTTTATTTCACTTGTTATTTCAATCGGTATGTCCTATGTAATAGGAGCAGGGATAGGATAGGAGAGAGTCATGGAGAAGTTAGCGAAAATTTTACTCGTTTTATGCGGAGTGTTTATGCTTATTGGTCTTATCTATTTATCTATATAGCTTTTCCTAACATTGTGATGACAGCAAAAAAGCTGGCCTTAAAGAAGGTCAGCTTTTTTAATGATTACTTCCATACGTCTTCAGCAATTGAAATCACGTGCTTTACTTTATCCCGCTGCTGCTCTTCTGTTAAAAAAGAGAACATTGAATAACGATTGCATCTAAAAAAAGAATGAACTATAATTTTAATTAGAAAATTCTAATTTTTTATTTTTTTGAGGGAGAGGATACGTGTGGAATCCACCGAAAAGATATGGCTTTCTCAATATCCAGAGGAAATATCTGCTACGCTTCATTATGAACAAAAAAATTTAGCACAGCTTTTTGAAGAAGCAGTTCAAAAAGATCCTAAAAAAAACGCAATCTATTTTCTAGGGAAAAAAATGACGTTTTCCCAGCTGCATCAAGATTCTTTGAAACTGTCATCTTACCTTATTGAACTGGGATTAAAAAAAGGGGATAGAGTAGCCATTATGCTTCCAAATTGCCCTCAAGCTGTCATTTCCTTTTATGCTGTTCTTCTTGCCGGAGGAGTAGTCGTTCAAACAAACCCTTTGTATACGGAAAGAGAGTTAGAGTATCAGCTGAATGATTCAGAAGCGACCATGATTATTGCACTCGATTTGCTATATCCGCGTGTAGTAAAAATGAAAGCGTTAACAAGTATAGAACACGTAGTCATCACCTCAATTCAAGATTATCTCCCGTTTCCCAAAAACATACTCTATCCATTTATTCAGAGCAAACAGCAGAAGATAAGCGTGGATGTGAGTCATACGGAGACCACTCATTTATTTAAACGCATTATAAATGAATCCTCTCCAGCAGTATGTAATGCCGAGGGAATTTCAGATGAAGATATCGCAATTTTACAATACACTGGGGGAACAACAGGTTTTCCAAAAGGAGTCATGCTTACTCATAAAAACTTGGTAGCCAATGCAACGATGTGTTCACATTGGTTGTACCGCTGCAAGCATGGAGAAGAAAAAGTGCTTGGAATTATCCCGTTTTTTCACGTGTATGGTTTAACAACGGTTCTTGTTCTATCGGTTTTGCAAAACTACGAGATGGTGCTTCTGCCTAAATTTGATGCAAAAACGACGCTCAAAACCATTCATAAGCAGCAGCCTACTTTATTTCCAGGTGCTCCAACAATTTACATCGCATTATTAAACCATCCTGATTTAGCAAAATACAACCTATCTTCTATTGATTCATGTATGAGCGGTTCGGCTCCTCTCCCTGTGGAAGTGCAGGAGCAGTTTGAAAAGCTCACTGGAGGTAAACTAGTGGAAGGATACGGTTTAACGGAAACCTCTCCTGTTACTCATGCTAATTTTCTTTGGAAAGAGAGAATACCAGGAAGCATAGGAGTGCCTTGGCCAGACACGGATGCCAAAATTCTCTCGTTTGAAACAGGTAAAGAAGCTGCTGTAAGCGAAGTAGGAGAAATTGCGGTTAAAGGTCCTCAGGTAATGAAAGGATATTGGAAGCAGCCTGAAGAAACGGAGGCTGTTATGCGAGACGGATGGCTGCTAACAGGTGATGTTGGCTACATGGATGATAAGGGTTATTTTTATGTAGTAGATCGAAAGAAAGATATTATTATTGCCGGGGGATATAATATCTATCCTCGGGAAGTTGAAGAAGTATTATATGAGCATGAAAAAATTCAAGAAGCTGTAGTGGTAGGTGTTCCTGACCCATATAGAGGAGAAACAGTGAAGGCTTACATTGTATTAAAAAATGGTGTAAGATGTACTGAAGAAGAGTTAAATGAGTTTTCTAGAAAGTATTTAGCTGCTTATAAAGTTCCGCGCCTTTATGAATTTCGAAATGAGCTTCCAAAAACAGCGGTCGGTAAGATTCTGCGACGAGCGCTGATTGAAGAAGAAAATGAAAAGCATAAAAAGGCGACGTAGTCGATCGTCGCCTTTGATTTTTTTGCTGAAACATAATTGACAGATACTTGCGGTTTCTTTATTATAAAGATATGAATGAATAATCATTCATATTTTAAAGGAGCGTATAAGATTGAGAAGAAATAAGCCAAAGTATAAGCAGATTATCGATGCAGCTGTAGTAGTAATAGCAGAAAACGGATATCACAATGCTCAGGTTTCTAAAATTGCTAAGCAGGCTGGAGTTGCAGACGGTACGATATATTTATATTTTAAGAACAAAGAAGATGTCTTGATTTCCTTATTTCAAGAGAAGATGGGACAATTTGTAGAAAAGATTTATGAAGAACTGACGGGGATTGAAACCGCGGCAGAAAAACTTCATGTATTAATTGACAAGCATTTTTCGTTTCTAGCGGAGGATCATCATTTAGCTACAGTGACACAGCTCGAACTGCGTCAATCGAACAAAGATTTAAGATTGAAAATTAACGTTGTATTAAAAGATTATCTGACTCTCATTGATTCTATTTTACAGACAGGAATCGAAACGGGTGAGTTTTCTGAAAATATAGATATTCGCCTTGCGCGACAGATGATTTTTGGAACGATTGATGAAACTGTCACAACATGGGTAATGAACGATCATCGATATGGTCTAATAGAATCGGTGGATAAAGTCCATTCCCTACTGTTAAACGGCTGCAGCGGCTCATAATCGTAAATGAGCCTGCTGCCCCCTTGCGAGGGGAAAAGCGCAAGGTAATGAAAATAGAAAGAAAGGGTGGGGGAAATAAATGGAGATTATCCAGGTTGAAACTGTTGATGCAATAAGCTTCATTACGTTGAATAGACAACCTGCTAACGCTTTGTCTCAAGATTTATTAAAAGATCTTTCAAGTGTTTTAAAACATTTAGAAGATAGCAAAGAGACAAGGGTTATCGTCATTAAAGGCGAAGGGAAATTCTTTTGTGCTGGAGCTGATATAAAAGAGTTTACATCACTTCAGCAGGAAAAAGAATACGAGAAGCTTGCTGTTAATGGCCAAGAACTCTTTGAGTATATTGAAAATTACCCAAAACCAGTTATTGCAGCTATTCATGGAGCTGCTTTAGGCGGAGGATTGGAGCTTGCTATGAGCTGCCATATCCGTTTGGTAACGGAAAATGCTAAGCTGGGCTTGCCTGAGCTTCAGTTAGGACTTATACCAGGGTTTGGAGGAACTCAGCGATTGCCTCGTTATGTAGGAGTTCATAAGGCTTGTGAGATGATGCTGACAAGTGATCCAATATCCGGGAGCGAGGCAGTGGAGTTAGGATTGGCAAACGCAGCTTTTGAAGAAAGTCAGCTTATCAACGAAACGTTTTTACTTGCTAGAAAAATTGCCAAAAAAAGCCCAATCTCTGTTAAAGCTACCTTGCAGCTGCTTCAGCATGTAAAAACAGATGCTTATTACAGCGGCATCAAAAAAGAAGCGCAGCTTTTTGGAAGCGTATTCAAAAGTCGGGATGCTCAAGAAGGCGTAGCCGCTTTTATTGAAAAGCGCCAGCCTAAATTTTTAGGAAAATAAGCTTAGGAGGGGAATTGAATGAATATTTATGTGTTAGTAAAAAGAACATTCGATACAGAGGAGAAACTTTCTTTAAAAAATGGTCAAATTGTTGAAGATGGAGCTGAATTTATTATTAATCCTTACGATGAGTATGCAGTTGAAGAAGCTATTCAGCTAAAGGAAAAGCATGGCGGGGAGATTACGGTCGTGAGTGTAGGAGGGGAAGAATCAGAAAAAGAACTCCGAACAGCTTTGGCTATGGGAGCAGATAAAGCGGTTTTAATCAACACAGAAGATGACATAGAAGATGGCGATCAGTACACGACTTCTAGGCTGCTGGCACAATACTTAAAAGAACAATCTCCTGATTTAATCTTGGCAGGAAACGTGGCGATTGACGGAGGTTCGGGCCAGGTGGGACCGCGCGTAGCAGAACAGTTAGAAATTCCTTATATTACGACCATTACAAAATTGGATATCGAAGGTGAAAAAGTGACGGTTGTACGCGATGTGGAAGGTGATTCGGAGGTTATTGAAACGTCGCTTCCTCTTTTAGTAACAGCTCAGCAGGGGCTTAACGAACCTCGCTATCCATCTCTTCCAGGGATTATGAAAGCGAAGAAGAAACCGTTGGTTGAAGTGGAGATGGATGATTTAGATTTAGATGAAGATGATGTAGAAGCAAAAACAAAGACAATTGAAATTTATTTGCCTCCGAAAAAAGATGCAGGACGCGTATTACAAGGAGATATAAAAGATCAAGTAACAGAACTGGTCAATTTACTGCATAAGGAAGCAAAAGTCATTTAATAAGTCAAAAGTCAAAACAATGGGGGTATTGCAATGGGACGCAAAGTGTTAGTTCTAGGAGAAGCACGTGATGGGGGATTACGAAACGTATCGTTTGAAGCAATTTCCGCAGCGTCTACTGTAGCTGACGGGGGAGAAATTGTTGCAGCGTTAGTAGGAAAGGACGTAAAAGCTTTAAGTGAAGAGCTTATTGCGTACGGAGCGAATAAAGTTGTTGTGACGGAGCATGAAGATTTAGCTGCTTACACATCGGATGGTTACGCTCAGGCGTTATTAGCTATCATTGAAAGTGAACAGCCTGAAGCTATCGTATTTGGCCATACGGCTCTTGGCAAAGATCTAGCGCCAAAACTGGCAGCCCGCTTAGACAAAGGACTTATCTCCGATGTGACGGATGTAGAAGTGGGAGGGGATCAAGTAGTCTTCACTCGCCCAATTTATTCTGGTAAAGCATTTGAAAAGAAAATCATGACTGATGCTTTTACGTTTGTCACGATTCGTCCAAATAATATTTCACCGCTTGCAAAAGACGAGGGACGTACAGGCGATGTAGAGGATTTAAATGTTGAAATCAAAAATCTGCGTACCGTGGTAAAAGAAGTTGTACGCAAAGCAACGCAAGGGGTTGATTTATCCGAAGCAAAAGTTGTGATTGCAGGTGGTCGAGGTGTAAAAAGCACGGAAGGTTTTGGGCCTCTCCAAGAACTAGCGGACGTGTTAAATGGAGCTGTTGGAGCGTCTCGCGGAGCGTGCGATGCAGATTACTGCGACTATTCTCTTCAAATCGGCCAGACGGGCAAAGTAGTCACACCAGATTTATACATTGCCTGTGGAATTTCAGGTGCTATTCAGCATTTGGCTGGCATGTCAAATTCAAAAATTATTGTTGCAATCAATAAAGATCCTGAAGCGAACATTTTTAAAGTAGCTGACTACGGAATCGTTGGAGATTTATTTGAAGTAGTGCCTCTGCTAACAGAAGAATTTAAAAAGCTGAAAGTACAGTCTGCGTAAATAGTAAAAGAGGCTAGGACAAACGTATTTTTGTTGAAGGAAGATCCGAACGATTAATCGTTCGGATTTTTTCATGGACGTAGTTGCTTTTAGCTGGGATTGGAGAGCAAGGCGAAGACTCCCGCGGAAAGCGAAGTCTTACACGGAAATCAACAGCGTTGGAACAAGTGATTTGTACGAGCTTATTTATCCAATCTGTTCGCTTTTAGATTCGGTTGATTTAGTTAGGGCTCAATCTCTTTTATTACGTGGAAAACGAAATTTTCTACGCATATTTTTAGGCAAATTGTACAAACTAGAGCGGAGAATAAACAGTATAAATGTAAGCAAAAAGTTAGCAAACCTTATTTGAAGGTGATATACTGTGAGTAGAATTTGGATATTGCATATATTTAGGAGGAATTAAAATGGCTATTGCACATGCTACAGATAAAAACTTTACAGATGAAATTAAATCAGGCCTAGTGCTTGTTGACTTTTGGGCACCATGGTGCGGACCTTGTAAAATGATTGCTCCAGTTCTTGAAGAAATTGATGGCGAACTTAACGATAAAGTTAAAATCGTAAAAGTAGACGTTGATGAAAACCAAGAAACAGCTGGAAAATTTGGTGTTATGAGTATCCCAACTTTAGTATTATTCAAAGATGGAGAGAAAGTTGACCAAGTAGTTGGCTTCCAACCAAAAGAAGCATTAACAGAATTAATTAATAAACACGCGTAAGTCAAAACCTAGCTCAGGCTAGGTTTTTTCTTTTTCTCCATTTTTTCTCTGTTGGGAATACTTTTATTTAGCGAATATGCGTTCGTTTGTTTTATACTAGATGTAAGGAACACCGTCATAAATCCGGCTTATGTACATGTATTAAGACAGGAAAGAATGTAGGTTACGCTTCATAAGCGATTGTATAGATGGACAGAGTAAGAGAAGAGGAAGGAGAAAAGTATGAACGATTATTTAAAAGAAAAGCTGGCTATTTTACCGGATCAGCCCGGCTGTTACTTGATGAAAGATAAATATGGAACGGTCATTTACGTAGGAAAAGCAAAAGTATTAAAAAATCGAGTACGCTCCTACTTTACCGGATCTCATGACGGAAAGACGCTTCGACTTGTAAATGACATTGTCGATTTTGAATATATCGTCACATCTTCTAATTTAGAAGCCCTTATTTTAGAAATGAATTTAATTAAAAAGCATGACCCAAAATACAATATCATGCTTAAAGATGATAAGGGCTATCCCTTTATTAAGATTACAGCTGAAAAACAGCCCCGACTTGTTATTACAAGAAAAATAAAAAAAGATAAAGGAAAATACTTCGGTCCTTATCCTAACGTTCAAGCTGCAAATGAAACGAAGCGGCTTCTTGATCGCATTTATCCGTTAAGAAAGTGCTCCACCATGCCAGACAGGCCTTGTTTGTATTACCATATCGGGCAATGTCTAGCTCCTTGCGTAAAAGAAGTAAAAGAAGAGCAAAACAAACAAATTATTGAAAATATTACGCGGTTTTTAAATGGTGGATATGAGCATGTCAAAACAGAGTTAACTGAAAAAATGTTAAAAGCTTCAGAAGAACTTGACTTTGAACGGGCTAAAGAATACCGAGATCAAATTGCTCATATCGAAGCGACAATGGAAAAGCAAAAAGTAACGTTTAATGATTTTGTTAATCGGGATGTGTTTGGCTATTCTTATGATAAAGGCTGGATGTGTGTTCAAGTTTTCTTTATTCGCCAAGGGAAATTAATTGAGCGAGAAGTTTCTATGTTTCCTTTTTATAAAGAGCCAGAAGAAGATTTCTTAACTTTTATCGGTCAGTTTTATGCCAAAAATATTAAGCCAAAAGAAGTGATGGTTCCAGCAACGATTGATGCAGAGTTAGCTGAGAAATTAGTAGAAGTAGAGGTTCAGCATCCAAAGCGAGGCAAAAAGAAAGAATTAGTAGAACTTGCGTGTAAAAATGCAAAAATTGCGCTCAGTGAAAAATTCTATTTAATTGAACGAGATGAAGAGCGCACAGTTGGCGCAGTTGAACGGTTAGGAGAAGAGCTTGGAATTGCTGCTCCTTATCGGATTGAAGCATTTGATAACTCAAATATTCAAGGAACAGACCCAGTTTCTGCGATGATTGTTTTTGTTGATGGGAAACCAGAAAAGAAAGAATATCGAAAATATAAAATTAAGACTGTAAAGGGACCAGATGATTACAGTTCCATGAGGGAAGTCATTCGCAGACGGTATTCCAGAGCGTTAAAAGAAGGTCTTCCGCTTCCGGATTTAATTGTTGTTGATGGAGGCAAAGGGCATTTAGCTGCAGTACAGGATGTTCTCGAAAATGAATTGGGACTTTTAGTGCCTACAGCAGGTCTTGTTAAAGATGATAAGCACAGAACCTCCAATCTGATGATTGGTGAGCCTCCTCAAATCATACCGCTTGAACGCAATAGTCAAGAATTTTATTTGCTTCAGCGAATTCAAGATGAAGTTCACCGCTTTGCGATTACCTTCCACCGTCAAGTGCGCTCTAAGTCCGCTTTTC
>Ga0209025_1004247_pt1 | contig 12612 bp, 10 predicted proteins | sample AraplaMF_Col_mLB_FD_184256 | JGI IMG/M metagenome (GOLD analysis project Ga0209025, IMG submission 184256) | Arabidopsis root microbial communities from the University of North Carolina, USA - plate scrape MF_Col_mLB (SPAdes) (version 2) | ecosystem: Host-associated > Plants > Roots > Endosphere... | reverse complement strand
GCATGGTCGAGGGTGTGAACATCCTGGCCAACGCCGTCAAGGTAACCCTGGGCCCCAAAGGCCGTAACGTGGTTCTGGAGCGCTCGTTCGGCGCCCCCACGGTGACCAAGGACGGTGTGTCCGTCGCAAAGGAAATCGAACTGAAGGACAAGCTGCAGAACATGGGCGCGCAGATGGTCAAGGAAGTCGCTTCCAAGACCTCCGACAACGCCGGCGACGGCACCACCACCGCCACCGTTCTGGCCCAGGCCATCGTCCGCGAAGGCATGAAGTACGTTGCCGCCGGCATGAACCCCATGGATCTGAAGCGCGGTATCGACAAGGCCGTGCTGGCCCTGACCGAAGAGCTCAAGAAGGCCTCCAAGCCCACCACCACCTCCAAAGAAATCGCCCAGGTCGGCTCGATTTCCGCCAACTCCGACGAATCCATCGGCAAGATCATTGCTGACGCAATGGACAAGGTCGGCAAGGAAGGCGTGATCACCGTGGAAGACGGCAAGTCCCTGCAGAACGAACTCGACGTCGTCGAAGGCATGCAGTTCGACCGCGGCTACCTCTCCCCCTACTTCATCAACAACCCTGAAAAGCAGTCCGCACTGCTGGACAACCCCTTCGTTCTGCTCTACGACAAGAAGATCAGCAACATCCGTGACCTGCTGCCCACCCTGGAGCAAGTCGCCAAGGCCGGCCGTCCGCTGCTGATCATCGCCGAAGAAGTCGAGGGCGAAGCCCTGGCTACGCTGGTGGTCAACACCCTGCGCGGCATCCTGAAGGTTGTGGCTGTGAAGGCCCCCGGCTTCGGCGACCGCCGCAAGGCCATGCTGGAAGACATCGCCGTCCTGACCGGCGGCAAGGTCATCGCTGAAGAAGTCGGCATGTCGCTCGAAAAAGTGACGCTGGCCGACCTCGGCCAGGCCAAGCGCATCGAAGTGGGCAAGGAAAACACCATCATCATCGACGGCGCCGGCGCCGCTGCCGACATCGAAGCGCGCGTCAAGCAAGTGCGCGTCCAGATCGAAGAAGCGACCAGCGACTACGACCGTGAAAAACTGCAAGAGCGCGTGGCCAAGCTGGCCGGCGGTGTTGCCGTGATCAAGGTCGGCGCTGCCACCGAAGTCGAAATGAAGGAAAAGAAGGCCCGCGTGGAAGACGCGCTGCACGCCACCCGCGCAGCCGTGGAAGAAGGCATTGTGGCCGGCGGCGGCGTGGCTTTGCTGCGTGCCAAGCAGGCTGCCGGCGTCATCAAGGGCGACAACGCCGACCAGGAAGCCGGTATCAAGCTGGTGCTGCGCGCCATTGAAGCCCCCCTGCGCGAAATCGTTTACAACGCAGGCGGCGAAGCCTCCGTGGTGGTCAACGCGGTTCTCGGCGGCAAGGGCAACTACGGCTTCAATGCGGCCAACGACACCTACGGCGACATGATCGAAATGGGCATCCTGGATCCCACCAAGGTCACCCGCACCGCGCTGCAGAACGCAGCCTCCGTCGCATCGCTGATGCTGACGACCGAAGCCATGGTGGCCGAGTCTCCAAAGGACGACGCACCCGCCGGCGGCGGCATGCCTGGCGGCATGGGTGGTATGGGCGGCATGGGCGACATGGGCATGTAATGCCTGCCTGAGCACCTGCTCCATGAAAAAGGGCCGCATCAGCGGCCCTTTTTTTATGCTTGCATGGTTGTCATTGTTCGCTCGCCGGGGCGCCTTCGTCGTACTCGTTGGCGCCTTCCGATGGCTGCACAAACCAGTACAGCAACAGCAGGCCGACAACCGGAATCAGGCCGATCAGCATCAGCCAGCCGGTCTTGCCGATGTCATGCAAACGCCGCACACCTACCGCGATTCCTGGCAGCAGCATCGCCAGGGCGGCGATGCCGTAGAGGATGCTGCTGATCATGCCGGTGACGATCAGGACAATGATCTGGAACAGGAAAAACCACCAGAATTCCGACCGCGATGCCCGGCCGGTGAACGTGACGTACTTGGAAAAGCAGGTAGAAATGGCTTGGCCAAAATTCATGACAACAATCCTCCTCACAAGGTGTTAACAGGGTGAATTCCCTGCCGCATGATAATGCCGCTTCGCCAAGCTACCGCGAAGGTTTGGAGATCGAGAGCATTTTTGGTGCATTCGTCCAAACCTTGTACGAAGAACGTTTTCAATCAATAGGAGCCGTTGCGTCCGCGCTTCATTGAGCTGGCTCAAAACGCCGCGGGACCCACCACGCGAGAGCGCTTGCCGCTACCATGACATGACACCCGGTCACTGGGTGGCCCTCCCACACCTAATAACGGTCAGCTGCCCATGAATCTTTCCAAGCCACTCCTGATTGCCACGGCCATCATGGCCGCGTCCGCTCTCCCTGCTTTTGCGCAGCAGGCAGGCACATGGTCCCTGTCCGCAGGCGTCACGCGAATCAATCCAGCCGTGGAAAGCGGAACCCTCACCGGCAGCATCCCGAATGTGCGGGTGGGAGTCGGCAACGATACCCGTGTGACGGGCGCCCTGAATTACGCGGCGACGGACCACCTCAACCTGCACCTGCCGCTGGGCCTGGGTTTTCGGCACGACGTCACCGGAGACGGCGCGCTCGCGGGCTTCGGCAAGGTGGCCGATACCCGGGCACTGCCCATCACGCTGTTAGCCCAGTACCGATTCTTTGAGGCCGACGCCCGGTTCCGCCCCTACCTGGGCGCCGGCGCGTCGTACGTGCGGTTTTACAAGGAGCAGGGAAGCGCCCTGCTGACCGCGCTGACCAATCCCGGCGGACCGCCCACCGGGGTGTCCTTCCAATCCAAACTGGCGCCGTCCTTCCAGGTGGGAGCCGTCTACAACCTCAATGAAAAATGGTTTGTGGAAGGCAGCTACACCAAGACCTTGCTAAAGACCCGCGGCACGCTGAGTACCGGCCAGACGATTGACGTGGTGCTGGACCCCAACTGCTTCACTTTCCAGGTGGGGTACAAATTCTGATGATGGCTACCGCCCCGCGGCAGGCCTGGCCCGAGGCGGTTATTTGCGCGCGACGGCCGAAGCCGGCACCAGCTCGAGCGGCCCGTAGTAGGCCTTCAGCTGGCCTTCGTTCTTTTCGCCCTCGGTAAAGACCGCGAAGCTCAACAAGGCGCCCGGATCTTCGCCGAAAGCCTTGCGATAGTCGGCGCGGATATCGCGCTCATAGCTGCGCCACTGGTTATAGCCATGGTCGCCCGAGTCGACGACGATCTTGCGGATGCGGTCGGTGCGCTCGTTGACCACGACTTCGCCGGGCTGGTTGACCCGCGACCACGAATAGACCAATGTTGCGAACGGCATCTCTTCGCCGGTCAGCAGGCGGCTCAGTTCCGACAGCAGGGAGTTTTTCATCGACAGCCGCGAACGGTCGCCTTCAAAGGCCAGCACCACCCGCACCGGCACATCATCGAGTTGCGGCAGCGAGAGATTGGCGCCCGCACCTGCGTTTGGCACATTCCAGGAAAACCGCACGAGGCCGATCTGGTCCGGCTCGATCCGGTGGCGATGGCGCAAGATGCTGCCGGAGGCTTCAACCTTGGCGAGCACCGCGTCGCGGCCTTCATGGCGCACATAGGTGTAGTTGGCCGGTTGCTTGCCCGGCACGCGGAATATCTCCCACTTCAGGTCGTCGGGCTTGAGTCCGTCGGCTTTGGGCGGTACCGACATTTCGGCCCAGGCCGTACCTGTCACCCCCTCCGCCACACCCACTGTGCCGCCCTTGCTAACCGGCTCCTCGGTGTCGGCGTCCTCATCAACGGGTGCACGCGTTGCGCAGCCAACAACCAGGGCTGCCGCCAGGAGCGCCGAGGCAAGCACCGAAAAACGGAAAAAAGCTCGATCAGACGAAACGGGTAAAGACATGATGCGAAGTCATCGAAAAATCAGCGAAGCGGCAAGTTGACCACGAAACCGCGCGCTCCCGTCAGGGAAAAAAGCACAGTTTTGCGTAAATCAGCGGGAAATTTTGCGCAGCAGGCCGGCCGTCGAGCCGTCAAGGCCGGACAGGTCGCCACTCTGCAGGCGCGGCTCTATGTCCTTGGCCAGCACCTTGCCGAGCTCCACACCCCACTGGTCGAAGCTGTTGATCCCCCAGATAGCACCGCTGACGAACACGCGATGCTCCTGTAGCGCAACCAGGGCGCCCAGGCTGGCGGGCGTGAGCCGCTCCAGCAGCAGAAAAGTACTGGGCCGGTTACCGGGGAAATGCTTGTGGCCGCCTGGGTCTTCCTTGCCCTGCATCAGCGCCTGCGCCTGGGCCAGCACATTGGCCAGCAAAGTGGCATGGTGGCCGGGCAAGCTGTGGCCGGCCTGCTTGACGGCAACAAACTCCACCGGCACCACCGAGCTGCCCTGGTGCAGCATCTGGAAATAAGCGTGCTGGCCGTTGGTACCGGGCTCGCCCCACAACACGGGTGAAGTGGCAAAGGGCAATGCCTGGCCGTCGGCATCGACGCGCTTGCCGTTGCTTTCCATTTCAAGCTGCTGCAGATACGCCGGCAGGCGCCGCAGGGCGCTGCTGTAAGGCGCGATGCTGCGGCTGCCGAAGCCGTAGAAATTGCGGTACCAGACGTCGAGCAAACCCAGGCGCACCGGCAGGTTGCGCGCCAGCGGCGCCGTGCGGAAATGCTCGTCCATGGCATGCGCACCGGCCAGTAGCTCACGAAAGCCGGCAGCGCCTATGGCGATGGCAATCGGCAAACCTATGGCCGACCAGAGCGAATAGCGCCCGCCCACCCAGTCCCAGAAGCCGAAGCTTGTCTTGATGCCGAAAGCATTGGCCGCCGCGACATTGGTCGTCAGCGCCGCAAAATGCCGGCCGACATCCGTGCCGCCCTGCGCTTCGAACCAGCGCCTGGCCGAATGCGCATTGGTCATGGTCTCGGTGGTGGTGAAGGTTTTGGACGCCACCAGAAACAGCGTGTTTTGGGGCTTGAGCCCTAGCAGCACGCCGGCCAGCTCGCCGCCATCGACGTTGGAGACAAAGTGAAAACGCTTGCCGGGTATGGCGAATTCAGCCAGCGCCAGCACCGCCATCTGAGGTCCCAGGTCGGAGCCGCCTATGCCGATATTGACGATGTCGGTGATGGCCGTGTCGGCGCGCAATTGCTCGGCATAGGCCAGCATGGCGTCCAGGGTTTCATGCACGCGCGCCAGGTCACCCGTCATGCCGCCGCCGGCCGGACTCCGCAGTAAAAAATGCATGACGGCGCGCTGCTCGGTGCCGTTGATCAGCTCACCGGCAAACATGGCGTCGCGGTGCTGCTCGATCCGGCATTGCGCGGCCAGTTCAAACAGCAATGATTCGCTGGAGATGTCGATCAGGTTTTTGGAGAGATCGGCAAAAACATGCGGCGCCTCCTGGCTGAAATGCGCAAAGCGCCCTGCGTCGGCCGCGAAGGCCCGGCGCAGGTCAAAGGATTTTCCCTGAGTGTCGAAGCAGGCCTGCAGCGCGGCCCATGCCGGCGTGCGGTCGCAACGGGGTCTTGGCTGCACGGCCATGGCTCAGGCCGCCAGCATCAGTTGTTCGAGCTTCACGGCGTCGGCCGCGAAGGCGCGTATGCCCTCGGCCAGCTTTTCGGTGGCCATGGCGTCTTCATTGAGTGCGTAACGGAAACCCGCTTCGTCGTAGTTGACGGTGGGCAGGTCCAGTGCGGCGGCCGCTTTGGCGTCCAGCGCGCGTACCAGCGGCGCCTCGGAAGCCGCCAACTGCCCCAGCAACTCGGGGCTGATGGTCAGCAGGTCGCAGCCCGCCAGTGCGGTGATCTGGCCCACGTTGCGAAAACTCGCGCCCATCACCTCGGTGGCAATGCCGAAGTGCTTGTAGTGGTTGTAGATCTCGCGCACCGATTTCACGCCGGGGTCGTTGGCGCCGGCCATCGCGGCCTCCTCCCAGGCGGCGCCGGCGGTTTTTTTGTACCAGTCGTAGATGCGGCCGACAAAGGGCGAAATCAGCTGTACCTTGGCCTGACCGCAAGCCACTGCCTGGGCGAAGGAGAACAGCAGCGTGAGGTTGGTATGGATGCCGCGCAACTCGAGCTTTTCCGCCGCCTGAATACCCTCCCACGTCGCGGCAACCTTGATCAGCACACGGTCTATGTGGATACCCTCGGCCTGGTAGAGCTCCACGATGCGTTCGCCGCGCGTGTAAGTGGCATTGGCGTCAAAACTCAGGCGGGCGTCCACCTCTGTCGAGACACGGCCCGGGATGATGGAAAGGATTTCGCAGCCAAAGCGCACCAGCAGACGGTCCATGATTTCGTCGAGCGGCCGCCCTTTGAAGCGACTGACCGTGTCCTTCAGCAGCGGCTGGTAATCGGCCTTTTGCACCGCCTTGAGGATGAGCGAAGGGTTGGTGGTGGCGTCCTGCGGCTTGAACTGCCCCAGTTGCTTGAAATCGCCGGTGTCGGCAACCACGGTGGTGAACTGTTTGAGGGCGTCGAGTTGGGTCATGGCTGAGCTGGGCAAAACGCGAAAGTGGTCCAGATGAAACACCGCCGGAGCACCTGGAAGCGTGCATCTCGCGGGGTCAGGGTCGAGTTACCATTATGCCCATAGAATATGAAACTTAATTACCAAGACATTTTTTTACCATGAGTTTTGACCTTATCCTTTTCGGCGGCACCGGCGACCTGGTATGGCGCAAGATCATGCCGGCGCTGTTCCAGGCCTTTCGCCACGGCTCCTTGCCGGAAGGCGGGCGCATCGTGGGGGTCGCGCGTGATGACCTGTCCGATGATCAATACCGTGCGCTGATCAAATCGCGGTTCGACAACGTCGAGCTGGCCAAACGCCCCAGTGAGGAAGAGTTCTCGCGCTTTGCCGCCATGCTGGCTTATCTGCGCATGGACTTGTCCAACCCGGCCGATTACGCCGCGCTGGCCGCCAAACTGCAGCAACGCCCCGCCGATGTGGTGGTCATGTATGTGGCGACGGCGCCCAGCCTGTTCACCACAGTGTGCGAGCAGATCGCCGCCGCCGGCCTGAACGGCCCGCAAACCCGCGTGGTGCTGGAAAAGCCGCTGGGCCATGACCTGGCATCCAACCGCGCCATCAACAAGACCGTGCGCGGCGTGCTCAGCGAGCAGCAGATCTTTCGCATCGACCACTACCTGGGCAAGCCCTCGGTGCAAAACCTGTTCGCACTGCGCTTTGGCAATTCGCTGTTCGAACCGCTATGGCGCCGCGAGACGATCGCTAACATCCAGATCACGATTGCCGAGGACCTGGGCGTGGAAAAACGCGGCGCCTTTTACGACAGCACCGGCGCGCTGCGCGACATGGTGCAGAACCATGCACTGCAGCTGCTGTGCGCCATCGGCATGGAGCCGCCCATCAACTCGCATGCCGACGCCATCCGGGATGAAAAGCTCAAGGTATTGCGCTCGCTCAAGGCCTGGACGCCTGAAACGCTGAGCCAGCACGTGGTGCGCGGCCAGTACGCGGCCGGCAACATCGACGGCGAGGCGGTGCCCGGCTACCGCGACGAAAAAGGCGTCCCTCCTGGAAGCCGCACCGAAACCTTTGTCGCGCTGCGCACCGAGATCGCCAACTGGCGCTGGGCCGGCGTTCCGTTTTACATACGGACCGGCAAGCGCCTGGCCGGCCGCGATGCGCACATCGAAGTCAACTTCCGGCCAGCGCCGCACGCGATTTTCAAGACATCCATGGCCGATTCCAGCGTGGCCAACCGGCTGGTCATCAATCTCCAGCCCAAGGACGGGCTGGAGCTGCACCTGCTGGCCCAGGGCGCCGACCAGCGCTCCAGCAACGGCCACAGCCGCGGGACCCCTTCGCTGGCGCCGGTGCAGCTGGACCTGGATTTCGACAAGCGCTTCGGCTCCGAACGCGTGGGCGCCTATGAGCGGCTGTTGCTGGACGTGATCGATGGACGGCTCAACCTGTTTGTGCGCAGCGACGAACAGGAAGAGGCCTGGCGCTGGGTCGAGCCCATCCTGGACAGCTGGAGCAACGACTCCGGCGCACCGCGGCCCTACGCCGCCGGCAGCTGGGGACCAAGCGCGTCCAGCGCCATGATCGCTCGCGACGGTTATTGCTGGTCCGAGGAGTGTTGAGCATGCTCGACAGAATCAAGGCATCGCTCTCGTCGCTGGCACCCGCAGAGCAGCGTGTGGGCCGCCTCGTGCTGGCCGACGCACGCTCCTTTGCCAATCTGCCGATCACCGAACTGGCAGGCCGCGCGCATGTGAGCAAGCCCACGGTAGTGCGCTTTTGCCGCAGCATGGGTTACGACGGCCTGTCAGACTTCAAGCTCAAGCTGGCGGGCAGCGTGAGTGAGGGCGTGCCCTTCATCCACCGCAGCGTGGACGCCGACGACAAGACTGCCGATGTCATGGTCAAGGTGATAGACAACACCGTGGCGGCATTTTTGAAGTACCGCAACGATGCGAGTTCAGTCGCCGTGGAAAGAGCTGCGGACGCGCTGCTGGCGACCTATAACACCGGCAAACGCATCGAATTTTTCGGCGTGGGCAACTCGGGCATCGTGGCGCAGGACGCGCAGCACAAGTTCTTTCGACTGGGCATCACCAGCATCGCCTACAGTGACGGCCATATGCAGGTCATGAGCGCCTCGCTGCTGGGCCCGGGCGACTGCGTGGTCGTGATTTCGAATTCGGGCCGCACGCGCGACCTGATGGATGCCTGCGACATCGCGCGGAAAAACGGCGCCACCACCATCGTCATCACCGTCACCGGTTCACCGCTGGCCGCAGCCGGCAACATTCACCTGGCGGCCGATCACCCCGAAGGTTATGACCGCTACAGCCCCATGGTGTCGCGCCTGATGCACCTGATGATCGTCGACATCCTGGCGACCTGCGTGGCGCTGCGCATAGGCAGCAAGCTGCAGCCGCTGCTCAAGGAAATGAAAAACAACCTGCGCAACAAGCGCTACGCCTGAGCTCAGGCCAGCGGCAGCGAGCGCTCCACAATGCCCGCGAACAGCGCCGAGCCCAGCGGCAGCACGCTGTCGTTGAAGTCGTAGCAGCTGTTGTGCAGAAAGCGGCTGCCCACGCCGCCGGTGGTGCCGCCCTTGCCGTCGGGCAACTGCTCGCCCTGGCCCAGGCGCAGGTAGGCGCCAGGCTTGACGCGCAGCATGAAGGAAAAATCCTCCGAACCCATGCTGGGTTCAAGATTGCTCACCACGTTTTCGGCACCCACAAGCTGGTCCGCCACGGCGGTGGCCAACGCGTATTCGGCCGGTGAATTGATGGTGGCCGGGTAGATGCGTTCGTACTTCACGGTGGCGGTGGCGCCGAAGCCCTGGGCCACGGCCGCGCACAACTCCTTGAGGCGGCGCTCGACCAGGTCCTGAACCTCGGGCTTGAAGGTGCGTACGGTACCCACCAGCAAGGCCGTTTCGGGCACCACGCTCATGGCGCCCAGGTCGCCCGCCTGGACGGCGCAGATGCTGATCACGGCGTTGTCCATGGCCTTGACGTTGCGCGACACAATGCCTTGCACCGCGGTGATGATGTGGGCGGCCACCAGCACTGGATCCACTGTCAGGTAGGCATGCGCGCCATGGCCGCCCTTGCCGGTCACCTCGATGGTGATGCGGTCGGCCGCAGCCATCATGGGGCCGGGGTTGATGCCTATGGTGCCAGGCCGCATTGCGGGCCAGTTATGCATGGCATAGATCGCCTGCACGGGAAAGCGCTCGAACAGGCCGTCCTTGATCATGGCATCGGCTCCACCGCGCCCCTCTTCCGCGGGCTGGAACACCAGCACCGCATCGCCGGCGAAGTTACGCGTCTCAGCCAGGTAGCGGGCGGCACCCACCAGCATGGTGGTGTGGCCGTCGTGGCCGCAGCCGTGCATCAGGCCGGCCTTGGAAGACTTCCAGCCGAATTCATTGTGCTCGGTCATGGGCAATGCGTCCATATCGGCACGCAAGCCGACCATGGGTCTTGCGCCGGCCTTGGCGGGCTGCTGCCCCTTGATGACAGCCACCACACCGGTTTTGCCGATGCCGGTGTGCACCTCATCGACCCCGCAGAGCTTGAGCGCATGCACAACGCGGCTCGAGGTATAGACCTCTTCAAAGCCAAGTTCAGGGTGGGCATGCAGGTCACGCCGGAAAGCCGTCAATTCGGGGTGGTACTGCACGATCTGTGCGAAGGCGCGGCCGCTGGCGCGCAGCCGCGGCGAGTGGTCCGGGTTATCAACGCTGTCCACTGCCGTAGCGGATTGAGGGGGTGAGGCAACAGGAAGATTTGGAAGAGTGGCCGGAGCACGCATGTCAGTGGAATCCCGAATTCAGCAGCAGTTTCAATACTAGTCTTGAAGAGGCGGTGGCGCAAACGCAGGGCTTTGCGAAAGTTTGGACGACAGGGCGCTCGTCGCGGGCACGGCACCTGTGATGTTCAAGGAGGACTTGCTGACCAGGCTGACGGGGCCATACCAGGCACTGGCTTTTTGCCGCGTGTTGTCGCTGTCGGTCATGATGGCAATCCCGACCAGCGCGCCCGGCGCTTCACCAAAGGCCTTTTCATAATCGGCGCGGATGTCGCGCTCGTAATCCAGCCAGCGCCCCAAGTGCGCAGGTCCGGACTCAAGCACCAGTTTGCGAATGCGATCAGTGCGGGGGTTGATGACCACACTCTCGGTTGCACTGTGGGTGCCCCACACATACATGAGGGTTGCGTAGGGCATCGGCTCACCGGTCAGGGCCAATGCCAGCTCCGACAGCATCGCGTTTTTGACGGAGAACTTGGAGCGGTCTCCCTCGAAGGCGAGCAGCACACGCACGGGAGAATCATCGCTGTCGCGCTGCGTCATGTCGGCACCGGCGATCATTTTGGGCACCTTCCAGGAAAAGCCCAATTTGCCGAGATCCGAAGCTTCGACCCTGAGGTTCTGCCGCAGCATGCTGGCGGCACTGTCGGATTCGCCGAACACGGCATCGCGGCCGTCCAGCCGTACGGCCTGGTAGCGCGTGGATTTTTTACCCGGAAATGCGCAGTGCTGCCATTTGACGGTTTGGGGGTTTGCCAAAGAGCTTGAGTGTGAATTGACGGGAGACGCCGAAGCCCAATTTACGTCCTGACTGGCCGCGGGCGTGCTTGTCTCCATCCCCGCGCAGGCCGCCAGCAAAGACAGACAGCCGATGACCATCAGGGTACGCAAAGCGCTCAAGGAAAAAAGACGCGGCAATGTACTCATTGAAAAGATGACGGATATGTGCGGCGGCACCAAGGTTTGCGAGCCTTGTGCACACGGCAAAACAAAGAACCAGATAACTCAACGCGGCGCACACGGAAAAGTTTCAGCAAGCCGCAGGATTTTTTCCAAAAAAAAGCCGCCTCGGGTTTCCCCGAAGCGGCTTTTGGATTCTCATAAGAAACTGGCGTTAAGCCAGCCTCAAATTAGAACGTGTGGCGAATACCAGCTGCGTACGTGGTGGTACGGTTGATGCTGTTGGTCGTGCCACCAAGGGTAGCCAACGAATTCGAGTTGGCGATAACGTTGCTGTAGTTCTTCGTGCTGACGGCACCCGTGTACAGGGTGGTGCGCTTGCTCAAAGAGTACAGAGCCTGGACGCCCCAGCCGGTGCTGGAACCCAGATCGTCACCCTTGGAACGTGCATAACCAGCGCTCAGGGTCGTAGCGCCCAGAGGCACTGCAACGCTCAGGCTGTACTCTTTCTGTGCTGCCAGTTCGTGAGCAGCAACAGGAACGAGCGTGCCATTTGGATTAACGGTGGTGCTGACGTCCTTGAACTTGGCGCGGTTGGCACCGAAGCCGACCTTGGCAACGCCGAAGTCATAAGAAACGTTCAGCAGCGTGTTGACCAGGGCAGGCTTGGTCGTAGCGGTGCGGGCTGCGCCTTCAGACTGGTAGCCGCCGGAAACAACCAGAGGACCGTTTGCGTACTTCAGGTTAGCAGAAACCGAGCTGCTTGCGCTGACAGCGGAGGTCTTGTCTTCGCCGAAAGCGTACATGAACGAACCGGTGAAGCCGCCGAAGTTAGGCGAAACGTACTTGATGCTGTTGTTGAAACGGGTGTTGAAGCCAACCCAGGTCACGTGAGCGCCGGAGCCGTTGCCGTTGTGGTTCAGCAGAACAGCGTTGCCAGCCAACGTACCCAGAGCACCAGCTTGAGTGGTGGTGAAGCCGTTGTTGGTGTTCGAAGGATCGAACAGGGTGGCGCCCATCATGGCGTGGTCGCCGGACACGTCGTCGTAGGAGCTGGAGTTGCGACCGATGGTCACGGTACCGAAGCCTGCGGAGATACCCACGTTGGCGCGACGGCCAAACAGAGCACCTTGGCCGGAAGCGCCGGTGTCGATGCTGAAACCGCTTTCGAGGTTACCGATGACAGCCATGCCGCCGCCGATGTCTTCGCTAACGCGAATGCCCCAGCGCGAACCGTTCAGGCCGGCGGAGTCAATTTTGGACTGGGTGAGGCCGCCAATTGCGGTACCAGCAGCGTTGAGCTGGTTGGTCTTGTAGCTGCCGATGTTGGCGTCGAGCAGACCGTAGATGGTCACGGTCGACTGAGCTTGTGCTGCACCAGCCATCGCGCCGAGTGCGGCCAAAGCGATAAGGGTCTTTTTCATTGAGAGTTTCTCCAAGGTT
>Ga0209025_1004246_pt1 | contig 12613 bp, 9 predicted proteins | sample AraplaMF_Col_mLB_FD_184256 | JGI IMG/M metagenome (GOLD analysis project Ga0209025, IMG submission 184256) | Arabidopsis root microbial communities from the University of North Carolina, USA - plate scrape MF_Col_mLB (SPAdes) (version 2) | ecosystem: Host-associated > Plants > Roots > Endosphere ... | reverse complement strand
TAAAGTAGCAAAATACGATAGAAAGTTCTAATTAGGAGGCTTTAAAATGGATCCAATGAGAGAAGAGTTAGGGATATTATCTGATAAAGAAATGACGTTGCAAACTCTTAATCTGAATAATATACCGTCTGTTGAATTAGTTGACCCAAAAACCTGTTCATATCCAGTGATAGGGAGGAAATATGGTCACCATAGCGGAAGAGATATTGTTATCGTCAATACAAAGGACCAAGCCATATATGAAGGATATGATTATTTTACGAAAATATATGCAATAGACAAAGAATATTGTCTAGAAGTAGAAGGACTGAGCGTAAAAACAGTACAAGTAGTGACCAGTGAACATGTTGTATTTAATGAAATACCCATTCGAACGCAAGCCTTCGGTTGGAAATTAGAACAGATAAACAGCATGGATGTACCGGAAATGCTGATGAACGTAGCCATTCGGGCGCTCTACGTAACAGGAGCTAAAAACGGCTTTGTTAAAATGGGTGTACTAGAAAATGGAGAGTGTATCGTCACAGATATTAACTCATCAGAAAGCGAATGGATAGAAAATCCGCTAAAGCCTACTGTTCCTTTTAGCATGGGTGCTGATGTTGAGTTTATGTTAAGTTGTGATGGAGAGCTTCTACCAGCTTCTACTTTCTTTTCTGTTGAAGGTCCGGTAGGCTGTGATGAAAGGCAAATAGAACAAGATAGCGGCGAGTATGCATTAGTAGAAGTTAGGCCTGAAAAAGCGAATTCATCAACAGAGCTATTTGACAATATTCAAAAATTAATAGAAAAAGCATCTGCACAGGTACCATATAAAAACGTTCATTTTCGGGCAGGCAGCATGCCGTTTTCAGGGTATCAATGTGGAGGACATATTCATTTTGGCCTTCCGCCTTCTTTATCCTTATTAAGAGCTCTTGACCACTACCTTGCTATTCCAGTATCGCTGATAGAAGAATCTAAGACTGCTAAACTTAGAAGGAAAACAAACCATGGAGGTATTGGACGCTATCGTGAAAAACCGTATGGATTTGAGTATTTAACGTTAAGTTCTTGGATTATCGACCCTAGAATTACTCTCTCCACTTTAGCTCTTGCTCAGCTAGTTGCTACCCATCATCATGAATTAAAAAGCGAATTTTTATTTCATCCATTTACGCAGCGTGCCTACTATCAAGGGAATAAAATCTTTCTTAAGCGGATGTGGAAAGATATCAAGGCGAATCTTATGAAAACATCTAGCTATCCACACTACCAAAATGAACTATCTTTTCTATTTGAAATGATCGAAAAAGAAATTCCTTGTGATGAATCAAACGATATTCGCAGGAATTGGAATGTGAAGATTTCTAAAGAAATCTATGACCGCGGATATATTATTCAAATCCCCAAAAAGCTCCGTTTAAAATATGGCCTCAAAGAGGGGCAGTCTACGATTGTTAGTGCAGGAAAGGCAATATCAACTGCAACTGTTCATTCTTATCCTTTTTCATTTCGCCATTCAAATATGGTTCAACTCTCTAAATCTCTCCGTGATAAACTATCTCTCCCAAAAGATTGGTGCCCCAAGCTATCAGCTTCAGAAGGCATCATAACTTTAGGTCCTATCATTGGCATTCTTGCTAACCGTCCTTTTGAAAGACAAACAACTTATTTCCACCACTTATGTCGCTTAGCAAAGGAAAAGCGAATGCTTGTATATGTGTTTGAACCCGAAGATATTGATTGGGAGAAAAAACTGGTTAAAGGAACAACCGTTAACGGTGAAGGGCTTTTTCCTTTTCCCGCTGTTATTTATGATCGTTATTTCATAGATGGTAGAAAAAATATTTTAATAGATGAAGTAAGGGCGAAACTTCAGGCGATTTATAAAATTCCTTTTGTTAATTCTTCAAACTTGTTTCAGCTTACGGGAGATAAGTGGGCAACATATCAACTTCTTATGAAAGAATATGAAGAATTTCTTCCGGAGTCACGTCTAGTGAAAAATCCTGCTGACATTGCAGAAATGCTTGATAGCTACGGAGAAGTTTATTTAAAACCGCTTGGCGGGGCCTTAAGTAAAGGAGTCATGCGCATCGTTCGCCGACCAACAGGCATCTTTTGGTTTGATCTTAATAAAAAAGAGCTGCATCAATTTAGTAATATGGAAGAATTATTTACCTTGCTCTCTCCTTTGATGAAAAACAATCCTTATCTTGTTCAAGAAGGAATTCGCAGAAAGCAGCATAAAGATAAAAATTTAGAAATACGGGTTTATATGCAAAAAAATGAAAAGCAAATTTGGCTTCGAACGGGTATGGTTGCGCGCCTCACCAGTGAAGATGTGCTAACGGAAGATTCTGAAACGAATATGCGCCTCAGTAAAATATTGAATAGTTTATACCCTGATCCAACAGACAGAAGGTTCGTTATAAACCAATTAGCTAAAATATCTAAAAATATTGTTGCAACAGTAGAGGAGAAGGTGGGTCCTTTTGGAGAGCTGGCAGTAGATTTATGTATAGATCAGTACGGTTCCATAAAGTTACTCGAAATAAATGCAAAACCAGATAGTCTATTCTCACAAATTAGAGCCTATAAGCTGCGTACTTTGGCGGGGATTCGTCTACTCAATTATGCATCTTCACTGGCGGGTTACGAAGAAGAAAAGGAGGATTTAATATGAAGAACTTCACATTAAATGAAATCCTTAAACAAACGGGGGGAGACCTTTGTTATGGATCAGGAAATCCCGTTATTAAACATGCTATAAACTACGCTAAAAGAGATATAGAGGATCATACACTCATCTTTCATTTAGATAGAGAACCGATTAGAGGGAAGTATTGGAAAGGAAATCATTCAATTGTCGTTATAACAGACCAACCCGAACTGTGCACGAACTTAGAGGAAAATATTATTCTTGTTAAAACAGCTCAATTAGAAGATGCTTATTGGAAATTTATTGAATACTACCGAGGGCTTTTTGATCTTCCTGTTATTGGTGTTACAGGAACTTGTGGAAAAACGACCACGAAAGAGATGATCCGACAAATATTAATTGAAGATTATAAAGTGAAAGCTACGTGGATGAGTATGAATTCTATGTCTGTAAATCTACGTTATTTAACAGGTATTGATGATACGACGGAAGTAGCTGTTTTTGAGATGCCGGTCGCCTATCCAGGCTATCTAAAAGTTGCGTGCCGCTACTTTCAGCCGCAAATACGAATTCTATTAAATATAGGAGTGCACCATCTCGCTGATTGTGAAACACCTGAAGAATATATGAAGGCAAAAGCTGAAATTGTCGAAGGCTTAGATCCAAATAGCGGCATTTTGATTTTAAACGCAGATGACGAAAATATTAAGAAAGTGGTTGATGTGAGTCCTTTTAAAGACGTTGTATATGTAGGTAAAAATGATGGTTCCCAATTTCAAGCAAAGAATATTAAATATGCTAATGGAGGAATGGCCTTTACTTTAAAGCACGAAAACAAAGAGTACAATGCCTTTATCCCTGGATATGGTGAACATAATGTTTATAATGCACTTGCTGCCATTGCTGCTGTATTTTATGTAGGCGTTGATATTTCCGTTGCCATACAAAGACTTAGCTTATTTGAACAAGTAGAAGAACATTTGGAATTTAAAAGAGGAATGAATGAATGTACGGTAATTAATGATACATGGAACTCTTCACCTTTATCGATGGCTACAGCCCTTAAAGTTCTTGGTGATATGTCAAAAGAGAAACGGTCTATCGCTTTATTAGGATACATGCCTCAGCTGGGAGAAGGGCCTCATGCAATTAAACAATACGAAGAGATGGGAAAAAAAGCAGCGGAATCAAAAATTGACATTCTGGTTGTAGTAGGAGATGAAGCAAAAGCTATCGGAACAGGAGCCTTAACATATGGAATGGATCCTAATAAAGTCTATTTCTGTAATACCGGCGACGAAGTATACGATGTTTTAGCTCCTTATTTAAATGAAAATACAATACTTCTATTAAAAGTAACGCATCGTGTTATGAAAAAACCTACTTTTAAACAATTAAGAAATAAACTCATTCCAGACAACGAAGAGTAAAAGGAGGATAGAAATGAAGAAGACTAAACAGCTAAGAGAGTTGATAGAAAGTAAACAGCTAGAGTTTATTATGGAAGCTCACAGTGCGCTATCTGCAAGGATTGTAGAAGAAGCCGGGTTCAAAGGGATATGGGCCAGTGGCCTGTCCTTATCTGCAGCACTGGGTGTAAGAGATAATAACGAGGCTTCATGGACACAGGTATTAGACGTCTTAGAGTTTATGAGTGACGCAACGTCCGTCCCAATTCTTCTTGATGGCGATACAGGCTATGGGAATTTTAATAATGCAAGAAGATTAGTTAAGAAATTGGAGCAACGAGACATTCCAGGCGTATGTATTGAAGATAAATTGTTTCCGAAAACAAACTCATTTATTAAAGGTGAAGCACAGCCGCTTGCAGATATTAATGAATTTTGCGGCAAAATTAAAGCAATGAAAGATAGTCAAAAAGATGAAGATTTTGTGGTTGTATCGCGCGTAGAAGCTTTTATTGCAGGGTGGGGGCTGAAAGAAGCTTTAAAGCGTGCAGAAGCTTATCGCCAAGCGGGAACCGACGCCGTTTTGATTCATAGTAAAAGGTCAGATATGACAGAGATCGGAGCTTTTATGAAGGAGTGGGGAAACAGGCTTCCGGTTATTATTGTTCCAACCAAATACTATTCGGTTCCAACTGATAAATTTAGTGATTTAGGAATTAGCTTGAGCATTTGGGCTAACCATAACTTAAGATCTTCCATTACAGCTATGCAGAAAACGTCTGCTCAGATTTATTCCGATAAAAGTTTGATTAACGTAGAAAAAAATGTCTCTCCGCTTGAGGAAGTTTTTCGCCTTCAAAAAGCTGAAGAGCTCGATATGGCAGAGAAACTTTATTTAAGCTCTGCCAATCATAGCACGAACGCTATGATTCTGGTAAAAGAATCAGCAAATGAAGCTTTAATAACTGAGCAGATAAATCAGTTAAAAAAAGTCGGCGTGGCAAATAGTATAAAAGTAGATCGTAACAAAGCTATGGAAGACAAGGAGTTTCCTAATAAAGGAGAGTTATATTATCTTTATGCTGCGAGGGATAAGCTAGGAACGGCTACTTTAATAAGCGATAGTAACATCGTGTATAAAACGCATGTTTTTGAGGAGTTAATTCATGAAAGTGGCGATATCACTATCGTAGCAGGAGCTGATTACGAGTTAAAAGGAAATCAAACATCTTATGTAACCGCTAAACTTCCCTATTCCAAACAGTTGTATTCCAAAACAGTAGACTTGATTCAAATGTCGTGTAATCCAAACTCTAAAAACATTCATGGTGAATTCATTGGTCTTTGGAAAGTTTCCGGAAAAGGCACCGAGATTGTAAAAAGAGCTTTAGAAGAACTGGCACAAAGAAAAGATTTCGCTAAGCTCACGTTCTCTGATTTCTTTAATTATATTAATCTAATTCATCCGGTTGCTGTTAAATATACGATGGGGTCATGGATAGATACGGGAACGTATACAAAGATTCAAAAAGATGGTGGGAAAAATGATTAGTACGTCCGTATTTGGAACTCAATTAAAAAAACTAGGTTTTCAATTTTATAGCGGGGTTCCTTGTTCCTATCTTAAACATCTTATTAACTACGCTATCAACGAATGTGAATATGTAGCAGCAGCAAACGAAGGAGAAGCAGTAGCGATTGCTGCTGGCGCATCAATTGCTGGTAACAAAGCGGTTGTTTTAATGCAGAATTCGGGATTAGCAAATGCTGTTTCTCCTTTAACCTCTCTTATTCATCCGTTTAAAATTCCTATTCTGGGATTTGTCAGTTTTCGCGGAGAACCTGGATTTCCGGATGAACCGCAGCATGAGTTAATGGGAGAAATTACTCCTGCCCTGCTAAATACGATGAAAATAAAATGGGAATATTTATCTTTTGATTTTGCGGAAGTTAAAAAACAATTGCAGCGGGCTAATCAAGCTGTTGAAAATAATGAAGGCTACTTCTTTATTGTGAAAAAAGGAACGTTTGAGCCAGTTAAGCTTTTAGAAAAATCAAGGACTAACGTTACTCCTAAAATGAAAAGTGAACAGATAACAACCGACGAGTTACCTTCAAGGTATGAGGCATTACAAGTAGTTAATTCACTAAAGGACAATGATACCATTCAGGTGGCCGCTACAGGGAAAACTGGAAGAGAGCTTTACGAAATAGAAGACGCAAGAAATAATTTTTATATGGTTGGATCTATGGGGTGCGTTAGTTCCATTGGTTTGGGCTTAGCCTTAAGCAGAAATGAAAAGAACATCATTACGATTGATGGAGACGGAGCTTTGCTTATGCGCATGGGAAATCTAGCAACCAACGGCTACTATTGTCCGGCAAATTTATTACACATTCTTTTAGACAATCAAACCCATGATTCTACAGGGGGACAACATACGGTCTCTCATAACATTAATTTTGTAGATATTGCTTCTTCCTGTGGGTATCAAAATTCCATTCATGTTCATAACTTAAATGAGTTAGAGACGTATATAAAACAGTGGAAAAATGATAAAAAATTAACGTTTTTATATCTTAAAATAGCGAAAGGATCTAAAAAGAATCTGGGGCGTCCTGAAATGAAGCCTTATGAAGTCAAAGAAAGACTGCAGGTGTTTTTAGATGATTAAAACAGCTGTTATTCTAGCTGCAGGCATGGGGAGCAGGATTCGTAAAAGAGCTGGAAATAGACCTAAAGGTTTTTTGATGATTGATGAAAAATCGATTATTGAACATTCCATTTCGAAGTTAATAGAAGCAGGGGTTAAGACGATTTTTATTGGAACAGGTTATATGAAAGAAGAATATGAAAAGCTAATGGTTAGATACCCTCAAATAAAATGCATTTATAATTCTAGATACGAAACAACGGGAAGTCTGTTTACGCTGTATCAATTTAAAAATTATATTAAAGAAGATTTTTTACTATTGGAATCAGACGTAATTTATGAAAAGAGTGCGTTGAAAACATTAGTAAACTATTCGAGATCAGATGTCATACTAGCGAGTAAATTGAACGGTGCTGGCGATGAAGTGTATATTGAAGCGGATGAAAATAATAACCTTAAGAATATGTCAAAACAAAAAGAAGAGTTGAATAGTATCTATGCAGAACTAGTTGGTTTAACCAAACTCTCTTATGTTACATTTCAGAGACTTTGTGATGAAGCAAATACGCTGTTTCAGTTTAACCAAACGATTGATTATGAATATGGCCTCGTTAAAATTTCTGAAAAAATAAATGTGTATATTCATAAACTGGACAATTTGGCATGGTGTGAAGTGGATGATGAAGATCACTGGGCAAGAGCAACTACTATTGTTTATCCGATTATTAAAGCTCGAGAAGGTATTCCACACGCTGTTAAGAGAAATATACTTCTAAACCCGGGACCGGCAACTACCACAGACACCGTCAAATATGCTCAAATAGTGGAGGACATTTGCCCGAGAGAAAAAGAATTTGGGGAGACGATGGAATTTATCGCTGCTGAACTAACAAAATTTGTTGGGAATCCAGAGAATTATACTACGGTATTATTCGGCGGATCTGGAACAGCGGCAGTGGAATCGATTTTAAGTTCAGTAATTGATAATGGTGCGGTTGTTATTATCAATAACGGTCCATACGGTGAGAGAATGTGTAAAATCGCTGAGATTTATGGGCTGAATTATGCAGAATATAAAAGCTCTGCCAAGCAGGCTATTGATATGAACGACTTAGAAATTTTTATAAAAAACCTTTCAACGAGCGTTTCTTATCTGGCACTTGTTCACTGTGAAACTTCAACAGGGCTTCTTAATAATATTGAACAAATTGGGGAATTTTGTGCAGTGAAAAATATCGAGATGATTGTGGATGCAATGAGTTCGTATGCAGCTGTTCCGATTGACATGCAAAAAATGAATATAAGCTATCTGGCCGCAAGTGCAAATAAGAACCTTCAAGGAATGGCAGGCGTGTCGTTTGTTATAGCAAATAAAGACCGGTTAGAAAAAACGGAGCAAACGAAGCCTCGTAACCTTTATCTTCATTTATATGATCAGTATCGCTATTTCCAAATAAATAAACAAATGCGTTTTACCCCTCCTGTTCAGACTATGTATGCCTTAAAGCAGGCAATTATAGAAACTCAGTGGGAAGGAATTGAGAAACGATATGAACGCTACTCAAAATCATGGACTACTTTAACTGATGGAATTACTCGGCTTGGGTTAACCTATTTGGTTCCTGAAACACATCATTCTAAAATTATTACTTCTATCATCGAGCCTTCCGATAAAAAATATAATTTTGATATTATGCATGATTTTTTTTATAAACAAGGATTTACCATTTATCCTGGTAAAGTTGATAAATTAGAAACGTTTCGAATAGCAAATATTGGTGATATCACATATAGAGATATAGAAAGATTTCTTCACCTTCTTGAACAATATCTTAAAGCTTTAAAAGGAGAGTGAGAAAGAGTTGAATCAAAAATTAGCTGTAGCAGTTATGGTAATCAATCAAGATCATCACGTGCTTCTAGTCAAAAACCATAGACGGGGATGGGAATTTCCTGGAGGTTTTGTAGAAGCAGGTGAATCGATAAAAGATGCGGGTATACGAGAAGTTAAAGAGGAATCTGGAATTGTTATTGAAGTGACCAACTTTCTTGGAGTAGAACAAGATGTTAAAAGGTCTACTACTGTTATTTTATTAAAGGGAAAAGCGATTAGCGGAGAAATTTCTGTCTCTAATGAAACGCAGGATGTGGGATATTTTACGTTAGAAGAAGCAAAAAACATAATTAAATTAGATAACTTTAAGGATCGAATGGCTAGATGTCTAAAAGAGGCTGAAATACCATTTTTCTATATTTTAAAAGACACGGGCTCCTTTTACTTATAGGCGGAAGGTTTCTGTGTTGTGCTGGAAAAGTAGCCTGAACTCGATTAAATAAAAAACTCTCATCGTCATGCGCATCGATGAGAGTTTTTTTATCAGTAAAAGCATTGTTGTTTATTCAGCCGTCGCAATTTCTTCTTCTACATCATGGTCTTCTAAATTAGCATCTAAAAACTCACTTGTTTCCGATAAATTGAGATTTAATTTCGTTTTTTTGCAAATTTGAATGGTAACATCCTGAACTGAGACGTCTAAAACATGTCCTCCTTCTTTTTTATACTCATCAATAAAGTGCAGGTGGTAGCCGGGAACACCGATGCCTGAAGAATATTCCGGCGTGTAAAAACCTGCTAGTGTTCCATTTACATCTGAAGATGTAAATGTAGGCTGATCAGCCGCCGCATCTACCATAGAAGGATAGGGTTTCTCTTGCTTTGCAACCGTGCGGGTTTTTACTTCTTTAAACTTCCCGTCAATGCGAACTGCATAGAATAGATTCGGGCTTGGAATAAGCTTATTCATTAAGTTTTCTAGTTGTTCACGATTCATTTCTTTTTCTACACGGTAGGAGATATCTTCATAAAAGGTTGTCATAATGGCAAATGGTGTTTTTGCATCTTCACTAATAGGTGCGGCTTTCCCATCGGCAATATGATAAAACTCTCCGTCAAAGGCAATCATTTCACCGTCCAATTGGTTAAACGTACCGATACCGAAATCACCTTTTATAGCTAATTCCTTGTATGTGACAACACCGTCAAACACGCCGTCTAATAAAGCAATCATAGTGGAAGTTTGGTGAATCGTTAATTTTTCTTTAGTGCTCATTCTTTACTCAGTCCTTTCAGTTAATTTGATCTGGCAGTAGCTGTGTATTTAATTTTTCATTATCTTTATAATCTACAGGAACATCGATGATAACGGGACCTTGTTCACAAAAAGCGTTTGCTAGAGTGTCCGAAAATTCTTCTGGTGAGTTAACTCTAAATCCTTTGGCACCAAAACTTTCAGCAAATGTAACAAAGTCTACACTGCCAAACTCCACTGCAGATTTTCGGCCATATTTAATCTGTTGTTGAAAGCCAACCATATCGTAGGTTTGGTCGTTCCAGATAATGTGAACAATCGGTAAGTTTAACCGAACGGCTGTCTCTAGCTCCATAGCTGAAAATAAAAAACCGCCGTCTCCAGACATGGACAGAACTTTTTTATGGGGGCGAACGAGCGCAGCTGAAATAGCCCAAGGTAAAGCAACACCTAGCGTCTGCATGCCGTTGCTGAATAGTAAATGCTGAGGTTCATAGGAACGAAAATAACGAGCCATCCATATGTAATGCGAACCAACGTCACATGTGATGGTAGTATCATCTTCAACAAAGTCCTGCAGAGTTTCAATTAACTGTAGGGGATGAAGGTGAGTGTCATTAGAAAACTCGTACTGATCGTCAGGTTGTTCTAGTTTGCTTTTTAGCGTTTTTAAAAAAGAAGCACTTTCTTTTGAACGTATTAAATGTGGGAGTTTATCCGCTAGTATGTCAATTGTGTTTGGAATATCTCCTACTAACTCAATTTCTGGCTGGTAATGATGGTCAGCTTGTGCTTGTAAATCATCTAAATGAATAATGCTTCTTTGACTTTCTGAATTCCAAAGAGAAGGAGGGTATTCAACTGGGTCATATCCAATTGTTAAGACGACGTCAGCATGCTTCAATAAGACGTCTCCAGGCTGATTGCGAAAAAGACCTACTCGTCCAAAAAAATGAGTTTCAAGCTCTCGTGAAACAGCTCCCGCACCTTGGAACGTTTCTACAACAGGAAGGGCATGCTCTGCTACAAGCTGACGGATAGATTCGACTGCTTTAGATTTACTTGCTCTCATACCTAAAAGTAAAACAGGTAGCTTTGCTGTGCGAATAGTGTGTATAGCTTGGGCAACAGCGTCTAAATTGGCAGCCCCAATCCTAGGAGTTTTTAAAACCGATAGAGTGGAAGCTGGTGTTTCGCTATCCATTACATCCTGCGGCAAGCTGACAAAAGATGCTCCTGAAGGAGAAGAAACAGCTTCGCGAAAGGCATCTGTTATCACTTCCGGAACGTTTGCAGCGTCTTCTACCTCAACGCTGAATTTGGCGATAGCTTTAAATAGTCCTTCATTATCCATTGATTGATGCGTCTTTTTTAATCGATCTGCTCTCGGAACAGCTCCTGCTAGGGCTACCACTGGATCACCTTCAGAAGTAGCAGTCACAAGGCCAGTGGCTAAATTAGCGGCACCTGGACCTGATGTGACAAGGCAAACGCCCGGCGTACCTGTCAATCTTCCCATAGCAGCTGCCATAAACGCAGCATTTTGTTCATGGCGGCACACAATTACTTCTGCTCCTTTTTCTTTCAAAACATCAAATACGCCATCAATTTTGGCTCCTGGAATGCCAAATATATAAGGCACATTCTGACTTGCCAAACTTTCTACTAGTAAATCAGCGCCTTTTTTTGTGTCGGTAGTATCAGCATTACTCATCATGCATTGTCTCCTTTATATTTCTTAGATAGGTTTTAAGGTCTACTGATTGAATACCCAATTTGTATGACAACTAACCAAAGGAAAGAGAAGGTTTTAATTTTCTAAATAAAAAACTTCCCTATTAATTAGGGAAGCAGAGATGTACTCATTTCGAATAAAACATATCTGTTTTATTTGTAGGTTTATGGTACTTGAGGGATAGCAAGTGAAAGTCCTACGCGGCTCTTATTTGGTATGGTTAAAAAGCTTTTGGTAACTAATAATTTTTTGATCTAGCTTTTGACTTAATTTTAAAATCTCACCGTGAGAATAGCTGCTTGTTTTCTTAGCTAATTGGTAAATATCTGATTGTAAGGCTCGAATTTCTTTTTCTAACTGAGGTTGCTTCATTTGAAATCCTCTCCAAGTCAGAATACTTCTATCTTCTATCTTTTATCTAATAGTATGAAATTCCTTCATATTTGTAAAATGTTTTTTGTTTTGAAAAATATGAAATAGGTGAAGAGCTGCTGACAAGCTTTGTCGAACACTTTTTTTATCTGTTTTCAACAAATATGATATACTAAAGCTAGGAAAAATGATAATTCGGAGCGCACGTTCAGTTATTCTTAACAAGCGAATGAATTTTTAGCTTTGACAAGTTTAACTTGTAAGGTGAAGAAATTCATCACATAACCTTATTAGATCTGAACCTTATTAGCCCGGATGAGGATTTGTCGAAAACGATTCACTAGAAAAAACCTTCGAGACCGCCAACTCGGAGGTTTTTTTATTATTGTGTATGGGAAGTGAAAAAAAGACATAGACTAATAAAGAAAAAGGTCCCGCACCCATAATCGGCCGTAGTTGATTACACCTTGTCCATTTCTGCAAGGAAGCTGTCTTTTTACTATAGGGAAGTGCCGCCAAACACCATTCCCTAAAGACAATCAGCACACGAGCCTTATGGATGAAGAACCTTTTAGACGATACTTATCGGTGATTACTTATTTTACTACTGGAAAAATAGCAAAATAAGAGCGACTATGGCTCCTAAAAGCTCTACGTAAGCCGTTAGGAGCTGAACATTCTCAGCATCTAGGAAAAATGACTTGAGGATT
>Ga0209025_1004244_pt1 | contig 12620 bp, 10 predicted proteins | sample AraplaMF_Col_mLB_FD_184256 | JGI IMG/M metagenome (GOLD analysis project Ga0209025, IMG submission 184256) | Arabidopsis root microbial communities from the University of North Carolina, USA - plate scrape MF_Col_mLB (SPAdes) (version 2) | ecosystem: Host-associated > Plants > Roots > Endosphere... | reverse complement strand
ATGCATGTGGTCAAAATTGATGCACGCGAGCGCTTCATGAGCAAGCTTGCAGGCGTATCTGATCCGGAGAAAAAACGTAAAATCATCGGCAACGAGTTCATTTACTGCTTCGATGAAGAGTCTGCGAAGCTGGGCGAGTTCGGCTTCTTGGCACAAGGCACATTGTATACGGACATCGTAGAGAGTGGAACAGCAACTGCTCAAACGATTAAGTCCCACCACAACGTTGGTGGCTTGCCAGAGGACATGAAGTTCAAGCTGATCGAACCTTTGAACACGTTGTTCAAGGACGAAGTTCGCAAAGTCGGCGAAGAGCTTGGCTTGCCGCGTGAAATCGTATGGCGTCAGCCATTCCCAGGACCGGGTCTTGCAATCCGCGTTTTGGGTGAAGTAACAGAGGACAAGCTGACAATTGTTCGTGAATCCGACGCGATCTTGCGCGAGGAAATTGCGAAGGCTGGCTTGGATAATGAAATCTGGCAGTACTTCACAGCATTGCCGGACATGAAGAGTGTCGGCGTTATGGGTGACGCTCGTACGTATTCCTACACAGTAGGTATCCGTGCGGTAACATCCATCGACGGCATGACGGCTGACTGGGCACGTATCCCGTGGGATATTCTTGAGAAGATCTCCGTACGTATCGTCAACGAAGTCGAGAACGTCAACCGTATCGTGTATGACGTAACTTCGAAGCCGCCAGCAACAATCGAGTGGGAGTAGATTGGATACCATTTGTACTAGCTGATGTTTAGATGCCTTGATATATAAAGGTTTTTAGTATCGCTGGTTTTGGAATTTCCATTTCACCCGCAACTATAGAGTGCAAAAAATTACTCTCTTTTATCTGCGTTGTTTAGCAAATAGAAGGGAGTATTTTTATGACTAAAAATTAAGGAAATGAATTCAAGACTCCAAAATCAATCAGGAAATTTTTAGGAGTGAGGAAAGGTGCGTAGACTTGTGAATGTTTCGCTTAATCCGGTGGGAATGGTTTACAGAGAAAGTGTTAGGATTTTGAAATAGAAGATGTGGGCCAGTTCCACATTAAAAATATATTCAAGAGTGACAACGCTTAGGTCGTGAGGTCAACAGGATACTGAATAATAAGATTGCGACCCTGAAAGTAAGACGCTTACTGTGACTATGCAATGAAGGGCTTATTAGATCAGATTGGTACAGGTTTCTGGAGTAAAGTAAAAGGCTCCGGTGACTTCTTTTTCTTTTGGGTGGATGCTTAAACAGACATGGGAGATATGCGTGATGTTTCTTCTATTTATCTGCTAAATATTTGACCTTTGACTATTTATTCATGCGGCCCTGACCGTGTCCAGAAGGAGTATCAAATTCCATGAAGATAGTAAGGGGATTAAGGGGATAGAGAAATGGCCGGAGCAAGTGATGGTTGTAATGAAATCCGTATTAGAGACTTCATAAACAATACAGCAAGGAAGACCAATACAAGATTTGGCAAGAGTTTAAGACAGGGGAAGGTACAGACACGACTACTAGAGATTCATATCATTTAGGATGACATCCTCCCCTTTTTATGGCAGTATGTAATTAGTCAATAGAGTCTCTAGCTTAGTGCTTATGTATTTTGTAAGTGGACTCCTAACGGGGTAAATCTAGTTAAAAGGCATTGCTTTTCGCCTCTTCTTGACCTGATTTTATCAGGTGATATTCTCTATTACCTAGAGGCTCTATTGATTTATAATTAAGTAGGTGATGCTATTGTCAGCTTCTAAGTTATTTAGAAAAAAATTCAATAATGATTATCTAAAAGATACATATGCAAATAAGATAGCGCATAAGGTGAGCCCGGGTCTTGACAGAGTGAATCGTACTGTATTTGAAAGGAAGTTAGAAGATTATTTAACTATCATTTCTCGGAAAACCCAAAATGGTACATACAAGTTTACTCCCTATATGGAAAAATTATTATCAAAGGGCAGAGGGAAGCTTCCGAGGGTGATATCTATACCTACGATAAGAGACAAAATTACATTGAGTGTATTGAATCAAATATTAACAGAAGTTTATTCTGATAAAATAGAGAAAAGGCTGACACAAAGCATAGTAGAAGATATTAAACAATCTGTTAAATCAACTGAGTACAATTATTTCATAAAGATTGACATAAAAAATTTTTTTGATTCTATTAATCAAACTATTTTACTCGAAAAAATCAATAAAAGAATTAAAAAAAATGAGATTATAGAGTTGATCCAAAAGGCAATTCAAACCCCAACAATACCGGAGGGCAAGCAAAATAAAATATTTCCAACTCCTACTACTGGAGTTCCGCAAGGTATATCTATTTCCAATATTCTAGCAAATATCTACTTAGCTGATTTAGATCAGAAGTTTAATAAATACAAAGGGATTAAGTATTTCAGATATGTAGATGACATCTTAATTATTTGTAACATCTCTAAGAAAAATAAGATTGTAAAAACAATAAAAAATGAGCTCTGCGATAAACTAAAATTATCTTTAAATGATAAATGGAAAGAAGGGGAGCTCACAAGTGGATTCGAATATCTTGGTTACTGTTATACCAAGTTTAAAGGTGATTATTACGGATTCACAGTTAAAAATGGGAGTTTAATGAAATTGGAAAATTCTATATTGAGAACATTTAAAGAGTATAGAAAAGAAATGAACAGTCAACAATTTATTTGGAACTTGAATAACAGAATTACAGGTTTTGTTATTGAGGGTAATAAATTTGGCTGGCTATTCTTCTACTCGCAAATAGATAATGTTGCAGTTTTATATCACTTGGACTGGTTCGTTCAAAAAATGTGTGCAGTATATAAGGTGGATTTTGAACTACGAAGACATGTAAAGAAATTTGTTAAAGCTTATTTTGAAATTATCAAAAAAAGAGGAAAGTCCGGATATATTCCTAACTCTGCTAGGTTTTCATTGAATGAGCAAAAAAGAACACTTCAATTTATTTTTAATTATAAAAAATCTGATCTTGATAAAATGTCTGATGATGATATAAAACTTCATTTTAAAAGGAAATTATATATATCAGTTAAAGATTTGGAAAAAGACGTACAATCATTTTCTTAGGTGGGAAATTAATGTGGAAGATATTGTAGAGGAAATTAAAAAATTTGCTGATAATCGAATTTGGATGACTAAAAAAATGAGAATGGAATCAGAAGCTCGTCTTAAAAGGAACCATATTCTATCAAATATAATTATCAATTATTATACATTTGCGGTTCTAGCTTTTTCGATATGGTCACTAGTACTTGACCCTGAAAGTTACGTATCTAAATACGTTACACTTATGACTGTAATTTCATCAGTGGGTCTATTTGGTGTTACACTTTTAATTTCTTCTTTAGGCTACAGAGAAAGAGCATTGCAATTTAAAGAGTCATATCTAAAACTGGACAGTTTAGAGAGCGAATTTAAACACTTATCACGGTCTGCGTATCAACTGAGTAAAGAGGATGTAATAGAGAGATTCCACATACTTGAGAAGAAATATTTTGATATACTTGCACTATCAGATAATCACGATCCAATTGACACAAAAAAGCTAATAATTGACCGAGAGATGGAAGGGTATAAGTTACATGTGAATAGTTACAAGAACTTCAAGCGCCTTAGAATGGCTCTAATTTTAGTATTATTCCTTATTCCGATAATTTTAGTGTTTATTCTGATTAATATATAACAAACATACGGAGATTTTTAAAGGAAAATTAATCTGATTAATAAGAAGGAATATTATCATTCCATTTGAAAAGGATGATGGTTATTGTCAGAGGATTTTTTTATTAAACAGAGTGAAGTGTTCCTTGCGTCAGAAGGAGCAACAAAAGAAGTAGCTATTTTAGCGAACTCGTTTTCAAAAGTTGAACAGACTGATTCCGATAATTGGAATGGTGGTACTAATCTTTACACTTTATTTCTCGAAATATCTATACCGTTTTTTGTACAAGTACAAAATGAAATTGAGGTAATTCAGCAAAATATTGCATTAAAACTAAATCAGGTTATACCTGACGGTAGTAATAATTACTTTAGAAATGTTGCTATATCTGCTCAACTTTCTAATGATCCGAATTGGAGAGAGAAAGCTAAAAATTGGTTGTCTGGTAGTCATGTCAATAATCAAGGTAAAATTAGATCAGATAATATCACCAGTAGAGTTTGTGACGGATTATTATTCCGATCACAGCCAGAAATATTTTTTTACAAAGCTGTTAAGTCACTTGGAGTTTCGTTCGCCCCTCTACCTGTTTTTATTAGAGGAGGGGAAAAATATCAGAGGATAGAGCCTGATTTCTTTATCATAAAAGATGGTTTAATGTTAGTGGTTGAAGTTGACGGGGATACAGTACACCAAGAGACACCAGCAGAAGCACATGACAGAACAACTATGTTACTTCATGAGGGAGTTTATTTTGAAAGAGTAAGGGCAAGTGAATGTGACACTTTTGAGAAAGCTTTAGACTGCGCTAAGAAAGTTATCGGAATTATTGAACGACATAAGGCATCGCGGTGATTCCATGTATTATTAAATAAAACTTTTTGTCACGGTGAACAAACCAACTTTTTTCCAAGTGGAGTTAGAAAGTTAGTTTGAAGAGAACAAGACGATTTTTGGTACATGTTCCTTAAAGCGAGGGCCGGCTTGGTGTCAAATAAAAAGTTCCATTCTGTAGCTTTGGCAAATATAAAGAGAGTATCTCATAGGTCGCTTGAGGCACTCTCTTTTACATTTTGAAACTGAAATTCCTCGTTTTACCCGCCACAATTGATGTACGGAACAACTGGATAATTGACTAGTAACTACACTCTAAAGTTCTTACCATTCCTACATCGTCGGCATTCGCGCCGTTATGTCTATCGGCGGCATGACGGTGGACTGGGTGCGTATCTCCTGGGACGTGCTGGAGAAGATCTCCGTACGTATTGTCAACGAGGTTGAGAACGTCAACCGTATCGTGTACGATGTAACCTCGAAGCCACCGGCAACAATAGAGTGCATAAAATACTCTCTTTTATTTGCATTGTTTAGTTTCATCTCATTGTATCCTTCAATAATTAACACGTTTTTTATGTTATGGTGAAATATAGGTAATGAATTATTGCGGTTTGGAGGGCTAATTTTGGATGTAGTGGTCATCAAAACAATCGGAGAACTTATTAAATACTACACTAGATGTGCTTTAGAGATAAGAAACAAATCAGAGAAATGATGGAGAAAATAATCACTATTGCTATTGTGAGTCTACTGTTGTTATTTGCAGTGATTACATCAATAATGGTATTCTTTTTTTTCAATGTCGGCATTTTTGAACTCTTAGGGATCGAATATGATTCGTGGGCGTCAATTCTATTATTTTATGGATTGTCACTGATTGCAGACGCAGTTGTAACAATTGTTCTCATATATATTAAGATTAATTGCTCTAAAGTAAGGCACGATTTTCGAAGACTGCACGAATTTATACTGCGAGTTGTGCTTAATTTTATTGCTATTTACACGATAGATGAATATATGTCTTCTGTTCGTATCTCTTTTGTTGCCGAGATAATTTTTGCAATTATTATTTCTACAATTGATATCTTAATGACTGCAAGCAAAAGGGATTCTGGTAATCCTAGAGGAGAATAAAAGGTGCTTTATTCCTTTGGTCACTTTGCGTAGCTGACAATGATAACTTTCGATCATGTTCGTTGTGTAGATGAGCTTGGGGATCACTGATGGGTAATTGGAAAACGTAGATAATTCATTCTAAATTGGTTCGCCAGAAACGGATGATTAGTGGATACTTCTTACCCCAGACTTCTTCGAAGTGATCCAGTTCTACCAGAGCTGCTTCTTTTGTGGTTGCTTTGTATAGGCTTTGGATCCGTAGTGACTTGTTTTCAGATCCTTATAGGAGACATAGCGAGTTGAATTTCTTGTACGCCATAGTCTTTGAGATCGTTCAGAACACTGAGCAAAAACTCACTGACTCATTTTCTTCAATCCACATGCCGAGCACATCCTTAATTCCATCTAGATCGATGCAAATTACCATGTAGGCAGCTTGTTCACAATGGCACCATCCTGCTTTACTTTGAAGTGGATAGCATCCAAGAATATGACTGTGTACACTCCTTTCAATGGTGATTTTCCTATCCCTTTATAAAGCGGAAGGATCTTCTTTGTCACGTTGGAAAGCATCGTCGGCGAAACATCGATAATGTAAGGATGGTTTATCTTCTTATATTAATTTTGTTTTCGCCTATTTCGCGAACGCTCCTCGGTTGTTGCTTATATTCATGATCTACCTCTTTGACCCTATTCATTCTCTAATCCTTCAATTTACACTACATACGTAATATGGTAAAATATTGAATAGAAATTAATGAATCGGGAGAAGGTGCTTGATAAGGTGGCACAAATATTGTCCATTGGGGAATTAATACAATGTTATAGGCAAAAAATGAACTTATCGCTATCTCAATTATCTAAGAAAACAGGCATACATAAAGGAACTATTTCTAAAATTGAAAAAGGGGACGTGAAAAGACCTGAGTATTCAACTATCTGTCCTATAGCAAAATCCCTAAATATACCATTTGATATGTTGATTGAGCTACATGCAGAAGTTGATAGGCGAGCAGATACACATATGAATGTGATGGAGGATGCAATTGATCGATCTGAGTCGTCTCATTTGATCCGATTCATAGCAACAAAGTTCTTGGAATCGCCAAGTGACGAGAGTCATTCCTTAATTGAGCGGTTATTTAAGTTTACAAGTGCTCTAGAGAATGAACAAGTTAAATTGATCTTGTTCCAGTTAATTGCAGACTACTCAAGGTCACATGGTATCATGCCTTATTTAGCAAGAGGTTTATTTCAAGTGTACCTAATTGAAAGAAACGATTTCAGCAGGATGAAATCAACTTATGACAGTGGAAGGTATATTGTTCAATATGCTAACTTCTTATCGACAGAAGATAGAACTGCATATTACTACAAATTAGGGATCCATGCATTTAATTTACTCATGTATGATCAAAGCATTGAGTGGTGTTTAAATGTTATAAATGAAGCTGATAGTGAAAATATGTATTATGTAAATGCACTTGGCATTCTACGTGATTCATATTATTATCTGAAAGACATCGAAAAATCCGAACTTTACTCGCAACGATACCTACAATACGATCTTCCTCATGTGAGAGCGAATGCAATACTTATGACAGCTCTTATTAACGCTCAAAAGGGTGATACATCTCTAGCTATCGATCAATTACGTTCATTTCTTAATACATGTGACGAAGATAGAGCAGTCCCTGCGTTGAATCAATTACTACGAATATTTCTACACGAAAAAAGGTTGGATGATATTGAACAACTGCTGGAATATAGGATCCCTCTTCTAACTTGCAATCCTTACATAGCTTCACGATTAGCCGAATACAATCACCTTAAAGGGCAATATTTTTTATTGACTGGAAATCTCGATTTAGCTATGTCCAGCCTTTTGGAAAGTGCACATTTATTTTGTCAAATTGATCAATCTGACAAGGAAAAAGAAAGCATCGGAAAGATTTTGAAAGGTCATTTACATAATAGTGCTGTATTAAGCGAAAAAGCCTTAGAGGAACTAATAAAATACTTTGATCAAAATGGGACAGATGAATATGAACTGGAGGGATTGATTTGAAACACCTTAAAAAAATACTTTATAGCAACCTTTTTCTCGCAGCAGTGATCGGCGTAACGCAATTCATTACACAATATGGTAACGAAAATGGCGGTGTGCATCCTTGGTAAGAGTATCTTAATGGATACTCTTTTTCTTTTATCAGACAAAGTTTCCTTTATTTTTATTTTATTACAAGTAAACGACTCCTTATATAATTATTGTAAAAGAGTGGGCGCCCATCATCACATCTTTGCGAGGTGACAAGTTATTACATATCGTGATGATGCACTTAACCAAATTAATATACTAAGAGAAAAATTAAATAAAGCAGCATCAGGCAAAAAATTGACTGATGCTGAGGTAGTGAGGGTAAGTAAGAAATTGGATGAATATATCCTTGAAGTGCAGAAAAGAAAAAATAAATAGAAAGAAAAATTGTGTAATCGATAAATAATAATCTTCGAGACAGATTGAATAGAAGAGTTGTTATTTTGCATCGTGATTTTAATCGATAAGCAATAAGGTACTTAGTCACAGACAATTGAGAACACGAAGCTGTAGGGGGGGACAAAAAAGGTTTTCATTTTTTACTAATTGGTTTACACGGATAAATAAGTTGTTGAATTAATCTTTTATGCCATACGATGTCATGTCCGTATTTATCGTAACCAACAGATGGTAAGGGGTTTGCGGATTCCCTTGTTTTGCTCTTTCCACTGGACTCCGATTATAATGTGATGCACGTCGTGGGGCGGGGAATCTGGTGGCTCGCATATATAGGTGAATTATCCCAAAGTTCATATTATCTCTTATTTTCTGTCTAACTAACTGTATCTATCCAACCGCATAAGGAAATAGAAGGAACACACATATAATATGTGGGTAACTTTTGTTTTCATGTTTCATGATAGTATACTTACAATTTATTAAGCCTATTAATATCTTTTTAACTTACAAATTGTATATTGCCCATGAATACAGTGGGACTAATGACTCATTTCATAAAAATACCATAAATTAACTATGTTTAAATGGTTGTTTCTGTTATATTGTAAAAGAAAGAAAATAATACCATATGAGGTGAAAATATGAAAAAAAGGCTGTTGAAACATTTTCTTACTGCTCTTCTCTTATTGTCACTTTCTTTTCCAGCAACTGCTTTAGCCAACCCAACAGAAACACAACAAATTGAAAAAGACTTAACTGTAAATTATACCCCAGTAATTCGGTATGAAACGGGACTGCCTGAGTCGACTGATCAAAAACCAACCAATTCATTTATGACAGCTGCAAGTTCTCAGTTTCAAGGTCTTGCAGTTGGAAAAAGTACAGCTGAAAGTGGTATCGGTGCAGTGCTTGGTACCGGATCCACAAAAGGGAGAGTACTCACAACTGTTACTTCTGCAACAGCATCCCTTTGGTACATCATGGTGTTCCAGAACCCTGAATTAGTAGACACAGGTTCAAAAGGTTGGTCACTGGGATTTGGAACAGCTGTATCTCATGTTAGTAAATTTCAAGCATTACCTGGTAGGTATGAAACTATCTCCTTCCATACTGCAACACATGATGGCGTTTTGTTTGAAGAGAAAACCCTTGCCACCGTTGAGTATAGTGGGAAACCTTTTTAATATTTTTTGCTGACTAAGCAATAATATGGATGGCATTATGCCATCCATATTTAAGTTTATTATAGGGAGGGGAGTCATGATACTCTCTGGGAAAAAAATGATAATAGCGTGCTTAGGTTTGATCTTAATGTTATTGTTAATGACGATATTATATATATATCAAAGTAAAGATACTTCATTGAACAATAAACAGCTTAGTGGGAGAATTATATCTGGCTCAGAATTGAAAGTTTACAAGGACAGGCATCCGCTATTATCTAAATCAGAGAAGGTGGTTAGTGATTCAATGACGTACTCATATGCACATAAATTTCAAATAGACAAAAGTATGGAAAGAAAAATAGAATTGCCTGGAGATGACTCATACTCATATTATATAAATACTGACCAAAGCGACATAGTCAAAGGTGAATTTATTGTTGATACGAAATTGCAAGGCGGAACTATAAAGCTAATATTTCTTCAGGGAAATAAAACAGCTTTGATTAAGTCTCCAGAAGATAGTCATTGGTATTCTAATGTAACCATTAATTTTGAGGAGAAATCTACAACTATATTACCGTTAGAAATTAAGTGGGACAATAAAGGGAAAGAAGAACTAACGATAATACCCATAAACTCTGAAAAAAATTATGATGGATCATATTTGGCTGTTTCTAGATACACAATCCTAAACTTCAATGAGACAGATAAATTTGATAAAGCTCAAGATAATTTAGATTTAAATCCTGAGCTTCTTAATGATCCTAACATATCTATTTTTCCTTTCCCCAAACTGTACGATAACAAAATGAACGAACTAACAATAACTAACCATAATAGCAACATTAATGTGACAAACTCTCTACAAAAGATGTTGCTTGATCCCATTTCTTACAACACAAAAATTGATTTAATATTTTTTGATCAAGATGGTAATATTCAAAGAGTACTGGAAAATATAGTTGTTATTAAAGGATATAAAACGGAAATCAACTTCGAAGAGTCTCTTCTAAAGATAATAAATGTTTCTAATGAAAAAAAGTGCTACGTTTTAATAATGAATAATAGGGATCGAGCTATGATTGCTGATATAAATAGACTTAACGATAAGGAGCAACCTTATCCAACTTCATTTAATTTGATTATTAAATTATAGAAGTCAATGAAGTAAATAGAATAATTATCTAAGAATATGAATTGCCTTCACTAAAATGAAAAAGCACCCTTGATATGAAAAAGGTACAGCTACTCCTGAAAAATGAGGAGGTTGTACCTTTTTTTAAAGGGAGTCTGTATGCTGTTGTAACAATTGTTCTCATGTATATTAAGATGAATTGCTACTAAAGTAGGGCGCAATTTTCGGAGACTGCATGAATTTATACTGCGAGTTGTGTTTAACTTTATTGCTGTTTTCACAATAGATGAATTTATGTCTTCGGTTCGTATCTCTTTTGCTGCCGAGGTAGTTTTTGCAATTATTATTTCAATAATAGATATCTAAATGACTGCAAGCAAGCGAGATTCTGGTAATGCTAGAAGTGAATAAACATTCTAAGGGTATTCACATCCATTAGTTATGGATTGTTAATTACGAGTTCACATAAAGATTTACAATTTAGCTGTTGATTTCTGAGGAGATAGTAAATGCCATACCGCGTTTAACCGCGGTATAGCATTTTTGCGTTCCGATTTTGAAATTGGGTAACTTCCATCGTTAGCGGTAAAGATTACTCAGAGCCAATCACCTCATTGTATCCTTCAATTTACACGCTCTTCATGGAACAGTAAAATATAGGTGATAAATTATTGCGGTTTTGGAGGGCTAATTTTGGATATAGCGGTCAACAAAACAATCGGAGAACTTAGTAAAGCCACTAGATGTGCTTTAGATATAAGAAACAAATTAGAAAAATGATGAAGAAAATAATCCCTATTTCTCTTGTGAGCCTATTGTTGTTATTTGCAGTGATCACATCAATAATAGTGTTATTTTTTTTCAATGTCGGCATTTTTGAAATCTTAGGGATCGAATATGATTCATGGAAGTCAATACTATTGTTTTATGGATTGTCACTGATTGCAGATGCTGTTGTTACAATTGTTCTCATGTTTATTAAGATTAATTGCTCTAAAGTAGGGTGCAATTTTCGAAGACTGCATGAATTTATACTGCGAGTTATACTTAACTTTACTGCTGTTTACACGATAGATGAATATATGTCCTCGATTCGTATCTCTTTTATTGCCGAGGTTGTTTTTGCAATCATTATTTCTACTATTATTGATATCTCAATGGGGGCAAGCAAACGAGATTCCGTCAATCCTAGAAGTGAATAAAAAGTTCTAAGGGCACCCATAACATCCACTAGTTTCCGATTATTATTTATTACGAGTTCATATATGGATTTACAATTTAGCTGTTGATTTCTGAGGAAATAGTAAAGGCTATACCGCGTTTAACCGCGGTATAGCCTTTTTGCGTTACGGTATTGAAATAGGGTTAACTTTCCTTCGTTAGTGATGGACGTGATGTAGGAAGAAGCAGTCACGCAAATTTCATTATGTTGGTTAGTCCGAAATGGCTACCTATTTCTGCACAGGCGACCAGAGTGCCGGTACATTTGAAGGTTCCCAGCCAGTCAAGGATGTATGCGGTTGCACACACTTATAAGTCACACCATTATAAGAGACAAGATCGCCTGCCTTGTATGCTTTACCTGCCTGCCATGGATCTGTATTCCCCTCCGAATTTGGGAGCTTAGCCGTTACGGATTGACTATTAGGGGAGACATTTCCTTTTCCGTCGATGATCCTGACCGTAAAGGTATACGTATTCCCTGGACTCAGACCTGTTACAACATAATTGGTTTGATTGCTGGTTCCGATTTTTTGCTGTTGTTGATAGATTTCGTACGTAAGGCCTTGAATTCCTGTGTTCGGATCGCTCCAATTCAGGTTTACTGAATTATACGTGACTGCCGTTACAGCCAGCTGCTCAGGTGCCTTCAGTACAATCGGTTCTGGTTGTTCAGGGCCTTGGCCAAGAATAGAAGAATGATTGCCCGATACAACTAATGCAAATGGCTGAGGGCCTTGTGGGACATTGTATCCTTTGATGGTCACCGTATATTCGCCCGTAGTTGGAGTTGAAAGATATGCATTTTCAACGTTGTTGATGTGGTCATAATTGGCACAGCTTGTGCTAGCTGTATTTTGTGCAAAGCAGTTGCCTTTGTAGAGTTCGCCAGTTGGGGTTTTTACTTCAAGATCGAGGTCATTGACCAATTGCTTGCCAGCTTGAACGGCACCTTGGTAATCGCTCCAG
>Ga0209025_1004237_pt1 | contig 12626 bp, 12 predicted proteins | sample AraplaMF_Col_mLB_FD_184256 | JGI IMG/M metagenome (GOLD analysis project Ga0209025, IMG submission 184256) | Arabidopsis root microbial communities from the University of North Carolina, USA - plate scrape MF_Col_mLB (SPAdes) (version 2) | ecosystem: Host-associated > Plants > Roots > Endosphere... | reverse complement strand
TGAGTACGTGGTGAGAAGTATTCCAGCAAGGGCTGGACCGATAATAAAAGCCCCGCTTGTACAAAAGTTATTCCAAGCGTTGAATTGAGCGCGTTCTTCAGCTCGTATGAGCATTGTTCTATAAGAAAATGAAGCTGGATCGAAAAAGGATGTAGCGATACGAGTTAAAAAGATAAAAATATAAATGGCCCAAATAGAATCAAATAGTGGAATGCAGGCAATAAGAGCTGCCCGAATTATATCTGTTATGAGCATAATGGATCGTTTGTTTAACCGATCTACTATACTACCAGACCATATTTTTGTAACAACGGTTGCAATTGGACCTACAATCCATAATCCTGCTACAGCAGCAGGGGAATTTGTGCTATTTAATACCATTAAGTTTAGAGCGATGAGATACATAAAATCACCTAAACGAGAAATTCCTGTTCCCGACAATAATAATAATTTATTTTTCATGAGCAGCTGGACCTTTCTTTCATTGTTTTTTAATCTTGCAGGAAATAGCGTATTCCTCTTCGGAGTTTGATTGACGAGCGGTTTTGTTTTCCCAGCGTAATAAAACTTGTGAAACTTCCCAAGTAAGCTGTTGTAATTCCTCTGGAGTTAAAAATAAATGAGATACAATATGACTGCCTGTATTCGTTCCTTCTGTGCCGCTTTCTTCAATATAGAAATGAGCAGATTTTGCCTTATAATATTTTTCAATAATTCCTCGTTTTTCTTTCGTGTTTACTAATTCAAGTAACCCTCCATCATATAAAATTTGAACGTGATAATGTACGCTACCAGCAGATTTATTTAGTTTAGTAGCTACTTGTTTTGCAGTGAGTGCTTCGTCTTTTAAAAGATGAAGAATTTGAATGCGAGTTGCGTTGGAAATGAGCTTCTGCTGTTCAGCTGAAATAGTAAGTCTATCGTCAAACATTATGACATCTCCTTTCTTATAATCTAAATTTATTGTACGTTCTAAAAAACTAGAACGTAAGTAAAATAAATCGCCTTTTTCCATTATATTTCGACATAAATAAAAATAGCATGTACATAAACATGCTATTAAGTGATGGTAGATTCTTCATTAAGTTTCCCACGATAATATAAGAACAGCCAAATAAAACTAACAAAAATACAGCATATAGCTAGCAAGGTACCGATAACTTGCGGAGAAAGAATTTCTAAAAGCGCTCCTGTAAAAAACATAGATAACTGAATAAGAGATCCGTAAATGGAATAATGGAATGAAAAAACTTTACCCATCATATTGTCCTTCGTGTAAGTTTGAAGTAATGTCGTATCAAGTGGAATGATGATTCCTCCTGCTATACGCATACAGAGCAATGTAATGATACCGATAATAAGTTGATCGGATAAAATGAATCCGAGAAAGAAAACTCCTTGTAGGAAGTAGGCCCAACCGAATACTTTTTTCATTTTTTCTTCATTTTTAGATATATAAAGATTAACGAGGAGGCTCCCTATCATAAGCCCAGCCCCTTGAACTGTATATAAAATTCCAATATTCGTGTGGAAAATTCTTTCGGCATAGATCGTTAAAAGTAGCTGATAAGCGCCGCCAATTATGCCCCATGAAATGCCGATAAGAATTAGCGTTAAAATGATTTTAGTTTGTAAAATGTATGTATAACCATCTTTTATATCAGTAAGAAATGCTTTGTTTTCGTTACAAGTATCATGAGTAGGGACACTCATATTATAAATAAAATAGGCTGAAATAAAGTATGAAAAGCTATTTACTAAAAAAGCGAATTCAATATGTAAAGATTGTACAAGTATCCCGCCTAAAGAAGCCCCCATAATAGACATAAAACCATTTATTGTACTAGAAAGAGAGTTAGCAGTTACGAAATGATGTTGGTATACGATATTTTTTAAGGTTGCTTGTTTAGCCGGCTCAAATAAGCAAGAAAGTACAGATAAACATATATTAGCAATGAAAATAATCTCAATTTTATAGTTTGCGAATAAGTATGTAAGGACTAGAATTCCTCGTGTAATATCGGTGAAAATCATAATGTTCTTTTTAGAAAAACGATCTACAACTCCGCCTATGAAGGGGCTAAGAAGAAGTTGGGGCAAACTTTTACTTATAAAGGTGAGTGCAATCATAAACGGCGATTCCGTTATGCCATAGACGAATGTTAATAAAGCTACTGTATGAAACCAATCCCCAAGTACACTTAACGTTTGCCCATAAAATAGTTTTTTGAAGTTAGTATTTGTTTTAAGAAGTGTGGAATAAGAAACTGACATAAAAAGATTAATCCTTATGTAATGATGAGGCTTGAACCCGTTTTTTCCATTCGCTTACATACACTTTCTCATCTGTAGGGAGTCCGACAGGTAATTGTGCAATCAATTCTAAACTATTTCCATCAGGGTCGTTAAAGTAAACGGCGGCATGTGCTAATGTTGGAAAAACAATTGGCTCAATTGGTTCCATTCCGAAGTCTTTTCGTGCTGAAATGCCTTTTTTGTTTAGCCAATGTATCGCATGTTCTAAATCATGTAAGCTTACTTGAAAGGCGATGTGTCGTAAAGAGGGGTGATAATTAACTTTGTATTCTGTGCCTTCCCAAAGGCCGAGCCAACTTTCATTTTCTTTAATCCAAAAGAAAGCAATATCATCTCCTCTTTTATATAATTTCAGTCCGAGTGATTCATAAAAAGATATTGATACCTCTAAGTTGCGGACAGGTAAATGCGCTTCGTAAAGACCTTTAATCATTGTAATCCTCCTTAATAAAAATGTTTCTGATTTCATAGTAAACTGTTTTTTATTAGTTGAAATCAGAAAAAGGAGGGACATAACTTCATACGAAAGTATGAAAAAACAGCTCAAATATGAGCTGTTTTCTTATAGTTTTTCGTTCATTTGTTAAGGATAGGATATATTAGTATCCGTATCCGCCGCCACCCCAACAGCTACATCCGATGATGATTAGAAGGATGAATAGTACGATAAGCAAAGCAAATCCACCGCCGAAACCAGCGCAACTTCCACCATAACTCATATGTTTTCCTCCTTTTGAGTAAGTTAATCTATATATTTCATGGACTACTGTATACAGTATGTTTTTTGTATGGAAATGGAGCAAGTCTCTTGAGTAATTAGACAAACGCCTGTATGGTCATTTTGATTGTATAATTAGCTAGGGATATGTGAATGAATTGCTATATATTTTGCGATTTGTTCATAAAAAAATATAAAAATTGTAAAAAAAACCATTTTTATATTTTTTTATGAGTGGATTTGTACTATAATTTTACAAGTAATATTATGGGAAAAGGGAGTTTTAGTAAAGAGATGGAGATGGGAAAATTACACAATAAAATAGAAAACAAAAAGAAAGAGCTAATTCAACTTGTTGCTAGACACGGATTGGATCATGATAAAGTTTTGTTATTTAGCCGAGATTTAGATATACTTATTAATAAGTTTATGAATGTAAAAGATAAAGTACATAAATAAGTAATTTGTAGTTTTTTATATTAAGATATTCCGTAAAAAAGGAGAGAAAAGTATTTGGAACATTTACAAGAAGAGCTATATAAACAAATAAAAGAAGAAAAAGGTATTGTTACAATTTTTTTAAAGAGTGGCGTTAGAATAGTAGGAGAAGTTGTTGCGATAGACAAATTTACCGTTTTAATGTTAGTTGATGGAAAACAACAACTTATTTACAAGCAAGCTATATCAACAATAATGAAATAAGACACTCAAATTGAGTGTCTTTTCATTATTGTTTGCAAGCTTCCACGTCAATGCCGGCATCTAATAATTTCTTTTCTCCGTCTTGTTCGATGATCTTTTGTAATTTAGATAGGAAAGAATCAAAGTTTGTATGCTTTGCTACTTGGAAAGTCATTTTATGCTCAATTGGTAGCCACGTATCAATATCAGCTTCGTTATGCTGAATTTTTACTTCAAGCTTATCAAGTGCATTAGCAACTTTTGCTTCGTATGTTTCTTTCGCTTCAAACTCCATCCATAAATTATATAATTCCATGCCGAGTGAACCTTTTAATGTGCGTTTAATATTTAAAATTGCTTCTTGCTCATTTTTTTGTTTTTGTAATTGTAATTCATAACTATTCATTGTATCAAAAGCAGGAATATCACCAGCTTCAGCTTCGACTAGGTCGTGAATAATGACCATTTTAAGTAATTTTTCAATGTTTACTTTTTGATCTAAATAAGGCTCAACTAAAATGGCCATTAGAGACATGCGCCACGTATGTTCAGCAACGCTTTCTTGACGGCCGTTAGAAAGCCAGCTATGTCGCATTTCATATTTTAGTTTTTCGGCTAGTGCAATGACTTGTAAAATGTTATGTTCCATCGTGATCCTCCTCATATATCTATACTATAATTCTAATATGGAAATAAAATGTGTCAATTCTATGAGTATATTGCGATAAATAGATGATAAGCGTATAATACTTATTATATGTGAAAACGCATTATTAAAATAAAAAAATGTTTTAAAAAAATGAAAAGGGAAGGGCAGGAATATGGGAGACGAAAATCAAGTGTTTGCTAGACCAGAAAGAAAAAAAAGGAAGTTTGATATTTCTAGCCCAGTGGGCATTATAGTAGGTTTTGCTATTGTAATAGCGGCAATTATGCTTGGCGGCGGTGGAATAAAAGCTTTTAAAAACTTTTTAGATGTTTCATCTATTTTAATTGTCATAGGGGGAACTACAGCGACAATTGTTGTGGCATATCGATTTGGAGAAATAAAAAAATATACGAAAAGTATTTTTACTGTTTTACATAGAAGAGAAGAAGATTTAGAACAGTTAACGGATTTGTTTGTGAATTTTTCGAAAAAGTCTAAAAAACACGGCCTACTTTCTTTAGAAGTTGATGGAGAGCAAGTAGACAATCCTTTTATTCAAAAAGGAATTCGATTAATGTTAAGTGGTTACGATGAAGATGAATTAAAAGAAGTGTTAATGAAAGATGTTGAAACGGAAGTGTATGAGTTAAGAAAAGGGGCAGTATTATTAGATAAAATTGGCGATTTCGCTCCAGCTTGGGGCATGATAGGTACTTTAATCGGTCTTATTATTATGCTTCAAAACTTGCAAGACACATCGCAAATTGGTACAGGGATGGCAGTTGCGATGTTAACGACATTGTATGGGTCAGTACTTGCGAATATGATTGCAATCCCTCTTGCTGAAAAAGTGTATCGTGGTATTGAAGATTTATATACAGAGAAGAAGTTTGTTATTGAAGCGATTTCAGAATTATATCGCGGTCAAATCCCTTCTAAATTAAAGTTGAAACTCGATACATATGTATACGAAACAAAGATAAAAAAAGTAAAACGAGCAGCCTAATATTGCAAGGAGTGGTATGGTGATGATGAAACGACCGCAAAAGGGATCGCCTCGTTGGATGACGACTTTTACAGATTTAACGATGTTATTATTAACTTTCTTTGTATTACTAGTTGCTACATCAAAGCAGGATGCAGTAAAATTGTCACAGATGCTTGAAAAGTTTAGTGACGTGGAGCAAGTAGATGCAAAAGTAATGGAAAATACAATACCAGATATTTCACATGAAAAAAATGATGAAAAAATGGTCTCTAAAAAGAGAATGGACGAATTATATAAAAAGTTAAAAGCATATGTAGATAATAACGGTATTAGTCAAGTGAATGTATATCGAGAGGATACAGGAGTAAGCGTCGTTATAGTAGATAATTTAATATTTGATACGGGTGACGCGAACGTTAAACCAGAAGCGAAAGAGATAATAAGTCAATTAGTTGGGTTTTTCCAATCAGTACCAAATCCTATTGTTGTTGAAGGGCATACAGATAGTAGACCTATTCATAATGACAAATTCCCTTCTAACTGGGAGCTGTCTTCAGCAAGAGCAGCAAATATGATTCACCACTTAATCGAAGTGTATAATGTGGATGATAAAAGGCTAGCTGCGGTAGGATATGCAGACACAAAGCCAGTTGTACCAAATGATTCACCGCAAAATTGGGAGAAAAACCGTCGCGTTGTCATTTACATAAAAGAATAGTATATTATCATTTTAATAATAAAATAATGAAAATACGAAAATTCTTTTAAAAAAATATTAAATTTTATCATTTTATTTTGTATAATGAGTGAGAATGATAAGGTGAAATATTAAGATATATTTATACATAGAAGGAGAGAATTAAAAAGAATGGCACATAAAATTTTAGTTGTAGACGATGCGATGTTCATGCGAACGATGATTAAAAACTTATTAAAAAGTAATTCTGAATTTGAAGTAATCGGAGAAGCGGAAAATGGAGTAGAGGCAATTCAAAAGTATAAAGAACTTCAACCTGATATTGTTACATTAGATATTACTATGCCAGAAATGGACGGACTTGAAGCATTAAAAGAAATTATTAAAATTGATTCAAGTGCAAAAGTTGTTATTTGTTCTGCAATGGGACAACAAGGTATGGTATTAGATGCAATTAAGGGTGGGGCAAAAGACTTTATTGTAAAGCCATTCCAAGCAGATCGCGTAATCGAAGCTTTAACAAAAGTAGCAAACAGCTAATATAGAAGGGGTGCCACAAGGAATCTAAACATTGATAGCGGATATGCGTGTGGCCCCCTTTTTTCTTGCTTTAAAACACTAAATTGTTATACATGAATGAAATGTTTGTTAGACAGGTAGGGGATTAAAATGCAAACAGATCTATTAAATATATTTTTTGAGGAATCAGAAGAACATTTACAATCGCTAAATGAAAATGTGCTAACTTTAGAACAAAATCCCACTGATATGGATGTTGTGGGAGAAATATTCCGCTCAGCCCATACATTCAAAGGTATGTCAGCGAGTATGGAATTTACGGAAATGGCGGATTTAACGCATAAGATGGAAAACGTTTTAGATGAAATTCGTCATGGGAATATAGTTGTAAATGCAGAGATTATTGATGTGATTTTTGAGTGCATTGATAATTTGGAGAAGATGGTTGCAGATGTGCAACAAGGCGGAATGGGCAATATTGATGTAATTACAACTAAGCAGAAATTAGAAGCATTATTGAATGGCAATGTAGAAACTCCTGCGGAATATATTGAGCAAGAACCTATAAATAATGATGCAGTTTCACATGAAGTGCTTATAACTGTTGAGCAACAAGCTATTTTAAAAGCAGTACGTGCAATTATGTGTATTGAAGCACTGCAAAATGTAGGGAATGTACAAAAAACAGTTCCAAGTATTGAAGAAATTGAAGCAGATGCTTTCGGGTTTGAGTTCACAGTATTTATGGATACTGATCAAAGTGAAGAAGAATTAAAACAAGTAGTGCTTCATGTTTCTGAAATTGAGAAAGTAGAAGTGAAGCAAGGACATACATTAAAAGAAGTAGTCTCGAAAGAATTGGGTACACAAGAAGCCGTGCAGGAAGATATACAAGTAGCTACGCATGTGGAACCAACTAAAGAAGAATCGAAGCAATCAGCTAATGCTGCACCAGCTAAAAGCGCTGCAAAAACGAAAAATGGTAAAGTGGAAAATCGTTCCATACGTGTTCAATTAGAAAAAATTGAAAGATTAATGAACATGTTTGAAGAAAGTGTAATTGAGCGTGGCCGTATAGATGAATTGGCACAAGCAATTCAAAACAAGGAATTAATTGAGCATTTAAATCGATTAGGTGATATTTCAAAAGATATTCAAAATGTACTACTAAACATGCGTATGGTGCCAATTGAAACAGTCTTTAATCGTTTCCCACGTATGGTACGTATGTTAGCGAAAGATTTAGGGAAGAAAATCGATTTACAAATTACAGGTGAAGACACCGAAGTTGATAAAATTGTTATTGATGAAATCGGAGATCCACTCGTTCATTTAATTCGTAATGCAATTGATCACGGTGTTGAAACTGTTGAACAACGTCGTGATGCAGGTAAAAATGAGACAGGTACGATTAAATTAGAAGCGTTTCATAGTGGAAATCATGTCGTTATTCAAATTACGGATGATGGAAATGGTATTCATAAAGGGAAAGTATTAGAAAAAGCGATTAAAAATGGTGTTGTAACAGAATCTGAGGCAAATAAATTAACGGACCGTGAAGTATTTGATTTAATCTTCCAACCAGGATTTAGTACAGCTGAAGTTGTATCAGACCTTTCTGGGCGTGGCGTTGGATTAGATGTAGTGAAACATACGATCCATAGTTTAGGTGGACATTTAATTATTGATTCTGAAGAAGGAAAAGGTAGTACATTTAGAATTGAACTGCCATTAACGTTGTCTATTATTCAATCTATGCTTGTTCAAACGAATGATAAACGTTATGCTTTCCCTCTTGGTAATATTGTTGAAGCAATTCGGATTAAGAGGGAAGACATCCAATCCTTACAAGGAAAAGATGTGTTAAATTACCGTAATCAAATTATTGAAGTGAAGCATTTAAGTACTGTATTTGGTGAGAAAACAGTAGATGAGGCGTTTGCGTCATATGATGGTCAAATGGTTCCTGTGTTAATTGTTCGTAATACACATCGCAGCTATGGACTTATTGTAAACACAATTATCGGTCAAAGAGAAATAGTCCTAAAGTCATTAGGTGACTTCTTTGCAGAGAGTTCTAATTATTTCTCTGGTGCGACGATTCTCGGTGATGGACGAGTGGTCCTCATTTTAAACCCAGAAGGTTTATAATAGGAATGAAGGAAAGCTCCCCACTTGTATACAATTGGGGAGCTTTTTGGTTAATCGTTACTAATCTAAAAATGGGAATAAATACATATTAACGTTTTATATAATAAGTTTGTTAAAATAAAATGAGAGTTTATATCATTTGATAGAAAAACAGAAATGAGGAGGCAGAGAAAATGCCTGAGCAACACACAAAAGGGGATACGAGCACAATTGTGCTAGAAAAAGAAAATGAGCATTTAACGCCTCAAGAATGCGATATTCTTGGCGAAATTGCAAATATATCATTTGGTTCAGCTTCGACTGTATTATCAACAATCTTAAATAGGCAAGTAAGTATTACTGCTCCTCGCATAGAATTGGTAGATTTATATGATTCAAGCGACGTCGAAGTTCCACACGTTGTATTAAACATTCATTTTACAAAAGGATTAGATATGGAAAACCTTCTTGTTCTTAAGCAAGATGTTGCATTATCGATTGCTGATTTAATGATGATGGGAACAGGTGAAGTGGAAGACGGAAAAGAACTTGGTGAATTAGAGCTAAGTGCTGTACAAGAAGCGATGAATCAAATGATGGGGTTCGCAGCTACATCTATGTCTGAATTCTTCCAAGATACAGTAGATATGTCTCCGCCGACAATTAAAGTTGTAAAGTTATCAGAAGAAATGGAGAAAATCTCTGAAATCGATGGGAATCAAACGATTGTTAAAGTATCGTTTGATTTAAAGATAGATAATCTTGTAAATTCTAAACTTGTGCAAATTGTTTCAGTTGATCATGCGAAACAAATGGTAAATAAATTAATGCAATTATCTGGTGACGTAGAAGAGCAAGAAGAGCCAGCAGAAGTAGTGGAAACTGAGATTGTAGAAGAACAAGTTGAAAAAGAGCATTTAACACAAGAAGAGAAAGATGTCCTTGGTGAAATTGCAAATATTTCAATTGGTTCCGCTTCAACAGTATTGTCAACACTTTTAAATCAGCCAGTTACAATTAGTACGCCCAATGTAGAATCAATCAATGTTCGTCATTATGACGGAGTACCAGTCCCATTTGTTATTTTAAATGTTGATTTTGTTGAAGGACTAAAGAATGAGAATGTATTCGTATTTACGAAAGATGTCGCTTTAACAATGGTAGATTTAATGATGATGGGAACAGGGGAAGTTGATCCAGAGAAGGAGCTTAGTGAATTAGAACTGAGCGGTATTAAAGAAATCATGAACCAAATGATGGGGCATGCTGCGACGGCGATGTCAGAAATGTTTCAAGAAAAAATGGACATGACACCACCAAATGTTAAATTCGTAACGTTAAAAGAAGAAATGGAATATTTGGGAGAGTCAATGAAAGTGGACGAACTCGTCCAAATTACGTTCAACCTTGAAATTGGCGACCTGCTTCAATCGAAAATGTATCAAATTTTACCGATTTCAGAAGCGAAAGAAATGGTAAGAAGACTTCTATATCCAATGATGGAAGAGGAAGAAGAGATTGTTACGGAAGAAATTGAAGAAGAAAAAATTGTAGAACCTGTTGTGCAACCTATTGAATTTAAAGAAGTAAAACAAATGGAACCAGTATACATGGACACATCCATCTTACAAAATGTAGAAATGAATGTGAAATTTGTATTTGGAAGCACAGTGAAAACAATTCAAGATATTTTAAGTTTACAAGAGAATGAAGCGGTTGTACTAGATGAGGATATTGACGAGCCAATTCGTATTTATGTAAATGATGTATTGGTGGCGTATGGTGAACTTGTAAATGTAGATGGATTTTTCGGAGTAAAAGTGACGAAATCACTATAAGGCGTTGAAATAGTAGATGAAAAGCGTAAAGTTCTTTCTAATTTGCTGGCTATGCATACATATGTGCTTGCTCTTCCCGCTGCAAAGTCAGGCGGAAGAGCAAAATGTGCCAGAACAAAAATTAAATGAAGTGAATGTGCAAGAAGAAAACAAAGAAGTTCAAGAGCAACCAGAGCAAGTGGAAGTGAATCAAGATAAAGAGGAACAACAAGAAGTAGCAAATGAACAAGAAATCGAAAAAAAGATAGAGACGGATCAAGGGGTTATTACAGTAAATAAGCCAGAATTAAAAGTTGGCGAAGAAGTGCAGCTTATTGTAGAACCGAAAGAGCAAAATGTTCAAAGTATAAAAGGTATTTTGCGCTTGCCAAAAAACGGCGATCAGTATGAACAAGAAAGAATGTTATCGTTTAAGTATGAAGAGGAAACGAAGCTATGGATTGCTAACTACAAGGTCGAGATTTTTGATTTGCAAGGTGATTGGAATCTTCAGCTCATTCAAAGTTACAAAGAAAATGAGAAAGAAGAGCTTGTAGAAAATGAAGTGAAAGTCCCGCTTATTCGTATAAATAATGAAATGCCAACTCTAGATAAAGAGTTACCGAAGTTGCATAAAGTTACGATTGATGAGACGAAGGGAAACGTAATTGAACGGAAACAAGGCGATTCTATACGTGTACGAGTGAAGGCAACAGACGTAGAATCAGCTGTGAAAGAAGTTCGTGTTACATTAAAAGGAAAAGAAAATAAAGAGATTACATTTTTATTAGATTACAATAAGCGCGATATGGATTGGCAAAAAGTATTTGAAATAACGGATGCGTTGCCAATCGGGACATACGAAATACTTGTAGAGATAGTGGATGCGGCCGGCAATAAACTGGTTGAGGAAAGTGAGTATATCGTTTCTGTTTTGGAGCAAAAAACAGAAGAGGATAAAAAGATAGAAGAACGAGAGAATGAAGATAAATTAGAAAATAAATTAGAAGATAAGAAAGAAACTGAGAAGCAGGAAGACTCGAAAGTAGAAATACCGCTTCAGGAAGAAAAACCACCAGTTGTTCAAATTCCGAAAAAAGAAGAGAAAGTAAACGATCTTATAAAAGAACCATTGAAAGAGAAAGAAAAAATTACCTATGTTATAAAAGAGCCTCTCACAGACAATAAGGAAGTAAATAAAACGAAGGCTCAAAAAGATAAAGATAATAACAATCAAGTCATTTCGAAAAAGAAAGAGAAAAAAGAAGAGCCGGAAGAGAAGAAAGAAGCAAAAAGTGACCAAGGAATACAAGCTTCTAATGTATTTGCTATTATGTCTGGTTTATTCGTATTGTTTTTAGTTTTAAAAAGTAATAAAGAATGGGGCTAATAATTTCATAGTAGTGGAGGCGCTTAGATGGAGATTAAACGTACGACAATTGAAAATAAGACGCTACAACCATTAAAACAGCCTGCAGCTATTTCGGAACATGAAATCCAGAAAGAACGAAAGCATAGTAATCTAGTGTTTACTGGACAGTCTAAGATTATTTCGAAAAATAATGAAATAGGGATTTTACTTGCGAGTTTAGGTGATGGAAAGGTTATGAAGGAAATGCTTTCTAAAGAGATGGATACAGTGTTACAACTCTTTAAAAAGTTGCATACGTTATCTGGAGAAGGGAAGCAAACAGAAAAAGTATTTGAACAAGTAATGAGAAGTTTGCAAGGGCTTGTTAAGCAGGCACATATAAAAGAGCTTCCTTTGTTAGATGGGACGTATGATTTTGCTGAAGTACAATTATCATTTGGTAGAAAAGTACATATTCCGTTATTAGATGTAAGTGCACTCCTTTCTAGAGTGGAAAGTGATTCTTCAGAAGGAAATATAAATTTAATGGTAACGGTTATTACTGCTTACATAACGAAATTGTCTAACGAAACTATTTTAATTAGCGTTACAGATCGCACTGCTAAAGAGCGGGATGTAAGTGTATGGAGAGCGCTCGCAGAAATGAATATGACACAATTATCACAGGCCCTGAAACAAACGATGCAAGAACATAAATGGTCTATGACATTTCTTTTTCTCTTTGTATGGATTGTTGCTA
>Ga0209025_1004233_pt1 | contig 12630 bp, 8 predicted proteins | sample AraplaMF_Col_mLB_FD_184256 | JGI IMG/M metagenome (GOLD analysis project Ga0209025, IMG submission 184256) | Arabidopsis root microbial communities from the University of North Carolina, USA - plate scrape MF_Col_mLB (SPAdes) (version 2) | ecosystem: Host-associated > Plants > Roots > Endosphere ... | reverse complement strand
CACGATCGAAGAGAAGGCGCTGGGCAACATCCAGAAAATCGGCAAGAAGTGCACCGTCGATGGCGTGCTGGACAAGGCGGAAGAGCCGACCCATCCGGGCCTCTGGTTCATGGATTCGTCGTCGGCCGCCGCCGAGATGGTGACGCTGTGCGCCGCCGCTGGTTACGTTGTCCACTTTTTCCCCACCGGGCAGGGCAACGTGATTGGTAACCCGATTGTTCCGGTGATCAAGCTGTGTGCCAATCCGCGCACCGTGCGTCTCATGAGCGAGCACATGGACGTGGACTGCTCGGGGCTGCTGCAGCGCGAACAGACGCTGGACCAGACCGGCGACAAGCTGCTCGAATGCATGATGGCCACCATCAATGGTCGCTGGACCGCTGCCGAAGCACTGGGTCACCGTGAGTTCGTGCTGACCCGCATCCACGAGTCCGCATGATGAAGCAGATCTGCATCAGCGAGTTCATGGACTCGGCAGCGGTGCAGACGCTCACCCCGGGTTTCGATGTGCGATACGAACCGGGGTGGGTGGACCAGCGCGCCGATCTGCTGGAAGGACTGGGCGGTGCGCACGGACTGATCGTGCGCAATCGCACCCAGGTGGATGGGGCGCTCCTGGACGCGGCCAGCCATCTCAAGGTGATTGGGCGGCTGGGCGTGGGTCTGGACAACATCGATGTCGATTCCTGTCGTCAACGCGGGATTCGCGTGATCCCGGCATTCGGTGCGAACGCGCGATCCGTTGCCGAATACGTGGTGACCACGGCTGCGGTGCTGCTGCGCGGCGCCTATCTGTCCACGGCGGAGGTAGCCGCCGGAAAATGGCCACGTGCCCGGCTGTCCGATGGCCGGGAAGCGCTGGACAAGACGCTGGGCCTTGTGGGTTTCGGCGATATCGGCAGGCGCACGGCGGCATTGGCACAAGCCTTCGGCATGCAGGTGATCGCCCATGATCCGATGCTCTCCGCCGATGATCCCGTATGGCGTGCTACTGGCGTGCGCTGCGTGCCGCTTGACGAGCTGCTGGCCCAGGCCGATGCAGTGAGCCTGCATGTGCCGCTGGTCGATGCCACGCGGAATCTTCTCGATGTGGGCCGTCTGGCATCGATGAAATCCGGCGCTGTGCTGATCAACACCGCCCGAGGTGGCGTGGTGGATGAGGCGGCATTGGCCGATGCCTTGCGTGCGGGCCATATCGGCGGTGCTGCGCTGGACGTATTTGGCAACGAGCCGTTGCCGGCAGGCAGCCCACTGGCAAACGCGCCCAACCTGATTCTGACGCCGCATATCGGCGGCGTCACGCAGGAAGCCAACGCGCGGGTGTCGATGATGATCGCCAATGAAGTACGCAAAACACTGGAGGCCAGCACATGACTCTTGTTCGCCTGGACGCCCTGGCGCGTACGGCAACGGCTGCCTTGCGCCGTGCGGGTGCAAGCGAGGCGCAAGCCTCGGCTACGGCCTCGGCGCTGGTACGTGCAGACGCCGTAGGGCTGCCATCGCACGGTGTCTCGCGCATTCCCATGTATGTGGCGCACCTTCGTCATGACCGGGTTGACGGTCACGCGGAGCCAGTGGCCAGCGGCCAGCGCGCAAGCTCGCTTCTGGTCGATGCGGCCTGCGGCTTCGCGTTTGCAGCGTGCGATCTCGCCGTCAAGGAGGCGATTGCGTGTGCGCGTGTGACGGGAGTGGGCATTGCGGCCGTGACCAACAGCCATCACTTTGGCGCTGCGGCGTTGCCGCTGGAGGCGGTTGCCGAAGCGGGCATGGTCGGCATTGCGATGGGCAACTCTCCGGCTGCGATGCCTGCATGGGGTGGCAAGCGCCCGCTGTTCGGCACCAACCCGATCGCGGCGGTGTTCCCACGGCGCGGCAAGCCGCCGGTCGTCATCGACCTGTCTCTATCCGAGGTGGCGCGCGGCAAGATCATGGTCGCGGCAAAGCAGGGAAAGCCGATCCCGCTGGGCTGGGCGCTGGACGAAGCCGGCCAGCCAACCACGGACGCGAAGGCAGCGCTGCGCGGGTCCATGCTGCCGGCAGGCGGCGTCAAGGGCGCGATGCTGGCGCTCATGGTCGAACTGCTGGTCACATCGCTGGCCGGTGCGCAGTTCGGTGCGGAAGCCGATTCCTTTTTCGACGACGCAGGGAATCGACCGCGCATTGGCCAGTTGTTCCTGGTGCTGGACCCAGGCGCGTTTGCAGGAAGCGCGGCCTATGCGGAGCGTGTCGAAGCGCTGCTCGGTGCCATGCTGGACGACGATGGCGCGCGCGTGCCAGGCGAGCGGCGGCATCGCGCCCGAATGGAAGCGGCAGAACGCGGAGTAGAAGTACCAGAGGCGTTGTGGAACGAACTACGCGCCTTGGCAGGAGAGTCCATCGAAGCTTAACGTAATCCCACATCCGTACAGCGGCTAGCCTGCGCAAAGACAGGCTGACGACCACAAAGGAGACAACCCATGCATCGACGCTTTCACCTTGGTACGCGCAGAGGCATCTGCTGTGCGTTCGCGACGTTGGCAGTGATCACTACCCTGGCGGTGCCGCGAACCGTGGCCGCGGCACCGCCGGATGTCATGGCGAGTTATCCGGACAAGCCGATCCGGTATGTGGTGCCGTTCGCCGCTGGCGGACTGACGGACCTCATGGCGCGTACGGTTGCCCAGCAACTGACGGAGGAGTGGAAGAAGACGATCGTCGTCGAGAACAAGCCTGGCGGGAATGCCAATATCGGCGCGGACCAGGTTGCCAAGGCGCCTGCCGATGGCTACACGTGGCTGGCCGTGACGCTGACGCACGCGTCGAACGTGACGCTGTTTCCCTCCTTGCCATTCAGCATGCAGAAGGATCTGCTGCCGGTCGTGCGGGTGGCATCGTCGCCCATGGTGGTTGTGGTGCCGGTCAACTCTCCGATCAAATCCCTGAAGGAGCTGGCGGCAGCCGCGCAGAAATCCACGTTGAATGCCGGTTCCAGCGGGAATGGCACGCCGCCCCATCTGACACTGGCGCTTTTCGAGAGTCAGAGCAAGGCCAACATGACGCATGTGCCGTACAAGGGTGGGGCGCCATCGATGACGGACCTGATTGGTGGGCAGATCGACGTGGTGTTTTCCAACTTTCCCGAGTCGCTGGCGTATGTGAAGTCGGGCAAGCTGCGCGCCCTGGCTGTCACGACGCGCGAGCGCCATCCCTTGCTCCCGGACGTGCCGACCGTCGCGGAGGCCGGATACCCAGACCTGATCGTCGAGAACTGGACGGGCCTGATGGTGCCGGCGGGCACGCCACGACCCATCGTGGAAAAGATATCGGCGTCCGTGGTGCGCATGCTGGCATCCGATTCGGTGCGTCAACGCATCACGGCCGCCGGTTTCACACCGGCTCCGCAAGGCGGACCGCCGTTTGCGGAGTACTTCGGTACGGAGGTGACCCGGTGGGCCAAGGTCATCGAAGAGAAGCGTATCCGCGTGGAATGACTTCGGCTGCCCGGCGCAACTTCAGTATCATGCAGGTTATCCATATGAATTGCGCCCGGCCACCGACCAGTGCCTTCGCAGCCGCATAACTTGAGGATATTTCCAACGTGGGTTCCAGATTCGACGCTAGCGCTTCCATTGGTGGCGTTCTCTACAAGGATGTGAAGCGGGCCCTGCTGGCCGCGCTCTCGGAAGGCGAGTGGAAGCCGGCCGAGGCGATTCCGTCCGAGCGCAGGCTGATCGAACGGTTCGGCGTTTCCGTCGGGACATTGCGCAAGGCGATCGACGAGCTGGTGGCGGAGAACATCCTGATTCGCCACCAGGGTCGGGGCACGTACGTGGCAACGCATCGGATGGAAGACCACTTCTTCCGGTTCTTCCGCGTCGTGCGCCAGGACGGACACCGGGACTATCCGACCGTGCGTCTTGCTAAATTCCGCCGTGCCAAGGCGGACAAGGCTGAAGCAGCCGCTCTGGGATTGTCGCCGGGGGATGCCGTGTTCCGGTTCTCCAACGTGCTTTCGCTGGAGCGCACACCGGTCATGATCGATGACATCGCAGTGCCGGTCGAAAGATTCCCGACCCTGACCGAGGCGCGGCTTCGCGAGCGTCCGAATACGCTCTACAACTTCTACCAGGACGAGTTCGGCATCAACATCATTCGTACGGACGAGAAGCTCCGCGCGACGCTGGCGAACACGGAGGATGCCGAATGGATGGGAATTGCGGAGGGCAGTGCGTTGCTGCAAGTCTTGCGCGTCGCCTATTCCTATCACGATGAGCGTATCGAGTATCGGGTATCCAAGCTCAATACGACTCACCACGAATTTACGTTCTCGCAGCCTTAGGAAGGCGAATCGTCCTGCCTCCCAGGCACAATGAATTCGACCACCGCACCGCGCGGCTCATTGGGGCTTGCCCATAGCCGGCCGCCATGGGCGTCGATGATGGAGCGGCAGATCGAGAGTCCCATCCCCAGGCCCGTGGGCTTGGTGGTGTAGAACGGATCGAATACGCGCCTGGCACCCTCCTGGCCGAAGCCGGGGCCCGAGTCGCGCACAGCGACATGCACGCCGGCGCCTTCCTCCACACGCGTGATGATCTGAAGGGTCCGGGCACCGTCGGTGGTCGTGCCCATCGCTTCCAGCGCATTCAGGATCAGATTCAGCAGCACCTGCTGCAACTCCACGCGATCGCCTTCGACGCTGGGCAGGTGTTCTGCGAGTGCGATCTCCACCGAGGCACCACTCTTGCTGGCTTCTCCGTGCGTGAGCGCGACTACCTCGCGGATGGCCGCGTTGATGTCCACGGGGGCTTTCCGCGGCGGCGCCTTCTTGATCATGCCGCGTATCCGGCCGAGCACATCGCCGGCGCGGTTTGCATCCTTGACGATGCGGCCCAGCGCTTGTACCGCTTCGTCGACATTGGGCGGTTGCGCGCCCAGCCATCGCGTTGCAGCCTGCGCGTTAGTCAGGGTGGCTGCGATGGGCTGGTTGACTTCGTGCGCAATCGACGCCACGAGCTGACCCATCGTCGATACGCGGTTGGCATGCGCCAGTTCCGTCTGCACCTCGCGATAGCGCCGCTCGCTTTCGCGGAAATTCTCTTCCGCCTGCTTGCGTTCGGTGAGGTCGAGCACGAAGGCCACCCCTTCGGTCCGGTTGCCGTCGAAGGTAGCCAGGCCGACGATGACCGGCACGCGGCTGCCATCCTTGCGGATGTACTCCTTCTCGAAGGGCTCGGCGCGGCCGGTTTCCCTGGCCGCCGCCTGCGCACGCGCGTTGAGATGCTGGAACTCCGGAGGCGTCAGCGCCTGCCACCGCACCCGGCCCGAGACCAGATCGTCGCGGTCGTAGCCCACCATGCCAAGGAACACGTCGTTGGCTTCGCGGACACTGCCGTCCACATCCCACACAACGATACCGATGATGTTCGACTCCACCAGACGCAGGATCTTGGCTTCCCGCGCGGCGATATCGCGGTAGAGCCTGGCGTTCTCCAGCGAGTTGGCGGCTTGCGCGGCCACGAGCCTGAGCACGGCAATCCGGGCCGGGCTGAAGGCACGCGGCGCCAGGTTGTTCTCCAGGTAGAGCACGCCGGTCAGCTTGGCGTGGCTCACCAGCAGCAGGCACAGTACCGATCGCACGCGATGCTGGCGGATGTACGGATCTGTCGCGAACAGGGGATCTGTCAGTGCGTCGTCGAGCGCCACGTGCTCATGGGTGCGCAGCACGTGGTAGAGCACAGACTCCGGCAACGTGGCCGCGCTCACGGGCAAATCGTGGATGCGCAGCGCGATGCCGTCGGCGCCGGTGGTGGCTTCTGCGGCAATGCGGTGCGCATCCTCGCCAGACAGGATCAGCAGACCCCGTTCCGCGCCCGCCTGCTCGATGGCCGTGCGCATCACCATGTCGATCAGTTCGTCCAGGACGATGGCCCCGGAAGTGGCTTGCGACACCTTGATGACCGTGGCGAGGTCAAGATGCTCGACCGGCGCTGCCATCGTGCTGGTCGGGCGAAGTGCGGCGGCCTCCGTGCGCAGGTGCGGATGGGCCGCTTCGAGCTGCCGAACCTTGCCATCGGCGCCCCAGCGCAGATAGGCGTAGCGTGCATCCTGCCGGTACACGCGCGCGATCTTTTCAAGATGCCGCTGCGCAAAGAAGCCTGCCGCGAGTTCATTGGCAAGGGCTTCGACGTGGATGAAACTGTTTTGCCTTGCCGTGTCGATGGCCTGCTCGTAGAGCAACTCGGCGTCAATCAACCGGCCGTCCAGGCGGGCGATTTCGGCGCCCACCAGCATGGTGTGGCTGGCGAAGTTCTCCGGGCAGAGTGCTTCCCAGATGCGTAATTCCCCATGATGGGCGACCAGTGTTTCCAGATGCTGTTGGCGCCGATTGGCCGGTGCGGTATCGCACAGCGCAGCATGGGTCAGCGCGGCATAAAAGTGGTACTCGGTTTCTTCGAGAAAGCCGTGCGTGGTCCAGAGCAGCCCATGCACCTTGGATGCGGCATCCAGGGCCGCCGCAAGGTCGCCAGCGAGATAGCGCGCTTGCAGCTTGCGGACCCAGTACCAGCAGGCCGCAATCTCCAGTGACGGCTGCGCCAGATGCTGCTCGGCATGCGCTTCACTGTATGGTTCGTTGTCCAGCCTGCCGAATGCCGGCGTTGCACCGCGGAGCATCCGGATCAGTGCGAGCTGGCTCTCCAGAAACGCGACGACGATGCCGAACTGCACTTTCCTGGCGAATGCCAGGCCAAGTTCGGCCTCGCGTTGCACCTCGGGCAGCGGTTCGCCGATAAAGAGCAGGTTCGATACCTGGCAGTTGCAGGAGAACGCGCCAAACGGGATGTCCCCGATCCGGTTGGCCGTGTCGAACACGTGGCGCAGCTGATCCAGGCAGCCGCGCAACGGTTGCGTCCAGTGTGCGACAAAGATCGAAAACGAATGACGTGTATTGGCTTCGTATCGTTCGAGGCCACGACGTTCCACCAGTTCGCGGCCGAGCCGGCCGAAGGCGAATCCCGGCTGATAGTCGCCAAACAGCCGTCCGGCAAAGCGGGGAAAGTTGGTGTACGCCACGCAGGATGCATCGCCGTGTCCGTGTGCAAGACTCAAGTTGATGGCCTTGCAGATCGTCAGGCACGCGAGGTTGCTGTCGGTGAGCACCGCCGGCGCGAGCAGCGTGGTGAGCGCATCCACGGTGGCCAGCACGTCTGCGTCCTTCATCGGCGGCAGATCGATCAGATCCTCGATCTGCCGGTCGCCCAACCTGGCAAAGATGCCGTCGTACTCGCTGCGTACCATGGCACCATCGGGATGGGGTGACCACTCGATGCCCACGCTACGAAGAAAGTCCAGGCACGCGGCCACAGCCGTATCGCATCGGGCAAGAATCAGGTACAGGTTCATCTGCCAGCATGCCACGCGCGCACGCTCGACCGTGGTGATGGCCCGTCTGGACAGCGCCGCCAGCCGTGCTTCGGCGCGGGGCAGTTGTCCCGTCAGGAACTCGCACTCGGCACGGTCCAACTCCAGCGCGAACATCAATTCATGCTGGCGTTCCCAGCATTCGTCACGCAAGAGTTCGGCACCCGTGGTGACATAGGCGAGCGCCGAGCCGTAGGCGGTGGATGCCTTGGCGCGCCGTCCGGCCACCAGATTGAACGCTGCCAGTTGCTCCCGCTCCGGCCATTCGGTGATCAGCGTCGCGCCGCGATTGAGCTGCCCGACGATGTCGAAGATTGCTTCCTCGTGCCGCGCTGCCGGAATCCGTGCAGCAAGCAAGCGGCCAATCCGCAGATGGGCTTCCGCACGGGTGTCTTCCGGAATCAGCGAGTAGGCGGCTTCATGCACGCGGTCGTGTACGAACGCGTAGGCATCGTCCTGCCGTTCGAGCAGTTCCTGGCGAATGGCTTCCCACAACACGGCATGCGTCTGTGTATCGTCGGTACCCAGTACGGTCGATAAATCCGACAGATCGGCGGCGTTGCCCAGGCAGGCCAGTTGCTGCAATGCCTGCTGCGTCTGTGCCGGCAGGCGGGCCAGCTTGCCGACCATCAGGTCCACGATGTTGTCGGTGTAGCCCTTGGCGTGAATGCGATCGGTCTGCCAGCGCCAGGCGCGCGCGTCATGGTCGAACGTTAGCAGGTCTTCCTCGACCAGGGCCTGCAGGAACTGGAGCACGAAGAACGGATTGCCGCCGGTCTTTTCTTCCACCAGTTGCGCCAGCGGCGCGATGTGTTCGGGGTCGCGATGCAGTGCCTCCGCAATCATCTGCTGGATGTCGGCGGTGCCCAGCGGCGCCAGCGTGATGTCCTCGATCCGGCCGCCCGCGCTGCGGATGGCCCGCAGCTTGCGCGACAGCGGATGAGATGCATCCACTTCGTTATCGCGATAGGCGCCGATCAGCAGCACGTGACGCAGATCAGGGTCCGTCAGCAGGCTCTCGATCAGGTCCAGCGTGGCCGCATCGAGCCACTGCAGATCGTCGAGGAAGAGGGCGAGCGGATGTTCCGGCCGGGCGAACACGCCGATGAAGCGACGGAACAGCAGCAGGAAGCGGCGCTGCGCCTGCTGCGGCTCCAGTTCCGGCACCGGCGGCGGCTCTCCGATGATCAGCTTCAGTTCCGGAATCAGGTCTGTCATCAGTCGCGCATTGGGGGCCAGCGCTTCCAGCAACGCATCGCGCCAGACGGCGAGTTCGGCATCGGGCTTGCCAAGCAGTGACCGCACCAGGCTTCGAAATGCCTGCACCAGCGTAGCGTAGGGGATGTCACGCTTGTACTGGTCGAACTTTCCGGAAGCGAACAGGCCGCGCGACGCTACCAGCGTCTTGTGCAATTCGTTGACCACCGATGACTTGCCAATGCCGGAATATCCAGAGACCAAAACCAGTTCCGGCACGCTGCTCTGCACGACGCGCGCAAAGGTGGCGCAGAGCCGGTTGACGTCGCGCTCGCGACCGTACAGTTTCTCGGGAATCAGCAGGCGATCCGGCGTGCCATGCTCGTCCAGCGGAAAATCGTCGATGCGGTGCTGACGCTGCCAGTCCGCCAGGCAGCGTTGAAGGTCGTGCGCCACGCCCGCAGCCGTCTGGTAGCGATCCTCCGCCGTCTTGGCCAGCAGCTTCATGACGATGTTCGACACCACGGCAGGCACGTTTGCGCGCAAGCCAGGCGGCACCGGGGTGCGGGCGATATGGCAATGCACCCATTCCATCGCGTCGGTTGCCGTGAACGGCAGCGCACCGGTCAGCATCTGGTAAAGCGTGACGCCCAGCGCATAAAGGTCGCTGCGGGAATCTATCGAGCGATTCATCCGGCCTGTCTGTTCCGGTGCCATATAGGCCAGCGTGCCGGCGATCGTCTCGGGCGGTTGAGGCGCCTGCCGTTCGCGGGGCAGGCGTGTGGTGAGGCCGAATCCGGTCAGCCGCACGCGGCCGTCGGCGCAGTTCACCAGGATGTGGGTGGGCTTGAGATCCTTGTGAACCAGGCCATGCTGGTGGAGCTTGGCGAGTGCGGCGGCAATGCCGACGGCGGTGCGCAGGAAGTCTCCGGTATCGATGGGCGAGCCGACCAGCCGGGACAGCGGTTCGCCGCCCGGGTCTTCGAGCGTCAGCACAGTACGGCCATCGGCGCGCGTCAGCTTCAGCGGACGCACTGCCCACGTGGCATCGAGCGCGTCTTTCAGGCCAAACTCGTGAGCAAAGCGGGCCAGGCTGGCGGGCAAGGGGTGCTCGGTGGCGGAATGCGCGTAGAGGAAATAGTGGTCGCTGCCTTCTGCCTGATCCGGCCCGCGCGAGAAAACGCGCTCCCCGTCATCCCATAGAATCTGAAGTCTCTCGCCCATCGGCACCGTCACCCTGTATCGCTCTTGATTGACCACGCGTGGCTTCCAGACGTCTTCTTGTTGGTTTGTCTGCTACATTGATCCGTGCAGTCCGGTCTGTCAGTCCGGCGGTGTAGTGTGCGCCACGAAGCGGTCGATCCGCAATCGCGCGTAGGCATTAGGGTAAGCTCTCGCCTCGGCCGCCCCTTATCCGGTGTGGCCCACCGGCCATCCACACAGAGGGACGGGCCGTACTCCTCGATTCCCAGGAATATAGAACGATGAAAATGCTCTCGATCACGAAGACGCTGGCTGCCGCTACCGTGGCGCTTGGCGTGATGGCTGCCGGGTCTGCCTCGGCACAGGAACAGACGGTTCGCCTTGGTACTGTTGGCGGCCCCGATGCCGAAGTCTGGCAGGTGGTGCAGAAGGTGGCCAAGAAGAATGGCCTGAACGTGAAGATCGTGGAATTCAACGACTACGTGCAGCCCAACGCCGCGCTGGATGCCGGCGATCTCGACGCCAACAGCTTCCAGCACCAGCCTTACCTCGACAGCCAGATCAAGCAGCGCGGCTACAAGATGGTCAGCGTGGGCTACACCTACATCTCGCCGCTCGGCATCTATTCCAAGAACCTGAAGTCGCCGAAGGACTTGCCGCAGGGCGCCAAGGTGGCCGTGCCGAACGATCCGTCGAACGAGAACCGTGCGTTGCTGCTGCTGGCCGCGCAAGGCGTGATCAAGCTGAAGGCCGGCGTGGGCACGAATGGCGTGAACGCCACGCCGCTGGATATCGCCGAGAACCCGAAGAAGCTCAAGATCGTGGAACTGGACGCCGCCCAGCTGGCCCGTGCGCTGCCTGACGTGGCCGCTGCGGTGATCAATACGAACTACGCGCTGGCAGGTGGCCTGCAGCCCACCAAGGACGCCATCGGCCTGGAAGACATCCACAGCCCGTACGCCAACATCATCGTCGTGCGTACGCAGGACAAGGACAAGCCATGGGTCAAGAAGCTCGTGGCCGCCTATCAGTCCGAGGAAGTGCGCCAGTTCATGAAGACCCAGTTCAAGGGCGCAATGGTGCCGTCGTTCTAAGCTGAACGAACGCCACTTTTTACCCGATGTGAGAACGGCAGCCCGCGTGGCTGCCGTTTTTGCATCTATGGATAGATGAATTGCTTCGTTCGCGTGGACCGGGCGGGGCGTTTATGGTGAGGGTCGCCCATGTTTATTCGATGAAGCCGGAGATAGAAATCGTGTCCACGCCCCTGAAAGTCGTCGCCGTCAACGGCAGCGCCCATCAACCGTCGCGCACGCTGGTGCTGATCCAGGCGCTGCTTGCCGAACTGGAACAGCGGCTCGTGCTCGATACGCAGATCGTTGACCTGAGCGAGATCGCCCGACCGCTGGGGGCCTCACTGAGCCGCGACGAACTTCCCGCTGACATCGAGGCGCAGATCGCCGCCATCGAATCCGCCGACCTCGTGATCGCCGCCGCGCCGGTATATCGCGGCTCGTTCCCCGGACACTTCAAGCATCTGTTCGACCTGGTCGGCATGAACGCATTGGCCGACAAGCCCGTGCTGCTGGCCGCCACCGGCGGCAGTGACCGCCATGCGCTGGTGCTCGAACACCAGTTGCGACCGCTGTTCGGCTTCCTGCAGGCATTGACGTTGCCGATCGGGGTGTATGCGTCGACTGCGGATTTCGATGGCTATGCGATTGGCAACGGCGCGCTCGCGGAACGCATCAAGCTCGCGGTAGATCGCGCGGCGCCGTTGTTCGGGGCGTCGGCCAGGCAGTTGCGGCGAGTGGCTTGAGACTACCCTTCCTGATTGTTTTTTCCCCTCTCCCTCCGGGAGAGGGGCAGGGGAGAGGGCAAGCGGTTCAACTTGCGATGGGCTGGCAAGCAGGCCCTCTGGCCCTCTCCCCCAACCCCTCTCCCACTTCGCGGGAGAGGGGAGTAACGCGACTGCCGTGGCGCTAACCTGAGGCAGACTTGCATAGAATTTTTTGTCAACTATACTTGACAAAAAACTGCAAGTCGCCCCTGAGCTATGCACCTATCGGCACTTATGCTTGCTATCCAACGCAAACGGCAGTCGCTCGGCATTTCCCAGCAGCGCCTCGCTGATCTGGCTGGGCTATCCCGGCAAACCTTGAATGGCATTGAACGCGGAACGGTGAACGTTACGCTGGAGAATCTCGTTCGGTTACTCGACGTATTGGGACTTTCCATCTCTATCGATGATCCCGATGTCGCGCGCGCAGCGGCCGGCAAACCTCCCAATGCGCTCCGAATGGCAGCGCTAGGCGCGAACGTGAGTTACTCCGGGGATTTCACGCCTGAGCTGCTCGACGCCGCGCTCGCCACGGGGGAAACCCCGCAGGGCTATCGTGCCCATGTCGCGCAGGTTCTCGATGAAGCGCCGCTGCAACTGATTGTGAAAGCTGTGGCAGAAGTTGCAGCGAGGCACAACCGCAAGCCGGCAGAGATCTGGCGGAATCTGCATCGTCTCGCCGCATCGACTTCCGCTACACGTGATGGGTTGTGGAAATGAGAGTGCAACCGCTGATGGGGGAAGCGTGGGAGGCGCTGTTTCCTCATGCGTTCACCCTGATGGATGAGGTCAGGACGCATGGCGGAGTTGAACCATTCTGGACCTTTGGTGGCGGAACGGTGTTGATGCTGCGATACCAGCATCGGCTGTCCTATGACATCGATCTCTTCGTCCGGGATCCTCAGTACCTCGGCTACGTGAATCCCCGCCTCAGTGCCATAGCGGAGTCCATTAGCGACGACTATATCGAACAGGCCAACTACATCCGCCTG
>Ga0209025_1004230_pt1 | contig 12635 bp, 10 predicted proteins | sample AraplaMF_Col_mLB_FD_184256 | JGI IMG/M metagenome (GOLD analysis project Ga0209025, IMG submission 184256) | Arabidopsis root microbial communities from the University of North Carolina, USA - plate scrape MF_Col_mLB (SPAdes) (version 2) | ecosystem: Host-associated > Plants > Roots > Endosphere... | reverse complement strand
TGACAAACATCGTCGTCTCGTTGTTCGTCATCTCGACCTACTGGTCTCGCGACGCTTTCAACTTCATGCTCGACATGACCAGCGTGACGGCCCTTCTGCCCTACCTTTTGGTCGCAGGCTACGGCGTTTTGCTTGCGCGCCGCGGCGAAGGCTACGAGGAGACACCCGGGGAGCGCGGCCGCGACCAGGTCTTTGCCTGGATCGCCGTCATTTACACGATCATCATGTTCGTCGCCGCAGGGCTCAAATACGTTCTGCTCGTCAGCGTTTTGTTCGTGCCGGGCACCATCCTTTACGTCTGGGCGCGGCGCGAGCAGAAACTGACGCTTTTCACCAGCATCGAACTCATCGTTTTCGCCGTCACTGTGATTGCGGGGCTCGTAGGATTTTACGGCCTGCTCAGCGGCACCATCACGCCTTGATGACATAGGGAGTAGATCGATGACACAGGAAATCACATTTGGCGTGCATTCCGAAGTTGGCCAACTGCGAAAAGTCATGGTTTGCGCGCCCGGCCGTGCCCATCAGCGTCTGACGCCGACAAATTGCGACGCGCTTCTCTTCGACGATGTTCTTTGGGTCGATAATGCCAAGCGCGACCACTTTGACTTCATAACCAAAATGCGCGACCGCGGCATCGACGTCGTGGAGATGCATAATCTGCTTGCCGAGACGGTTGCGATCCCCGAGGCCAAGAAGTGGATACTGGACAACCAGGTCGTCGCCAACCAGATTGGTCTCGGTCTTCTGAATGAAGTTCGATCCTATCTGGAAGGGCTTTCCGACCGGGATCTCGCCGAAACGCTGATCGGCGGCCTATCGACGTTTGAATTTCCGGAAGCCATTGGGGGCGAGCAACTGGCGTTGATCCGCGATGCAGCCGGCGTCAACGAGTATTTACTTCCGCCGCTGCCGAATACGCTCTATACCCGAGACACCACCTGCTGGATCTACGGCGGCGTAACATTGAACGCGCTCTACTGGCCGGCGCGTCATGAGGAAACGATCCTCACCACGTCCATCTACAAGTTTCATCCCGATTTCGCCGACAAGGTCAACGTATGGTGGGGCGACCCAACGAAGGACTGGGGCCTTGCGACGATAGAAGGCGGCGATGTCATGCCGATCGGTAAGGGTAACGTCCTCATCGGCATGAGCGAGCGCACGTCGCGACAGGCGATCAGCCAGGTGGCGGCAGCGCTGTTTGAGAAAGGCGCCGCCGAGCGCGTCATCGTCGCGGCCATGCCGAAACTGCGCGCTGCCATGCATCTCGACACGGTCTTCACCTTTGCGGACCGCGATTGCGTGCTGATCTACCCCGACATCGTCAACAATATCGAAGCCTTTTCCTATCGCCCTGATGGCAATGGCGGCATCGAACTTCACAAGGACAAGGGCTCCTTCGTCGAGACTGTGCGCGACGCGCTCGGACTAAGGGCGATGCGTGTCGTCGAGACTGGCGGAAACGACTATATGCGCGAGCGAACCCAATGGGACAGCGGCGCCAATCTGGTCTGCGCTTCTCCGGGTGTCGTCTACGCCTACGACCGCAATACCTACACCAATACCTTATTGCGCAAGCAAGGCATTGAGGTGATCACGATCACGGGCGCAGAGCTTGGGCGTGGGCGAGGCGGCGGGCATTGCATGACATGCCCTATCGCTCGAGACGCCGTCGACTATTAATCGTGGCAAGAAAAAGTCGGCCCACCTAGTCCAAAAGCTGTGTGGCGCGATCGAGCTATGGCCCCTGCTTGCCGCTGCGTGGGAACGGGATGGCAATCCGTTCGATGACCTGAAACTTATCGACAATCCCGAGAAAAACCTGAAGGTCGTCATGAAGGATGGCCAGATTTTCAAGAACACTCTCTGACCTACCCAATCGAGGATAATGATGCGGGCAGGACGACATCGAGCAGTTCCTTCGGCCCAGGTCGTCATTGCGGTGCTCGTGCTGATCGCCATGTTGCCAGCGGGCGCAACGGTGCTTGCGCCATTGGCATTCGCGCTCTTGGCGATAGCGCTTCTGTGGCCGGTCCAGCATCGCATGCAGACCTTCCTTCCAAGATACATCGCGCTTCTGGTGACATTGGCCGTTATGATGCTGGCCCTTCTGGTATTCGGCTGGATCTTCGCCTGGTCCTTCGGGCGTGTCGGCGGATGGATGGTCGAAAATACCGCTCGCTTTCAACAACACTATGATGAACTTCGTCAGTGGCTGGAGGAACACGGTATCGACGTCGATGTGCTCTGGGCCGACAGTGTCGGCACCGCTTCGGCAATGCGCGTGGTTCAGACCGTGACGAGCCGCGTCAACAGCACGTTCAGCTTCTGGCTGATCGCCCTCACTTACCTTCTTCTCGGCTTGATGGAGGTCGAGGGTTTTGAGAGCCGGATCAAGGCGATGCATAATCCCGTGGCGAGAAAATTGCTCCTCTGCGGCAGCCGGGAAACGGCACAAAAGCTTCGACGTTACATGAGGATCCGGACAATCATGAGCATCACAACGGGGCTTTTCATCTGGTTGTTCACCAGTGGCTTCGGGCTACCCCTTGCGAAGGAATGGGGAGCGATTGCCTTCGTTTTGAATTACATACCCTTCATCGGTCCGCTCGCGGCAACGCTGCTTCCCACCGCCTTTGCGCTCATTCAGCTCGATAATTGGCAATCGGCGATCGTCATCTTTGTGGGGCTCAACCTCATTCAGTTCACGCTTGGCAGCTATATCGAACCGCGCGTATCCGGCAATGCTCTCTCCCTCTCGCCAGTCGTCGTGCTGTTTTCCGTTTTTGCTTGGGGTTATCTCTGGGGGATTTTCGGCGCGTTCATCGGCGTACCGATCTCGATCGCGCTGGTGACATTCTGCCGCCATCATCCATCCAGCCGATGGGTGTCCGAACTTCTGGGACGCGATAACGAAGCCGATCGCGGTAGCGGCTCGATCTGAGACAGCCAGCGGTGAGGCACCACGTCCTTTATCGGAACATAGCAAGGAGCGCCGCGCTCGCCTCCTGCATTGTCAGGCCGTGTCGAAACGCGCCTCTTTCGACAAAATTGACTATCTCGGCGATGACGATCGGGTTGAACATCATGAAGGTGTGCGTGGCATGCAGCACCAGATGGTCAGCCGCGCCCTCTAATCTCGTCGATGCCACGGACACTTTTCCATCGTTCCTCCCCTTGATGATGGAGTTGAAAAGCGGATTGACGGATATGTCGCCTGCGATGATGCCAACGGGATAATCCGGAGGCGGCAGAAGCTTCGGCAACGTCGTCGGACCGGTTCCAAGCTCGCGTCCGGCTGGGCCGTTGATCCAATGAAACGGCAGCATCTCTCCGAAAACATCCACGATCTCGGATCCGTTGTTGGGTGGCGCCAGCATGACGACCCGCCCGAGATTTGGAGGACGCCGATGGGCCAGCCAATAGCGAACAAGAATTCCGCCCATGGAGTGGGTTACGAAATTGACGCGTCTCCGCCCGCACATCGCCACAGCATCACCGACGTAGCCTGCAAGTTCGGAGATTGTCGCGCGAGTTGAGGGATATTCGTTGTTGATGACGAGGAACCCGCGCCGTGCCAGCGCCTTCTCGACAAGCCGAAGGGATCCGCTGCCGCGCGCAAGCCCATGCACCAACACGACGCATTCCGCATCATTCTCACCGGCATTACCCATCACGGCCCAGACCTACTCAACTTCAGCGTTTCCAGCTTCGATCCGACCGACCGACCCTTCATTCGTGCTGGTCGCCGCGGTAGGACCACGGTTCTTCTCGGCATGGGCGGCACCAAATAGTTTCCGCTTGCTGGCCTCCCTCACCGTCTGAACGAATATATAGAGCAAAGGAATGGTAAGGAGGCCGACGATCGTTCCGAGCAGCAGGCCGCCGAGAACGGTAACACCGATCGCCTGGCGGCTGGCTGCTCCGGCTCCCGTCGCCACCACCAACGGTACCACGCCCAATATGGAAGCCATTGCCGTCATCAATACCGGTCTGAAGCGCTGCGACGTTCCTTCGCTTGCCGCTTCTATGATGCTGAGACCTTCCTCCCGGCGCGCCTTGGCGAACTCCACGATGAGAATGGCGTTCTTGGCTGCGAGCCCGATCAGCAGCAGCAGGCCAATCTGGGCGTAGATATTGAGATCGATGCTGCCAACAACCAGTCCCGCCAAGGCCCCGAGGACCGCGACGATCACGGACATCATCACGGCGAGCGGGACGCTCCAGCTTTCATATTGGGCGACGAGAAAGAGATAGGTGGCGATGATCCCCATGATCAGAATGATGACCGTCTGTCCGCCCGCTTGCTTTTCCTGAAGGGCAAGTCCCGTCCATTCATATCCGAAGCCCGGCGGCAGCTTTTCCGCAGCAAGCGCTTCCATGGCGTTCAGGGCATCCCCGGTACTCGCACCCGCCGCAGCCTGCCCGTTGATCGCGGCGGATGGAAAAAGGTTGTAGCGGTTGACCGAGTTTGGTCCGTAGATGGTCGAGATGGAAAGCAATCCTTGTAAGGGCACCAGATCGCCCGACTGGCTTCGCACCCTCAGCCGCTGGATGTCCTCGATGCGCGAGCGGAACGTCGGCTCGTCCTGGATCCGAACCTGGTATACGCGCGAAAATATGTTGAAGTCGTCGACATAGGCCGATCCCAGATGCGCTTGCAGCGTGCTGAAGATCGCCGCCGGCGAAACGCCGAAAAGTTCGGCCCGCCGCCGGTCGATGTCGAGATAGATCTGTGGCGCGTCGGCCGAAAACGTGCTGAAGACGCCTGTTAACCGCTCCGTCTGGTTTGCCGCGACGATCAGCCCGCGCATCACTTCGGCAAGTTCCTCCTGACTTTGCCCGGCGCGTGCCTGAAGGCGAAAGTCAAAGCCACCGGTTGTCCCGAGACCAGGTATCGCTGGCGGATTGAACGGTACCACCGACGCCGTCGAAACCTTTCTGAACTCCGTTCGAAGCTCGTTCATCAACGCAAAGGCGCTCTGGTCCGACCCGCGTTCGCTCCACGGCTTCAGCGCCGAGATGATCATTGCCGAATTGGAGCCGCCACCGCCTATCATGCTCGTCCCGGCAATGGCGATGGTGTTTGCAATCCCGGGCGTTCGCTGGAGCACAGTGGTGACCGTCGCGACTGTCTCCTGCGTGCGCTCGAGGGAGGCGGAATCGGGCAATTGCACGTTCATGAAGAGGTAGCCCTGGTCCTCCGCGGGGACAAAACCCACGGGCAGGATGCGATAAAGACCGTAGACGCCCACGACGGTAATCGTGAGAAACAGCAGGCTGAGGGCAATCCTGCGGGCAAAAACCGCCAGCAACGAAACATAAAACCGCCGCGACGCATCGAGGCCCCGGTTTATCCTGCCGAACAGCTTCGACCGGCTCTCCTGTACCGGCCGGAGGATGAGGACGCAGAGTGCCGGACTGAGGGTCAAGGCATTGATCGTCGAGAAGGTGATCGTAATCAAGATGGTGACCGCGAACTGACGGTAGAGTTCACCGGTTATGCCGGCGAGGAACGCAACCGGCACGAAGAGAGCGGCCAGCACCAACGTTGTTGCAACGATTGGACCCGTGACCTGGCTCATCGTGCGTAGCGTCCCTTCACGCACGTCGACGCCCATCTCGCTCATGATGCGCTGGACATTTTCCACCACGATGATCGCGTCGTCCACCACAAGACTGATCGCGAGTATCATCGCGAAAAGCGTGATCGTATTGGCCGAATAGCCCATGAGATAAAGCACGGCAAAGCCGCCGACCAGCGAAACGGGTATGGTCAGCGTCGGGATGATTGTCGCGCGCCAGTCCTGCAGGAAAAAGAACACGACAACGACAACGAGCACGAAGGTGATCGCCAATGTGACAAAAATCTCGTGGATGGTCTGCCGAACGAAAGCGGTCGTGTCGAAAACGACCGTGTAGGCGAGGTCGTCCGGAAATTCTTTCGACAATGTATGCAGTTCGCCGAGAACAGCGTTCGATACCGCCAGCGCGTTCGCATCGGTCGATTGATAGACGACGACGGTCGCGCTGGGCCTGCCATTCAGGGTCGATGCCGTATCGTAGGATTGTGCGCCAAGTTCGATCCGGGCGACGTCGCGGAGATGGACGATTGCTCCGTCCTTGTTGGTGCGGATGATGATGTTGCCGAACTCGTTTGCATCAGCAAGCCTTCCTCTGGCCATGACGGTCAACTGCAGCTGCTGACCGGTGGGCGACGGGGGCGAACCGAGCTGGCCGGCGGATGCCTGGACGTTCTGGGCCTGGATCGCCGCCGTCAGGTCGGTTGCGGTTACCCCAAGGGCCTGCATGCGATCGGGGTTCATCCAGATCCGCATGCTGTAGGCGGGGCCAAACACGCTCGCCTCACCAACGCCCGGCAGGCGGGCGATCGCGTCCCGGATGTTGATCATGGCATAGTTGCTGATGAAGACATCGTCCTTGGTGCCCTTCGGCGAGTAGACCGCAAAGCCGAGCAGCATGCTCGACGAACGAGTTCTGACCGAGACGCCTGTCTGTGTAACGGCAGCGGGAAGCCGCGGTGATGCCATTGCGACGCGATTTTGCACGTTGACCTGGGCGATCGCCGGATCGGTGCCCGCTGCGAACGTAACCGTCAGGCTGTAGGTGCCGTTATTGGTGCTTGACGACGACATGTAGAGCATGTCCTCGACGCCGTTCACCTGATCCTCGATCGGCGCGGCCACGCTGTCGGTCATGACACTGGCATTCGCACCGGGATAGCTGGCCGTGACCTGCACTTCTGGCGGTGTGATCTGCGGAAACTGGGCGACGGGTATCAAGAAGAGGGACAGGCCACCCGCGAGCATCATCACGACTGCGATGACCATTGCAAATCTCGGCCTGGCAATGAAGTGCGCCGAAAGGTTCATTGTTCTGAACCCGGTTGCGGTTCCACGGGCGCGAGCGAGATCGCGCTGCTGTCGGTTGGAGAAACTTCCGTAGGCTCGACGACGAGGCCTTCCGAGACGTTCTGCAGGCCGTCGACGATCAGTTTCTCCCCGCCTTTAAGACCATCGTCCACGACCCAGCTGCCCCCGATCTGCTGGGTAATTTTAATCCGACGTAACTCGACGGCGTTCTGCGCGTTCACGAGCAGAACGTACTTGCCGTCCCGATCCTGCTGCACCGCCCCCAGCGGCACGACCGGACGGAGCATCTTTTCCCTTTCCGATATGACAACCGTTACGAACTGACCTGGGATAAGCAGGGCATCCGGATTGGGAAACAGCGCCCGAACGGCCAATGTTCCCGTCGCCGGGTCGATTTCGTTACCGAAGAATTCGATCCTTCCCGGCTCCGTGTAGGGTTGGCCGTTCGACAGCCGCAGGCTGGGCTTATAGCTGTCGGCAAGCTCCTCCTTGCCGATATTGCCTCTGGTCGCGCGCAGTTCGAGGATCGATCGATCGCTCACCGAGAACACGACGCGGATCGGATCCATTTCGACGACACGAGCCAGTGCCGTTGAACTGCCGCTGACGAAGCTTCCGACCGACAATTCCGCAGCTCCGATGCGGCCGTCGATCGGCGAGACTATGCGGGCGTAGCTGAGATTGAGTTCGGCCTGGCTCACGCGTGCTTGTGCCGATAGAAGGTTTGCCTGGCCAGTTTCAAGAGCGGTCTGGCTTTCCTCCAGCGTCGCGCGCGATACGGTTTGATTGCTCAGCGATTGATTGCGCGCGACGCGGCGTCGAGCATCGGCCAATGTCGCCTGGGCGCTCGCAAGCGCTGCTTTCGCGTCCGCCAGCGCTATTTCCAGGGATCGCGTGTCGATCAGGAAGAGATCCTGATCCTTCCTGATCAGCTGACCTTCATTAAAAAGACGTTGGTCTATGAAGCCTTCGATACGCGAACGGATATCGACGGCATTGACTGCCTCCACACGTCCGACGAATTCGTGTTTCGGCGAAACGTCTTGGACCGACACGGTGAGGACGCCAACGGACGGACCAGCCTGTGCCGCCACGTTTTGCAGCATCGACATCAGAGCTGCGAACGATAACATCAGGAATGTCGCCGGAACTCGACGATGCAACTTCATCGACATGTCTCCAACAGGACCGAGAAAATTCGATAACTCAAGGCGGATGGAAGCAGTCTACAAAAATTAGCATATGCTCAAGTTTTACTACCATACGTGGAGAGCGGCAAGCGCTGCTGCTGGCGCGTCCTGCCCTAATTTGGCGCTATGACGACCCATCTCCAGACCGTCGCAGCCGTGCTCAAGCCTTTGATGTTGATACCGTCGCGGATAATGAGACCCGCCCCAAGGAAGCCGATGCCCGTAACGACTTGAGCGCCCATGCGCAGATCGAATTCGAAGCCCATCGCGCTCGGAAGCGACGCGTAGGATGCGGCACCAAGGGAAACAAGCGCATGCGTTACGAGATTTGAGTTCCGCTGCTTCAAATGTCTTCGGCGCCGATCAGCGTTCCGAGCAGCAACGCGGTCACCAGTTTGAGGAGAATTGATTGGCTGGCGTCCATATCGATCGCCTCTATGTTTATCGGGTGTGAGTCGCGCCTACCCTCGTGCAGAAAGAAACCAGCATCCTCTCGTCTTTTTCTTACTTTGATTTGGAAGTTGAAGTTCGATCGGAGAGACCATGATAAACATCCTGCTGAAGTTACGCTTCGTCATGGCGCTTGCATCCATCGGTGTTATTGCCGCCGCTGGTCTGATGTTTTGGGAGGGCCTGCTGACATTATGGCATGCCTTCGCCTATGTGAGAACCGACCCGGACCTTGCCGTCATTGCGGCCGTCATGCGGGCGACGGATAAGCTGCTGTTTGCGATCGTCCTCGTCATCTTCGGCTGCGCCATCGCGCTTGGTTTTCTCGTCGATCTATCGCCCGAACAACGCGCGGCGCTGCCCGATTGGATGGTCATCGACAGTGTCGCCGAACTCAAGAATCTCTTCATCCAGATGATTATCCTTTATCTGGTGGTCCATTTCGCCACGCTCGTCGCCGAGACTGACCAGATGCTGCAATGGAACGCGCTGGTCCTTCCCATTTCGATCCTGCTGTTGGCCGGCGCGATGAGACTGATCGCCGGTTCGCCTGGGCACGGCGCTTACGGTGACCACGCTTCGGTTCAAAACAAACCACCCGCTTCCATTGCCAGCACCGATGATTCCTAAATTCACATGCGCGATCCTAATCCGGTGCTCCTCGATGCGTCGGCGGCAAGCGGCGGGCATGCGGTGTTTGCAAGTTATCGGGCAAGGATGAAACTCGTCGAAAACAGCCGTCTTGCACGCGGCGCTCTGGTTGATGACGAGAGCACGACGTCGCCGTTCATCATCGCGCAAAGTATCACGTCGTCGCCGGTTGCTATTCCTCTTGCCGTCTTTCTGCCGCCCCAACCGATATCTCAACCGCCCAATTTCCTTGGCCATCTCTTCTTCGCATGTGAGTGAAAGGTAAAATTTACCAAGTTTTGTAACGATCCGCCTCTATCCAAATCGCGGAGGAATTTTGTGAAAACTGCCACGCTCGCATCCATCGCTTTGGCGATGTCGGTCTCCGCCGCCGGCGCCCAGACGATCGGCGTCTCAATGTCCGATCTCGACAAATTCAGAACGGCGCTCCTGAACGGCGTCGTCACCCACGGACAGACGATTTCCGGCCTCAAGCTCGTCACCGAGAACGCAAAGGGTGACAACGAGCTGCAGAAGCAGCAGGTCCAGAAGCTCATTGCCGACAAGGTCGATGCAATCATCCTGGCGGTTTCCGATGGCGATCTCGGGCCGCAGATGACCAAGATGGCGGCAGATGCGGGTATTCCGCTAATCTACATCAACAACGTCCCCTCCAACCTGCTCGACCTGCCGGAAAATCAGGTGGTGGTCGCCTCCAACGAGAAGGAATCGGGAACGCTGGAAACGAAGCAGGTCTGTGCGCTCCTGAAGGGCAAGGGCCGCGTCGTCGTGCTGATGGGCGAACCCTTCCACGCAGCCGCCCGCGCCCGCACTCAGGACATATCGGACGTCATTGCCACGCCGGAATGCAAGGGCCTCGATATCGTCGAGCGGCAGGCTGCCTACTGGTCGCGCGATTATGCCGACCAGCAGATGCAGGAATGGCTTGCGGCCGGCGTCAAGTTCGACGCTGTCATCGCCAACAATGACGAAATGGCGCTCGGCGCGATCCGCGCCATGAAGAAGGCCGGCATGCCGATGAAGGACGTCGTCGTCGCTGGCGTCGACGCGACCGACGACGCGCTCGCCGCGATGGCGGCCGGCGATCTCGACGTCACCATTCTTCAGAGCGCGGTCGGACAGGGCGCGACCGCGGTCGATGCTGCTGTCAAGCTCGTCAACAAAGAGAAGGTGCCGCGGGAAAACAACGTTCCCTTCGAACTCGTGACGCCTGAGAACATCGCCAAGTACCTGCCGAAGACCCAGTGAATAAGAGGACTATCATGTTGCATTTCTGGAATAAATTCGGCATCCGCGCGCAGATTACTTCGGGCTTCGTACCGCTGTTCCTGTTGATGAGCCTTCTCACCGTCAGTGCGATCTCCGGCATGAACGGGCTGGCCGCCATCTTCGCCTCCTATCGCGCCACGGCGGGCCAAAGCCTCGCCATATCGGATTACAGCGACCAGCTGCACGAAATCCAGATGTCGGCGGAAGCTTTCCGCTCCACGCCGACACAGGCCGTCGTCGACAGCTTCCGTGCCGGCGTAAAAGCCTTCGAGGCGGACGATCCGCGTTTTGCAGGCAACAAGGACTTGCAGTCCGGTCTTACGACGATCCGTCAAGACATTGCCGCCTACGGCAAGGCGTTCGAACAGATCGTCTCCCTCCAGGCCAGGCGCGACATGCTGATTTCCAAGGTCACCGAATTCGGCCCCTGGACCAGCATCGCGCTCAACGACGTCATGCGCAGCGCCTGGCGTCAGAACGACGTGGCTCTGCTGCACATGACGGCGCAGACGCTGGAGGCCTTGAACCGCAGCCTCTATTTCTCCGAACGCTTCGTGCATTCGGACGATTTCGCCGCCTATGACACGGCTCAGGCAGCGCTGGCCGAAGCGGTGGCGCTCAATGATGCCGCCGCCAAAACCGCCAAGAACGAGCTGCAGAAGAAGCGCCTGATGGGCGCCGGCCAGCTCATGCAGAATTATACCGCCCGTCTTGGCGACATGAAGGAAGTGCTGCAGGCATCCGGAAATATCCGCCAGACGCAGCTCAACGTATTGGCTCCGAAGATATCGGGCGAGTTCAAGAACCTGCAGGCGACCGTGACCGGCGCGCAGAAGAATCTTGACGGTTCGGTGGAAGCAACGGTTGCCTCGGCCACCAGCGCGACACTCGTCATCAGTGGCCTGCTGATTGTCATCGGCCTCGTGCTCTCCTACTTCGTCGGCCGGCTGATTTCCTCCGCCGTCCGAGGCATGGCGCAGTCCATGGAGCGGCTTGCGCGCGGCGACGACGCCATCGTGATCACGGGCGTCGAACACCGCCACGAGCTCGGCGCCATGGCGCGTTCGCTGAAGGTTTTCCAAGAGACCGGCCGCGCCAAGCTGATTGCCGAAGCCAATGGTGAACGCGCCCGTCTGGCCGCGGAGGAAGAACGGCTTCGCCAGGAAGCCGAGCGCCTCAGCGATGCGCAGGTGATGGAGCATGCCTTCCGCCAGATCTCGCTCGGCCTGGATGCGCTTTCCAAGGGCGATCTCTCGGTCCGCGTCGGCGAAGTCGACCACCGCTATGTCAGGATCCGCGACCACTTCAACAACTCGGTCGCAAGCCTGGAAGAAGCAATCGGCTCCGTCATTCGCGCGGTCACGACCATCCGCTCCGGCCTTGCCGAAATCTCCACCGCCTCCAACGATCTTGCCCGTCGCACCGAGCAGCAGGCCGCTTCGCTGGAAGAGACCGTAGCGGCTCTCGGTGACGTCACCCGCGGTGTCAACGGAACTGCAGAAGGCGCCAGCCGCGCCCAGGCTGTCGTGGCGACGGCCCGCACCAATGCCGAAAAGGGAGGCGAGATCGTCACCCGCGCCATCGCCGCGATGACGGAAATCCAGAACTCTTCGTCGAAGATTGGCAACATTATCAGCGTCATCGATGAGATCGCCTTCCAAACCAACCTCCTTGCGTTGAATGCCGGCGTCGAAGCCGCACGCGCCGGCGAGGCCGGCAAGGGCTTTGCCGTCGTCGCGCAGGAAGTGCGCGAGCTCGCCCAGCGCTCCGCCAATGCGGCAAGAGAGATCAAGGAACTGATCTCCACCTCCTCGACGCAGGTCAAGACGGGCGTCGAGCTGGTCGGGGAATCCGGCGTCTCGCTTGAACAGATCGTCGAGCAGGTGACGGCTATGAACGCGACCGTCGCCGAGATCGCGGTGGCCGCCCGCGAGCAGGCCGCGAGCCTGCGTGAGGTCTCCGCTGCCGGCGATCAGATGGACAAGGTGACCCAGCAAAACGCCGCGATGGTCGAACAGACCACGGCTGCAGCTCAGAGTCTGACACAGGAAACTGAGAACCTCGCGGAATTGCTGTACCGGTTCCGGACAAGCAGCGCTCCCATCTCAGAAAACCGGCATTATGCAATGGCATCGTAACGCTCTTTTAGCACGCGCTTTCGATCGCGGAACCTTGCCGA
>Ga0209025_1004228_pt1 | contig 12641 bp, 12 predicted proteins | sample AraplaMF_Col_mLB_FD_184256 | JGI IMG/M metagenome (GOLD analysis project Ga0209025, IMG submission 184256) | Arabidopsis root microbial communities from the University of North Carolina, USA - plate scrape MF_Col_mLB (SPAdes) (version 2) | ecosystem: Host-associated > Plants > Roots > Endosphere... | reverse complement strand
TGTGGGCTGACTGGCTTTCATTCAATCCAAAAGATGAATTTGCGGTGGTAGCAGTAGTGGATGGGAAAGAATACGTTGTATATAAAGACAAAGTAGAAAATATAATGAACTGAACCCGAAAAGGGTTCAGTTGCAAAGTTTGAAAAAAGTATAAACAGGTTGATAAATGAAGAGAAATGTTTAGAAAGAGGCTAGTAATTGTTTAAGTTCATTGTACGTCGAAAAGGCGGAATGGGAAGTGTCGCAGTTAGCATTTTAGCGCACTTAGGATATGAGATAGTAGCTGCGACTGGAAAAGTGGAAGAGAAAGAAATGTTGCTTCATTTAGGTGCGAAAGAAATTATTCATCGAGATGAAATAAATGATCAATCTGGAAAACCGATGTTTAAAGGAATTTATGCGGGTGTAATTGACACAGTTGGCCAAAATACATTAGCAACCACTTTCAATACGGAGGAAGTGTAACGACGTGTGGTAACGTTGCAGGACATGAATTTAAAACTTCCGTATATCCATTTATCCTGCGTGGCATTCATTTGCTCGGAGTAGATTCTGTACAATGTCCAATGATATTAAGAAAGCAGATTTGCTCAATATTAGGAGATGAGTGGAAAAATCTAAACTTATTACCTTATACGACAGAATGCACATTAGAAGAAGTAAATGATAAATTTGACCTTATACTGCAAGGGAAATTAAAGGGAAGAACAATTGTGAAGGCGTTATAATATCGGATCTATCTAAATATATGAAAAAAGACGCCCTTATCCAGGACGTCTTTTTTTGTACTATAGTGTTTGTTTTAATGTGAATTTTCCTTGTTCTCCTAAAACTCCATCTGCAATATTGACAGCGTGATCACCGATACGCTCTAAATTACTTACCATATCAACAAAGATGATACTCGCATCACCAGAGCAACTACGTTCATTTAAGCGTAGTACGTGGCGTTTACGCAACACACGTTCCATTTGATCAATTTTACGTTCTTTTGTAATGACTGTTTGTGCGAGTGCAGTGTCAAAGTTTGTTAAAGCGCCAATTGCATCTTGCAATGTTGAAGTTGTAAGTTCAAGCATTTCATTTAGTTCTGCCATTGCTTCATCTGATAGTGTTATGCGATTAGAAATTTGAGAGTCTACAAGCTCCACAACGTTTTCTACATGGTCTCCAATACGCTCAATATCTCCGACAACAGATGCTAAGGCTGAATGTTTTTCGGAATCCATTGGTGAAAGTGGTTTTTCAGAAAGTAATACTAAATAATCGGTAATTCTTCTATCTAAGTTGTTAATAGCACCTTCTAATTGAGCTGCCGTATTAGCATGTTTCTTTTCTTTTGTATTTAAAAATTGAGTTGCTTCTTTTAGTCCGTGTAATGAGAACTCTGCCATACGAATAATTTCTTTTTGCGCCTCTGTTAAGGCAATGGCAGGAGATTGTTCAATAAAGATTGGATTTAAGTGCTGTGGTTTAAAGTCAATTGCAGCATCTTCTCCGCGAATAATCTTTGTTACAATCCATGCTAACACTGCAATGAATGGGAATTGAATAATCGCATTCGTTACGTTAAATGTTCCATGAGCAAAAGCAATTGTCATTTCTGGATTTAAGTTTAACGATGTCTGGAAATATTGAATCAAATTTGTAAATGGTACTAATAAAATTGTAAAGATGATGGTACCAACTATGTTAAAGATAACGTGTACTAGTGCTGCGCGTCTTGCTGCAATAGAAGTACCAATCGCTGCTAATACAGCTGTAATTGTTGTTCCGATATTATCACCGAATAGTACAGGTAGAGCAGCTTTTAAATCGATTGCACCTTGGCCAAATAATTCTTGTAAGATCCCAATTGTTGCGCTTGAGCTTTGTACAATTAATGTAAAGACTGTACCTACGATAACCCCTAGGACTGGACTGTTACTCATACTAACAGTTAATTCTTGGAAAGATTCTAAAGAACGAAGAGGTTTCATACCTGTGCTCATTAATTCCAAACCGAAGAATAACATACCGAATCCGAAAACGACTTGTCCGAGAGATTGGACTTTTTTATTTTTAAAGAAGAATAGTAAGATTGCTCCAACTGCCATAATTGGAAGAGCATATTCTCCGATTTTAATTCCGATAATAAATGCTGTAACGGTCGTACCAATATTTGCCCCCATAATAACACCAATTGCTTGTCTTAGCGTCATAAATCCAGCACTTACAAGTCCAACTGTTAAAGCAGTTGTTCCTGAACTAGATTGAATGAGCACGGTAACTAACATACCTGCTAGTACGCCCATAAGTGGGTTAGTTGTAAAGCGATCAAGTATGTCGCGGAGGCGATCACCAGCTGCTTGTTGCAGTCCGTCCCCCATGTACTTAATCCCGAATAAGAAAATACCTAATCCACCAATAAACTGGAAGATCATGTCTTGAACATTAAATTCCACACATTTCACTCCTTAAATTTCATGTACGGTGTAATTATCAACTAAAATTTGAGGTACTGTAAACGATTTACTGATAAAATTAACACTAAATTTACAAAGGGGTTAAAAGTTTACATTTATTTAAAGAAACTCCTGGATTTAATTGGTTTTAATGTGGTATTTAGGATGTTTTTGTAAAGGAATACCATTGGATGTAAAGGCCCTTTGTATATGTTTTGGGTTAATGCTAGAGAAATATGAAACATAAATTATGTCTTGCAAAGTAATAGCATGAATATGTATCAGTAAACTCATTTCACTATTTGTAAAAAGTAGGCATTGTTCCTGACGAAAGAATTTCCATTTACAATTACGAATTTCATAACTGCTATTGTGAATTACAAGCAGCCGGTGTGATAAAACAACATATAAATATAGATATTTCTATATTTTTGTAAAATTGGTATAATGTGAGAGTGTTGAGGGGAGTAGAATAATAGATAGTTAAATAAAGATTGTATAATCTAGCTTAGAATTAAGTAGGGGGAAAAAGTAATGAAATATGGATCTACGGTTTTAATGATAATGTTTATCTTATGTGGAACTATTTTATCAGGCTGTAATTCTGAAAAGCAACAAGTTGATACGAAAATAGAGAAGGAAAAGGAAGAGAAGGAAAAGAAGGTTACAAAGGAAGATCAATTTGAAGAAGTTCCGGTGCAGGCATCTATTACTGCTAATGATCCAATGGAAATCGATTTGAAACATAAAATTGATCCAGGTACGGTGACACCTGAATCTGTTTATGTAATGGATGAAGAAAATGCGAAGGTAGATAGTAAGCTAAAAATAGATGGAACAAAGCTTATTATTGAATCTAAGGATAAGGAGAAAAAACAAGGTACATATACGGTATTTGTAACAAGTAAAGTGAGAAAAGCAGATGGTTCAGAAATAGGAAAACCGCTCAAAGTAGTTTTTAACGTGAAAGAGAGTCAAAAACAAAATACAACTGAGGAAACTGAAAAGAAAAATGAATCTGAACCGCAGGGAAATGTCCAAAAAGAAGTAGTACAAGTAAAAGACTTTACATCATACAATGGGAAATGGACAGATTCAGATGACTATTGTGGAAATGGGATTTTTGTTATACTCCAGTTTAGTGAAAAAAATGTAGCGAGAGTTCATTTAGGTGCACAAATGCATGGTCAAAAGTCGAGAGATTGTGCAAATGCGAGACCGGATGGGGCAAAGGGAGGAGCTATTGTTACCTTTGATAATAATGGCGTTGGAACATTTACATTTACAAATCTAAGAAGTAATGTATTGCAAGAGGGAACGATTCAATTAGCTGGAAATAAAGTACTGTTAACGACGAAAATATTGGCTCCTGGAGAAAATGGGTCTGAGACTTATTTTGGAGACAATGTAACAACAAATTTAAAGTATCATCGTGATAAATAAGAGTTAGAAAAGGCTGCTGGGTCATCCAGCAGCCTTTTCATTTTTTTTATCCATCTGTTTTTGCTTTCGTACATTTGTAATGTAAATAAACAGAAACGCGATAAGTAACACAGAGGAATAACGATATACAGTTGCATAGTCTGTAAAGTGTGCGATGAATCCGAAGATAATAGCACCTGCTCCAATGCCAAGGTCAAATGCAGAAAAGAATGTTGCAGTAGCAACGCCGCGGCGATGCGGAGCTACACGGTCAATCATCCATGCTTGTAAGGCGGGCTGTATGGCGCCGAATCCACTTCCGTAACAGCTTGCTGCAATAATTAAACTTGGTATTGTTGTTGTATATGATAATAGGATAATACCTGCAAATGTTAAGATAACACCAGGAATAATCACAAATGTATGGCCCTTTACATCGTATAACCTTCCGGAGAAGGGACGTGTTACTGCGATGGCAAGAGCGTTAAATAAGAAGAAAAGGCTAATATCAGCGATACCGACTTGCGCTGCGAATAACGTGATAAAGCTCCCAATTCCTCCGTACATTAATGTAATACATAGTATTAATAATGAAGGAAGTAAAGCTTTCCTTTCGATAAATCCATCTAAAAACGTTTCGTGTGTTTCTGGAATTGGTTTTTCAGTTGCTTGAATTTTGAGTAACTTTGTTAATATTAATGAAATTATTGTGCAAGATAGCGCACATAAAAAAAGAATCGTAAAGCTATAAGTCTGCATGAGCCAGAGTCCGATAAGAGGACCAAGTGCCATCGCGATCGTTCCAGAGAGGCCGAAATATCCCATACCCTCGCCACGGCGTGCTGCAGGAATTAAGTAAGAGACTACAGTCCCATATGTGGTTGTTGTAATACCAAAACCAGCTCCGTGTAAAATGCGAACAGCAAGAAGAAGGAAGACAGTGGAGGCAAATAGGTAGCTGCCCATCGCTAGTAGACAAATTGCAGTACCAGTCATTAAAATAAGCTTTTTACTGAATTTTTGTAGTGCATTTCCAGTGAGCGGCCGAATAATTAAAGCTGCCACAGTAAACATTCCAACAACAAATCCGATGTTTGAACTTGTACCACCAATTTCTTTCACATAAACAGGTAATGTTGGAATTAACATTTGAAAACCTAAAAACATACATAAGTTTGCTAAGATGAGCGCCATAAATTCTTTTGTCCATAAGGGTTCTCGTTTTACGAGTGCTGCTTCTCCCATATATTCATCCCCTAAATATTTTTCTCTCTTCTTTTGAGTATATGTAGTGGCCAATCGAACAGTCAAGAAAGGTGAATCGAAATGAAATAACAATTTTGAGACCAAAAAATTTACAAATTTGTGTAATCACTACACAAATTGCTGCAAAAAAGGTAAAGTATAGATGTATAGTCTGCTAGTTGTTATGATTGATAGAGATGTTTTTTCTAAAAAGAAATCGGATTCAAATAAATAGTGAAGTAGATGGGGGTTTCTACTATTTTACTATTCATATTTGAAAGGGTTTACAAAATGATGAAGAAGAAAGAGGCGTATATGCATGAGACGATTAGGTATTTCTATTTATCCAGAACATTCTACAGTAGAGAAAGATAAGGAATATTTAACATTAGCGCATCGATATGGTTTTACACGTGTGTTTACATGTTTATTATCAGTAGATGGGGAAAAAGAGAAAATTGTTAAAGAGTTTAAAGAAACGATTTCGCATGCGAATGAATTAGGTTTCCAAGTACTTGTTGATATTAGTCCGGCCGTTTTTGAACAGCTTGATATTTCTTACAACGATCTTTCATTCTTCAGTAAATTAGGTGCATATGGTATTCGTCTAGATGTTGGTTTCTCAGGATTAGAAGAATCTATTATGACATATAACCCGTATGGATTGAAAATTGAGATTAATATGAGTAACGGTACGAAATATGTTGATAATATTATGAGCCATCGTCCGAACCGTGAAAATTTAATTGGTTGTCATAATTTTTATCCGCATCGTTATTCGGGCATTTCTTATGATCACTTTATAAAATGCTCAAAACAATTTAAAGATTACGGCATGAGAACTGCTGCTTTTATTACATCATTTGATGCGACATATGGTCCATGGCCGGTAACAGAAGGTTTATGTACACTTGAACAACATCGTGAATTGCCGATGACAACGCAGGCAAAACATTTATTTGCAACAGAATTAATTGATGATGTAATCATTGCGAATGCATATGCATCAGAAGAAGAATTAAAAGCGCTCGGAGAAGTAAATAAAGAAAAGCAAACGTTTGATATAGAGATTTATGAAACAACAACAGAATTAGAAAGAAAGATCATATTAGAAGAACCACATTTTTACCGCGGGGATGTGTCTGAATATATGATTCGTTCAACACAAAGCCGTGTGAAATATAAAAAAGAAGAGTTTAAACCGCATAACACAAGAGCGATTAAACGTGGTGACATTCTTATCGATAACGAACAATATGGTCAATATAAAGGAGAATTACAGATTGCTTTAAAAGATATGGTAAACACAGGGAAGACAAATGTAGTTGGCCGTGTAGTAGAGGAGGAAATCTTCTTATTGGATTATTTACAGGCTTGGGATAAGTTTGGATTTGTGTTAAAAAAATAATCCCTATCAATATGAATTTTTTGAATTAAAAAAGGTTGCCCTCCTATCATAAGGCAACCTTTTTCGTTTATTCATATCGTAAACATTCAATCGGATCAAGTTTCGCAGCTTTGTTAGCTGGCAGTAACCCGAATAGAATACCAATTAACATAGATAATGCTACTGAAATTAAACCTAATTTTATGGAAACAACAAGTGGCCATCCCGCGAAAATTGCGACAATCCAAGCGAAGAAAATACCGAGCATAAATCCAATGAATCCGCCTAATGCTGTTAAAATACAAGATTCAATTAGGAATTGCATCAATACTTTTCCGCGCGTTGCACCAAGTGCTTTACGGATACCAATTTCACGCGTACGTTCTGTTACAGAAACGAGCATGATATTCATAACACCAATACCACCAACTAAAAGTGAAATTGCTGCAATACCACCGAATACACTTTTTAATATACCTGTGAAGTTATCAATCTCTTTTAAATCATCTTGTGGATTTGGTACTTTGAATTTCCCAGTATGCTCTGGTTTTTTCGCATCATTTAATGATTTTACAACTGCATCTTGCACATTTTGCTTATCTTGACCTGGAGCAATTTTTACTGTTAAGCTGTCATAATTATTTTTCCCAAATAGAACAGGCCAGTTTTCAGCAGAGATGATACCTTCTTTAAACTCCATGCCACCCATCATTGCTTTGATAGAGTATACACCCACTACTTTATAAGGAGTACCTTTTATATCAAGATATAAGCCTTCCTCCCAAGAAGGGAACAATTTATCAAATGCATCTTTATTTAGTACAATTGCATGCTTTGGTTTATCTAAATCAGCAGCTGTTAAAAATCTGCCATGCTCAAGCTTAAATTTAGAAGCATCTTCAAAATAATCACCTTTCGCACCAATTATATCAATATCTAATTCTTTTTTTCCGGCATACACTTTTTCTTTTCCTCTAACGTCAGGGTATACATCTTGAACACCAGGAATTTTTGAGACATTGTCATACATGCTTGCTGATATTTTTCCATCCATATCAGCATAATCTTCTGTTTTATAGTTTACTGAAAATTGATCCGTCTTTTCTTTCCCGATTTGTTCACGGAACTTTGCGTTTGTTCCGTCTCCAATAGAGATGATTGTAATAATCGCACTAACTCCGATAATAATCCCAAGCATCGTTAAAATAGAACGCATTTTATGAGCGAAGATAGAGGAAAGGGCCATGCGTATATTTTCACTTATGTTCAAAATTAACCTCTCCAATCTTGGACGATATTTCCGTCACGAATTACAATTTGGCGTGCTGCCGCTTCCCCAATTTCTCGATCATGGGTAATCATAATGATTGTTGAGCCTTGTTTGTTTAATTCGTAAAAGAGGTCCATAATTTGTTTACTTGTCTTTGTATCAAGTGCACCAGTTGGTTCGTCGGCTAAAATGAATTTTGGATTATTTACAATTGCGCGAGCAACGGCAACACGCTGCTTTTGCCCACCAGATAGTTCATTTGGTAAATGGGTTGCACGATCTGCTAGACCTACTTTTGTTAGTGCAGCTAACGCACGCTCGCGGCGTTCCTTTTTGTCTACTCCAGCGTAGATAAGTGGTAACTCTACATTTTGCAGTGCATTGAGACGAGGAAGCAGCATAAAGTTTTGGAATACAAATCCGATTTCTTTATTCCGAATATGAGCTAGCTCCGTTTCAGACATGTTTGAAATGTTTTGTCCAGCTAATGAATAAGTTCCGTTTGTCGGCTTATCTAAGCACCCGATAATATTCATTAATGTCGATTTACCAGACCCAGATGGCCCCATGATAGAAGTGAATTCTCCCTGGTTTAGCGTTACATCAATACCATGCAGAATTTCAACTGTTTCTTCACCGTTTTGAAAGGATTTCGTGATGCCTCTTAAATCAATCATTGGGCATTAACCTCCATACCATCCTTTAAGTCTTTTTCTGGTTTAGAGATGATTTGGTCACCTGTTTTCACGCCGGACACTTTTGCTTCGCTATCTGTTTCGAATTCAACAGTTACTGCTTGTTCTTTTGCTTTTCCATCTTTCACGATGAATACAACATTTTTATCGCCTTTTTTCACAATGCTGCTTTTTGGAACAACTGTACCTGTTGCTTCACCTGATTTACTTGTTACGTATACGTGGAATCCAGTTTGCAATTCTTCATTATTATCTAATGTAACAATAAATTGATAGTTAGATACTGTCTTGTTTTCATCCATGCTCTTTACTGGTGTTGTACCGATTTCAGTGACTTTACCAGTCCATGTTTTTCCAGGGACAGTTTTTGATGTAACGGTTACTTCTTGCCCAACTTTAACGTGAGCTAATTCGTATTCTGATAGCTGACCTTTTACTTTTAGAGGACCAGCAGTGCGAAGGGTAATGCCGCTCATACCAGTTTTTTCATCTGCATTTTTTGTAATATCTTCAATTACGCCATCGGCAGGACTTGTTACAGAAAGAGTATTTAGTTTTTCATTGCTTGCTTGAATCATTTGCGTTGCTTTTTCAACTTCAAATTTTTTCATTTCAAGCTGAGATTCAAGTTGCCCGATTTCAGTTTCAGTTGCTTTTAACAATTCCCCTGGTGAACCGGCATTTTTATCTTTTTGCAGCTTTTGTTTTGCTGCATTTAGTTGTTTGTTTAGTAATTCCACTTCTTTATTAGCCATTTTTTTTTGCATTTCTGCTTCTGTTACACCTAATTTCATAGCAGGATCATTATATTTAAAGAGTAGCTGCCCTTTTTTTACTTCATCGCCCTTTTTAACAGATAGCTCATACGTACCTTTTGATGGATCAAATGCGATTGTTTCTATTCCATTCGGAATGACTTCGCCGCCAAATTTTTGTGCATTTTCAATCTGCTTTTCTGTTACTTTATAACTGCTGTATGCCATAGCTACATCAGAACTACCGCCAGCAAAAGCAAAATATGAACCTGCGGCAATTCCAATTGTTATTAAACCAGTAATGATTACTTTATTTTTCTTTTTCATTTATTTATCACCTTTCGCTCGTTTTGGTATCTACTTTTAGTATAGAAGAGAAGGAAAATATGACAAATCTTTTTAGCTTACAATAACATTACAGTTTTGTAAGGTTTACAGATTAATAAAAATTAGGCTGAGATTGTATGGGATAAGCGAGGTTTGTTTTGTAAGTAAGCAAATTCATTGACGAGCCTTTTCTTTCTTACAATAATATTTTATGAAGGAAAGGAGGGAGAAAAATGGAAACTTATTTTCGAGCAGCTCCATTAGAACCGTTTGTTCCATACTCAAAACAACATGTTATGATACTTCTTCTTATCGGTATAGGAGTGTATTTTCTATATCATTTTCAAGATCTACTTCGTCAAGAGAAATGGAATAAGATGGTTCGCTATGCGATAGCTTTTTTATTCATTGGAAGTGAAATCGGGCTTGATGTATGGCAAGTGAAGGCTGGGATTTTTCAGTCGAGTACATCATTACCATTTGAACTATGCACGATTAGCTTACTATTAGCAACAATGATGGTTATTACAAAAAGTTATAAAATATACGAAATCGTCTTTTTTACGGGGATCATTGGTGCATCACAAGCAATCTTAACGCCAAACTTACAGTATGCTTTCCCGCATTTTCGCTTCATAGAATTTTTCATTGCACATGTATTATTAATATGGGCACCGCTCTTTATGACATGGGTAGAAGGATATAGGCCGACTTTTCACTCAATCAAGCGTACGATGATTTTTTTAAATCTATTAATTCCAATCGTTTCGTTTGTGAATTATGAAACCGGTGGCAATTATATGTTTTTAGCACATAAACCTGAAACAGCTTCATTACTTGATATGTTAGGACCGCATCCATACTATATTATTTCATTAGAAATTGTTGCGTTTATAGGCTGTTTACTTTTGTATATGCCATTTGCTAGCAATGAAAAACGGATACAAAAAGAATCACTAGAATCTTAATCTAGCGATTCTTTTTTTGTGTAGAAAATATTTACAATTCTGAAAATTATTTATAAAATAGAACAGAATATAAATAGAATGGAAATTTGTATAGAGAGAAGGGGAAAAATGGTAAGAAAGGTCGTTTCAAATGGGGTAGATATTACAGTGCAATTGATCCTTTCCATTATAGGAATCATTTGTTTAGGTGCTCTTCCAAAATTATTTGAAGGATTGCATATTAACTTTTCACAGTATGTACAGGCCGTAAAGATGTTAGCTATGAAACTGATAGATCTTCCAAACTTAACATATGGGATGAATAAACCGTTATTTCCGCAACTATTCATCCATTATAAAGAAACAATGGTTATTTTTTTAGCTTCATTTTTTATTTCTCTATGTATGGCTTTTGGTATTGTTTATATCATAATTAGAAGTCGTTCGCACATACAAAATCGTATCAAATCATTTCTTCTTTTTCTTGAGTCTATTCCAGACATTCTTCTTATTATTGGATCACAAATTATTGTCGTATGGTTTTTTCAAAAGACAGGTTTTTTACCGGTGAAAATTGCCGCACTAGGGGGAGAATCAATTCGGGGCTTACCGATTATTTGTTTAAGTATCCCAACTACGATTATGTTTATCAAGTTATTATTGCTTCGCTTTGAAACAGAATTAGAAAAAGACTATGTTTTATTTGCGAAGGCAAAAGGATTGGAACGTTTTTATATTTTAAATCATCATGTTGTACGAAACGTATTGCTTAGTACACTGTTTTTTGCGAAAACGAATATTTGGTTCATGTTATCGAATTTATATATTATCGAATGGCTTTTTAATACGCACGGTATTTTTATATTCATTAAAGACTATCCAGCGATTGAGATGTTTACAATCGGTGTTTTACTTATTTACATCCCAATTTTTATTTTATTTAAGTCGTTTCATTACTTCGTTCCGGATGCGATGAAAGAGAGGGCGTAAGAGATGTGGAAATATATAAAGCGTGATAGAAGGTTTTGGATCAGTAGTTTATTTCTCATTGTATTAGTTCTCGTAAGCATTGGAAATACGATATGGAATGATGGACAGATTCGGCAAGTATCTTTGCAGTATGATGCACAAGGAAATCCAGAAGTGCCACCATTTTCGCCTTCATTGCAGTTTTTACTTGGAACAGATCGAAAAGGTTATGATCTTTTAAATTTAGTTATTGAGGGTGCAAAATGGACGATTGGTATATCTGCTTTTATTGCTATCATGCGTATGATAATAGGTGTGTTTTTTGGCATAATATTAGGAACTTATATAAAAAGAGGCTTTTCAAAAATTGAAGCTTTTTTTGATAGTTTTACAGTAATTCCAACGGTCATGATTGCATATTTTTTACTTCGGTTTGCGACTAGCTTTGAAAATGGAGCAGAAACATCAAGTTTTTTTGAGAGAGCATCATTTCAAGTCATACTGTTTATTGTGCTTGCAATTCCTACAATTTCTCTCTATATTGCGAATGAAGTGCGGAAATTACAAAAGGAAGAGTTTATAGATGCTGCTCGTATACTAGGAGGAAGTAAGCGGCATATTGTTATGAAACATGTTTTTCCGCACTTATATATGACGTTTGTACTTGTGTTTATGCAGCAGTTTATTCAAACACTGATTCTTTTTCTTCATTTAGGATTACTTGAAGTATTTTTTGGAGGGACGGTACAGTTTGGTGGAATGGATAAAGAACTAGATTCTTATACACATGAATGGTCAGGTTTAATAGGTGTCTATTTTAGATCCCTAACAGTGCATCCGTGGATTCCACTCGTACCGATTACTTTCTTTGGACTTACTATTTTTTCAGGGAATATGATTGCACGAAGTATAGAGGATGCAATCGCGAAAGTAAGAGTAGGTGAAAGGAAAAAACAAGAAGGAGTAAAAGAGGTGCAGCAGGTTTCACTTCCTAAAGAAGAGTTATTTACATTTAAACATACGATGTAAAAGAAAAGAAGCAAGCACTTGTTAGAATGTGGTATTATCCCATTTAGGTAGACAGTAAAAAAGAGTCCATCTGGTATGATGGACTTAATATTGTTTATCTGGAGGGGATTTTTTTATGGCGAAAAAAGGACAATCATTTCAAACATATACA
>Ga0209025_1004226_pt1 | contig 12646 bp, 10 predicted proteins | sample AraplaMF_Col_mLB_FD_184256 | JGI IMG/M metagenome (GOLD analysis project Ga0209025, IMG submission 184256) | Arabidopsis root microbial communities from the University of North Carolina, USA - plate scrape MF_Col_mLB (SPAdes) (version 2) | ecosystem: Host-associated > Plants > Roots > Endosphere... | reverse complement strand
GTTATGCATCGTATTAAGAAAATAAATGTGGAATGATATATTTTAATTGGCCTTGTCCATTCCGGACAGGGCCTTTTTTCGTGTGTCTATCTCCTTACACAAGGCCATACACTTTTCTATACTTTGATATACATTTTTTTACTTCTTAACCATTTTCTACGCACAAATACGCCTTATATTGCTTGCGAAAATATTGCGCAGCGTATCAAATTATGTTGCTTGCCTTCCTTTAAAATCCCCCATTATCATGAATCCATGCGGAAGCACGGGCCCGAAATCTCTTTTCAGAATTATTACCCGGGAAAACCTTTCTTCTCTTTTGAAAGCGCTAACGGGTTGGTCTGCAGAACTTCATCGATTTTTTTTATTACGGGTTTCGTGAAAGGGGGGATCAAAATCGAGCGTTCACCCGGAACAGGAAAATGGATGTAAGGTTTCAGGTATTTCTGTACTTAGAGAATTTTAAAAGGAGCTGGCCTTGATGAATTCGAATAAAAAATGGGTATCCGTCTTGATGGCGGCAGTATTGCTGATGGCCCCGGTTTCTGCGGTGCAGGCGAAATCGCCTGTTCAGGCCGTGACTATCGCGCAGGCGGGAGATGCAGACCAGATGGAAGGAAATGATACAGACAGTCCACAGGCCGTACCGGATCAACCGGCGGATGGCAGGAAATCAGCAACACCCCCTACCCCGGACAAGGTGAAATTCCGCAATCTCGCGGCAGGCCTTTCCTATGAATGGTCCGAAACGCCGGAAGCCTCACATCCCGACGACGGGCACAAGCTTACAGATGGAAAATACGCCAAGTTGGATATGAATGACCCGGCGTGGGTAGGACATCTGCGCGGCAAATCGCGCGAAGTCGTGTTCGATTTGGGTGATGAAAAGTCGATCGGAAAGATTTCAGCTCATTTCTTCCAAGATTATCCTACCAACTCGATCCTCGTGCCGCTGACGGTATCGATGTATGTCTCAGACGATAAGGCGAATTGGGGATTGCTCTCCCATAACGCCACCCAGCTGCTCTGGGGGGAAGGACCGCCTAGACAGGAGACCTTTGTGTGGGACGGCAGCCGTGACGGAATCAAAGGCGGGAATACGGATGGCAAGATGGCTTATGCGCGTTATGTGAAAGTCATCTTTACGATGCATCAATCGCAATGGGAATACATTGATGAAATCGAAATTATGGGTACGGACGGTGAGCTCAACGGAGCTGTGAAGGTTCCTGCCGAGCAGCCTCATTTTTTGGCACCGGGGGAAGCTACGGCCGGTATCCGAAATCTGAATCTGCTGTATAACGGACAGTATGCGGATGGTCTGGGTGATTGGAAGAAGGAACGGATTATCCCGAACATCAGCTATGTGAATAAAAATGGCGAGCCGACCGATTGGCTGTTTGACGGCGTGTTATATCTCGGGCTGGCTTCGCCTGCCGGACGGGATTTCGGTGTTGGGCAGACGATCCTGGAGGACTGGAAATGGTATTTAGATAAAACCTTTGCAGCCAAGGGGGATATGCAGCAGTTGAACGAGGCTACCGTGGAAGTCGGAGCCAAGCTGAATCAGCCTGATCATAAAGTGAAGGTTGTACTAATGATTCCGAATCCAGGCGAATACTTGAGAAATTTTGGCGACGTTGACGGTGACGGCGTATCCGAAAGCTTCAACGATTCCGATGTCGGCAAAGCGAAAGCGCTAGAAAACAGGCAAAAAGCAGTGAAGTGGTGGTTGGATCAGGTCCGCCAAAGATGGCAGGCCGAGCATTATTCCAATCTGGAGCTTGTCGGCATGTACTGGCTGGAAGAACAAATCAGCACAAGCGCTGCGGGACCGGACCTAGTTAAAGCCGTAAGCGGCAAAGTCCATGACATGAACCTGAAATTTTTCTGGATTCCTCATTCCTTGGCATACAAAAGCTATATGTGGAAAGACGTAGGGTTTGATGCCGTTGCCTACCAGCCGAACTACTTCTTCGGCGGAATGGATGTTGATCGTCTGGAAGATGCCGCGAATAATGCGAAGCGGTACGGGATGGGGATCGAAGTCGAGTTTGATGACCGGATGCTGACGGACGGCGTATTCCTCGAACGTTATATCGACTACTTGAACAGCGGCGTCTCAACTGGTTTGATGCAAAAAGGTTTTAGAGCTTATTACCAAGGTAATAATGCCGTATACAACTTAGGGGTGAGCAAGGATCCGACGTTGCGTTTAATGTATGACTGGTTGTACCAATATTTGAACGGAACTTACGTGATCAACAACAGTCCGCCGCCGGAGGCAGATGTATTCATCAACGGACACACGTTACATGACGAAATGGTCGTACCGAATACGGAAACCGTTCAATTTACATGGGAAGTCAAAGATGACGACGGAAGCGGGCTAACGAAGGTAACGGCCATCTTTGACGGCAAGCCGTACACCAAGGGGACGCCGATTGATCTCGCAGGAAAGCCGGGCAACCATGAGCTGGTGATCACGGTATCCGCTGCCAAATCCAAGACCACGACATATGTCATCAAAGCGGCGTCGAGTGCAGAGGCCCTGAAAACACTCGTAAACCGATTCGCAGAACAGGGGCAGTTCACGAATGCGGAGGCCCCACGTTCGCTGAACAATGTTCTGGAACTGATGAAACGTTCTGAAGGAACGGATGCAGCACAATTTGACAAGTACTTAAAAGGATTTAATGTGAAGCTTGAAAATCTGTCTTCGAATCATATCATTTCGGACACGGCATACGCCGCGCTGAAAGAAGAGGTATATAACCTTGTCGGCAACCTGGCAGAAAAGAAACCAGTGACGGCGTCCTCCGTTGAAGTTGCCGGCCCGAGATTAGCGCCAGAGAAAGCGGTAGATGGATTCGCTTGGACGAGATGGGCGAGCAAATACGACAATGACAGCTGGTTCCAGGTCGATCTTGGTGAAGCCAAAATATTCGATACGGTCAGAATCGACTGGGAATTCGCCCGCGCAAAAACGTACAAAATCTTAGTCTCCGATGACAATCAGAACTGGACCAGCGTGATCAAGGATGGCGGAATCATTACGGCACATGACGGAAAAGAAACCGTTCGGTTTGAACCGGTCAAAACCAGATACGTCAAATTCCAAGGCGTTGAAAGAAATTCGGATTATGGTTATTCCTTCTATGAGTTTGGCCTCTACAACCTTGCAGGAGGTGGCGAGGTAACTTCAATCGACGGGGTAAGAGCCGTGGTGGATGCCGATGCGAAGAAATTGACGATTGACGGTCTTGTCATGAACGGCAGCCAGTCCCAAGTGAATTTGAAAGTGCTTGATTCGGAAGGGAAAGTTCGCTACGAAGGCCAGTCGACAAGTACGGAAACGGGAAGCTTCCAATTCACGGTCGAGCTTACCGACAATCTGAAGGGAACCTTCGACGCCTATATCTCGATGGAGGGAATGTCGGCACCGGTTAAGATCTCATTCGAATACAATAAACTAGTAGATAAGAGCAAGCTGAAAGTGGAAATTGATCAAGCGAAGAAGCTTCATGACGAGACGAGCGTAGGCACAGCGCCGGGGCAAGTCTCCGAAGCGGCTCAAGCGAAGCTGGCTGCTGCGATCACTTCAGCGCAGGGGATGTACGATAATACCGCGGCGAAGCAAGCCGAAGTCGATGCAGCAGTGAACGCACTCAGCGATGCGGTGAAGGAATTTAGAAGTGCGATCGTGCCGCCGAAGCCGGATACGCCTACGACGACGCTAACAGGTAAAAGCACGGTTGCGGCAGGAGAAGAGTTTACGGTTACTCTCGGACTCGATCGAGTGAGTGGTTCCGTATACGCACAAGATTTATCCTTGCAGTACGATGCGGCGGCGATGACATATGTCGGTGCAGAATCCATCTTGCCAGGCGTGAGCATCGTGGATAAAATGACAACGCCAGAAGGCAAGCTTCGGTTCATCGTCGCGAGTGAAGGGGCAGCACATGGCGTTCGCGATAAAGCGAACGTATTGAAGCTGACATTCCGGGCCAAGAATGTGACGGCGCCGACAACGGGGACGATTGCCGTATCGAATGCGCTTGTCGCAGACGATCAAGGGGCGGAATCAAGCATTAGGGCCGCATCGCTGACGATTCAAGTGACTGTCGTTACGCCAGGCAACTCTGGCGATGTTAACGGTGACAGCAAGGTCAGCATCGGCGATTTGGCTATCGCGGCGGCAAATTATGGCCGGACCAGCCAGGATCCGAACTGGGCGGCGATTAAGGCTTGCGATCTGAGCGGCGATGGTAAGATTGATATCGCGGACTTGGCGGCTATCGCGAAGTTGATTGTGAAGTAAACGGTGATTTAAAGAAGCAAGGCACCCATTCAGGAGCAATGGGTGCCTTTTTTTAACTGAGAATATCTGACTTGACTCTTACCTAAGGGGAGACTTTACACTGAGTAGAGGAGGTGCATTTACATGCATTATACGGTCAACGAAGTATCGAGAATGTCCAATGTAACGATCAAAACCTTACATCACTATCATAAAATGGGCCTGCTCATTCCAACAGAGATCAGCGATGCTGGGTACCGGTTATATGGAACCAAAGCGCTGGAGCGTCTGCAGCAAATATTGTTCTATCGTGAATTGGAGTTCCCGCTCGAACAAATCAAACAATTGCTTGAAGGCGAACCCGATCGCATTCAAATTCTGGCTGAGCAGGAGAAGCTGCTTGAGGCACGTCAGCAAAGGCTGGAACGTATTCTTCAGACTCTGCGCGAATCCAAGGACGGGACACGGACGGATGCGCAAGAATTATTCCGGGGGTTTGAGAGTGACGAAGCCTGGAGAGAGGCGCTGGATGCGCAGCGGCAGCACTTGAAGCAAGCCTATGATTATGATCTTGATGAAGCGGGTCCGATCGATGTGCCGGAGATGAATGAACAAGCCAAGGAAGCGATGGCGTTCATGGCGGGAATGGCGGAATCCCTAAGGAATGGCGTGAAGCATCACGATGAGAAGGTAGGGCAGCGGGTAGGCAGTCACCTTGATTTTCTGAACGCACACGGGCATACGATAACGCCGACTGATTTTGCTGCGCAGACCCAGTTTTTCTTAACGGATGATTTCCATCTTCAAATGTTAGAAGGTCAGCAGACGGGATTGGCTTATTATCTTGCAGCAGCTGCAGCGTCCTTCGAGGCAACCGAATAAATGGGAAGAAAAGACGAGATTCATTGCAGGGGGCGAGTTGTGAGCAGATCGTTTTGCGATAGCCTAGGTAGCATTAGCTCGTATATTCGATCCCATCCGGGCGAGTTTGTCGAGTGGAAAGTCTAGATAAGCATCGAGAGCTCCGCGATTCGCGGAGCTCTTTCTGATGCGTTAGGGCTCTAATCGCTTCGTTCAGGCATCGCATTTCAGCAGCTTATCGATCGTCTGCATCATAAGCCTGATACCCTTCTGATGGTACCGGAACTGATTCATGCTGCCGATCAGATAAGCGTCAGTACGGGGATGGTAGAACATGAAGGATCCTGTTGAGCCGGCATTGCCCCAGGCATGGTATTTGGCCGGCATGAGGATGGGGATGGCTCGAAAACGCATAACCCCATAGCCGTAATCAATCCCTGGAAAGAATCTCGCCTAATCCTTCATCATCGTGTCTATCGTCTGTACGCTAACCAACTCATAACGCACAAGGGCTCGCATGAAACGCAGCAGGTCTCCCGTCGTCGATACAATCCCGCCCCCGGCATACATGAAGCTAATACTGTTATAATCCGTCACATCGATGTGTTGAACGAATAGACGTGCTAATGGATATTCACTTTGGCGCATCGGTTTACCGGGTGCAACATAGGAGTCATACATGCGGAGCGGCGCGAAAATATAAATATGCAGAACATCGTGATAAGGCAGGCTGGTAACTTTCTCAATGATGAGCCCCAAGAGATGATAGCCCGAATCTGAGTAATGAAATCCTTTTCCCGGTGGAAAATGTCCGTGTAGATTGGCTTTGGCCCACAGCAGAGCTTCCTGCGGCGTCCATGTTTGCTCTGGTTCGTCGACAATCATATTAATCATCGAGTTCCCCTGCTTCGGTTGATCCTCGAAAAAGCAATGAAGCCCTGACGTATGATTTAATAAATGCCTAATTTGGATCTCACTCGTATAATCCTTGCCTTTATAGTAGTGCAGCTGATATAGCAGATCTTCGTCCAGATAGCGTGAGATGGGGTCTTCATAGGCAAGCTCCCCCTTTTCTACCAGCATCCCAATAAGAACGGACGTGAACAATTTACTGATACTTGCGATGTAGAAAGGTTGCTCAGGATGGATCGTGTGATGTTCGTCACGCCCTTCCGCCAAATTCAAGTGAATGCCGAGCCGATCGGAGTGCACCAGTAGAGATGCATGCTGGACTTTCTGGTCGTTATGTACTTTTTTGCAAAAAAGTTCCGTGATGGCGGCCTCGGTTTGTTCTTTTTTCATCGTCTGTCATTCCTTTCAACATAGGATCAATTTGAACGTTCCTTTTGCGGGGAATGGAGTTTCGTATAACCGGCAGAAGCAATACGATCGAATACAAATTCGATGCAGAGGATTAGGGTAATGTCTATTTAGATTATATGATGGTGAACCATTATAATCTAAATCCGGATCCGAGGGATGTCTCCAAATTATAAAAACATGACTTGTTCTCATAAATACATCCGTGGGCATCGTCGCTAAAATGAGGGCATCACCTAAGAACAAAGGAGAGCGATCTAATTGAAGAAACCTTGGAAAATTTATGTGATTCATCACTCCCATACCGATATTGGTTATACTGACCGTCAAGAAAAAATCGAGCAGTATCATGTCGGGTTTATTCGTCAGGCTTTACAGATTCTTAGCGATGCATCATCTGGCAGACAGCCGACCTGGCAGGGATTCAAATGGTGCTGCGAGACCTTCTGGGCTGTGGAACGATTTTTGGAACAGGCGACACCGCAGGAGCAATCCGATTTTGCAGAAGCAGTACGCAATGGGGATATCGAGCTATCCGGGACCTATTTGAATATGACCGAATTGCCGGATGAACATCTTCTACGGAGCATTCTTAGCAAGGCGGTTACGTACGGGCGCAGTATCGGACATAACGTGGATTCTGCGATGACGGCGGATATTAATGGTTATAGCTGGGGTTATGCGCAGAGTTTGATCGATTCAGGAATACAGCATCTATTCTCTTGCGTGCATACGCATCACGGGATGTTCCCGTTAGGCCGCAAGCAGACCCCATTCTGGTGGGAGACATCCCGCGGGGACAAGCTGCTCGTCTGGAATGGAGATCATTATATGCTCGGCAATGAACTCGCCCTCTGTCCGGATGCGGTCGGTACCTATATGATTCGCGATGAGTTCGTAACGCCTGCGATCGTCGAGAATCAGATGGAAATTGCGGAGATACGGATTCAGCGGTATTTGGCGCAGCTGGAAACGGAAGAGTACCCGGCTGATTTCGTCCCTGTTATGATCTCGGGCCTTGCAACAGATAATGGAGCTCCGAACGGCCAATTAATGGCATTCATCCATGAATGGAATACGAAGCATGGCGATTCTGTTCATATCGAAATGACGACATTAAGCCATTTCTTCGAGATCGTCAAACAATCCGATATCGATATTCCGGTGTATCGCGGCGATTGGCCGGATTGGTGGTCGGACGGTGTGAATTCCACAGCGCTTCACACGCAGATGTTCCGGGATGCGCAGCGGACGCTCCGGAAAATTCGGCAGATGGACCCTAGCCACGAAGTCATTTCGGCTCAAGAAATTGCGGCGATTGAGCAGCCTTTGGTCATGTATGCGGAACATACGTGGGGCTTCCATTCTTCGATCTATGAACCATGGCATTCGCAGGTCATGCGGCTCGGCATTCGGAAGGAAGCTTACGCATCTAACGCAAGCACACTCGCATATCGTGCGTGGGATAAGCTCCTTCACAGTCAGGGTGAAGCACTTTTGTATCCGAATCGTCCTTTCCGATATCGGGTGTTGAATACAAATCCTACGCCTTCACGTGAACTCGTTGAATTAAACCTAGAGGGGTACGAAGTCGTTCGATTCAAGGATGGGCTCGAAGTGATCGATTCGGCTACGGGGAGTGTCATTCCTCACCAGAAGAGCGGGTATCAGAGCTATACGGTGAATGTAGCATTGGATTCAATGGCAAACAAAGAATTCTATCTGCAGCCCGTGAAGCATGTTGAACCGAGAACAACGAACAATGTGCAGTTGATTGGTGCCGATCAAGTCTATGATATCGCAGACATCTATCCTGGTGGCGGCGATCAGCAAGGCATTAAGGTCAGTCGGCATGCGATTGAATCAGATTATGTGCGGATCAGCTGGAACGATGAGGGGATCGTAAGCTGGTTGAACAAGGAAACGGGAGAAGACCTGATGCGGGCAGATCGTGATCATCATGCGTTTACGCCGATCTATGAGGTGACTCCGGCAGCGGATGCGAAGGATGGGGGAAGCCAGTGCGCAGTTCGCAGGCAGATGGGCCGTAATCGTAAAGGCCTGAATGTACAGCGCTCTATTGGACGAATCGTGCAAATGAAGGAAGGCAACAAAGGGCCATTGTTCGCAACGGTTGAACTGCATTATGAAGTCGCTGGCATGACTTATTATTCGGTCCATCTGAAGGTGTTTGCCGATTCGAATCGTGTGGATGTATCCGTTCGTTTGCATAAGGACAGCGTATGGAATCCGGAGAATCTCTACATCTCGATGCCATTTACGCTGGGTGTGAAAGACCACGAGACGCTCTGGCTCGATAAAGCAGGTGCGCCAATTCGACCGGGTGTGGATCAACTGCCTGGCACGTGTCTCGATTACTATTGCATTCAGGAGGGCCTCAGTCTTACGAATCAAGAGAACGGCGATCAGGAGGCACTGCTCATAGCTACGCCGGATACACCGTTGATTCAGTTAGGCTCCCTTGCACATGACAAGCGGATTGTCCATACCCAGCAGACGGGTGATGAACCGAGACATCTATATGTGTGGGCATTGAGCAATTATTGGGAGACCAATTTCAAAGCGACTGTGGGCGGATTCTACGAATTCCACTATCGCATGCAGTATGACTCGAACTGTCCTTCGCCTGAAGCGGCGATGAATCGTGTGCGATCACTCGCCTCAGGATTCACCGTTGCTCGAGTGGATCGTTAATACCGCATAAGAACGGCAAGCTCTTCCTTCATGGAGGCGGCTTGCCGTTTTCTATTGGTAATCCGTATAGAAGATAAACAATGATCGAAATGAAGTGAATCGTGTGGATATAATTGACAATTTTTTTGAGGTTTATTATGATACAAACAAACGTTCGTTATTTGACGAACATCTATGTTCGTGCTAATAATCTATTGAAGGATGAGGTGTGATGGTGAACCATAAAGTCTCTTCAAGTTCGAATTCAGATAAAATCGTCGGACAGACGGCGAGCGTCGGTTTCCAGGTTGGTGTAAGGCGAACATTGCCTATCACGAGAGAACAGGCGTGGGCGTATATCGTCTCTTCGGAAGGAAAGTCGCAGTTCGAACAAGTTCGCTGATTCATGGGGACAGTGAAGAGGAGATGCTCAGCCAATGAGATGGTGCATCGATTGAACTGATGGTGATGTGACATGTGCAGCTTTACAATTTTCCATGAGGATGTTAAGATTTTTCAACCATCAGTTGAGCAATATGAATGATCATGGAGGCATTTTAATGAATCAACGCTATCGCATTACTAGAGAATTTCAGGAAAATGACAATACAGCACAAACCATTTCTTTGGAAGAGTGCCAAGCGTATTTTGCATCCAAACCTGATTTTTCGTATACATCTGTTTTTACAGTAACAAACGCTACCGGCAGCATGTCCATTGAGGGAGATTTTTTCATGTGGAGTTACAATGATACCAAGATCCCATTCCGGTATTATCAAGGGGATATATACGTATCGGGTACCAATGAAGCGGTAATTCCCAAGATGATGGAGGTTGCGGGAGAATTACGGGCGGATGTAGCAGAAGGATAATCTCAGTGGTTGTCAGCGAAGCGCATCTGGAGATGCTATCGACAAGCGAAGATACAAGTAAAAGAGGTGCGATCAAACGCATCTCTTTTTGCATTTGAAAACCCATGCGGGGGGCACATTCAACAAGGTATACCCGATGTCAATCATCGAGAAATGGGTCTGGAATTGTGGCCTAAGAAGTAGGGTATATTGGAAGGCGACAAAGATTCCATTAGGTGTCAATGATTCATGAATCGCATCAAATATTCGATTTCTTATTGTCTCGGTGAAATTCGCGAAGGGGAGTCCCGATACGATGAGATCAAAGGGCCGCCCCGATGTATTCACCGCCTCACCTAACTGCAGCGCATCGTCCAGCAGATAACAGGATGGAAAGCGCCGCGCCAACATTTCACGAAAGTTACCGTTGGCTTCGAACAAATAGAGTTGACTATGCGCAGGCATCTGCTGCTGAATCGATTGCGTAAATACACCGGTACCGGGACCGAGCTCTGCGATTTGCCGCATCTTATACCAAGGAATCGTTATCGGCAGCATTTTGCGGGTTAGGAACGGTGAACTCGGGATGATGCTCCCCACTTGCCCTGCATGGCTAAGAAATTCTCTGATAAAGGATGGTTTTCTCATTCGGCGTACACCTTCTTCTCCAGTAAAAAATGGCTGAACCAGCCTAATCCGATCGTTAGCACGAGCACCGTGAAGAAATAAGGGAATAACGAGAACACCATGAGCCATAAGAGTAATCCAGCGACAAAGCTGACGAAGGTGAGGAGAAGGGGGAGCTTGCCGACCCATTGACCAATGAATAGGCTCATGGCACACAGCAGGACGATAGAAATGGCACTGAGTACGATGCTAATGATGAACAATAGTTTGGGACCATCGATTGTGATTAAGGGTTCCGCGCGGAATAGTAGTCCATGGCTAACCTTGTATTGAATCCATAATGAAATCGCTGTGATAGCGAAGATCATGCAGGCCTCAAGAAGAATAACGAGGGATTTCGTTATAAGCAGATAGGAGCGAGGAACGGGTAAAACAAATAGTTGGTAAATGGAATGCTGCTTCCATTCATCCCGCCAAGTGGAGAAGGAGCGTAAAAAAGGAAGGATCAACATGGCGCATAGCAGCGTGATATTCAGCGACATCAAATACGAAAGCTGATCAGAACTTGTATGCGTTGTAAGGAAGATGATCGCGATATTCAGGAGGATGTGGGCGCATAGCAGAATCCATAACACATTTCTCCGATTACGAATTTCGGTTAACAGCAGTCTTCTAAAGGCGTGCACCGTCATAAACCTCCTTCAAGATATCAAGTAGCGATTGATTACGCGTTTGTTTGAGATTCTCGACCTGGCCCGTGAGCAGCAATCGCCCTTCGTAAAGGAATAGAATTTCATCAAGCAAATGCTCTGTTTCCGTTATTTCTTGGGTTGTAATAAGAATGGTCTGTCCTTCCTCGATGAAATCATCGATGATCGCTTGTGCAATTTGCTGTCTAGCGAAGGGGTCTATGCCAGAGAAGGGTTCATCCATCAGGATGTACCTCGCTTGCCTGCTTAGAGTGAGTAGTAATTTCATCTTGGCGCGCGTGCCTTTGGAAGCCTGTCGGATAGGGGAAGAAGCGGTTAACTCGAAGTAATCTAATAATCGATGTGTCTTATCTGGATCCCAATCCCAGTAGAAATCCCGCATGTATTTCATAGCGTCGGACAATGTCATCCATGGATACAAGATATCCATATCCGGCAAATATGCTGTCGAGGCTCGCGTAGCAATGCTTGGCGAGGCACCATCGAAGGTGATTGAGCCTTGATCGAGCTTCAGCAAGCCCGCCATCGCTTTGAGCAAGGTTGATTTTCCTGCGCCATTCGTCCCCAGCAGCCCGATGATTTGACCTTCTTCGACGGTGATCGATACATCATTTAACGCTAATTTGTTACCAAATCGCTTGATTGCGTTAGATACTTGGAGCATGAAGACGCCCCCCTCTTAAGATAGGATTGAATTAGCGTAAGAATCTCTGTATCGGATTTCCCGAAAGATCGTAGCAGCTCCATGCTCTGGTGTATGGCCTCGTATAATGCTTCTTCCCGGATGGCAGCGAGTACAGCAGCATCACTTGTAACGAAGCTCCCTTGACCGCGATGCGTTACGATGAGGTTCATATCTTCCATTTCTTTGTACGCTCTCTGGATCGTATTGGGATTGACACCCAGCGTCTTGGCGAGCTCGCGGCGTGAGGGAATTTCTTGACCAAGGGTATACGTTCCGTTGAACAATTTGAGCCTAATGTCTTGAATGATTTGTGCATAAATGGGTTCGATTTTATTGAACTCCATGATCTCCTCCAAGCCGGCAATGAATACCACTGTGTTAATTAATTAATACAGTAAAACAATAAGAATTAGAAGTAAATGGGAAATGAGTGGATATATACAAAAAACACCAGTGGATGCTTCCCCTGGCGTCTTTCACTACTATTGAATAAGCAATTGAAGTGGGTCCTGTCTTATTGGAAATTAAGTCCGTTACCGATAATTTGCCGCTGCTTTGTTGGAGGCGGCGTGTTGGAACTCGCAGGCGGGTTGACGAC
>Ga0209025_1004222_pt1 | contig 12653 bp, 15 predicted proteins | sample AraplaMF_Col_mLB_FD_184256 | JGI IMG/M metagenome (GOLD analysis project Ga0209025, IMG submission 184256) | Arabidopsis root microbial communities from the University of North Carolina, USA - plate scrape MF_Col_mLB (SPAdes) (version 2) | ecosystem: Host-associated > Plants > Roots > Endosphere... | reverse complement strand
AACGCGTGCACGATAAATATAATAGTTGCTACAACAATTACTGAAACCCAATACTTTCTTTTTTCCGAAGCTAAAATAAGATCTTTACCCATTTCATTTCTATACTTCCATAAAACGTATACTAATAGTAGAACACCAATACATGTACTTCCATGTTGCATATATTTATAAACAGAGATACCGTACCATTCTCTTTGTAATAATGGTATTTTCATAACGAAATAGCCTGTCTTATGAGTGAATGCATCCCAAACAACATGCGTGAGCATACCGAATAATGCAGAATAGCAAAATACAAAGAATTCTTTCCAGGTATGTAGCCCCCACCTCTCATCTATTGCATATGAATAATAACCAGCAAACGGTTTAGGTAAATGCGTTATAAACGGCTTTTTTAAAATGTAATGATATATGTATGCGAGTAGAAATACAAGCGGTAAATTTAAATATAAGAACCCGAGCCATTTATGGCCAATAACACCATACGGTCTAAAGTGTAAAAAATATTCAAAGTCAGGCGCCATACTACCTAATATAAGAGCCGTTACTGAAATATGTTTAGAGTGCTTTTTCGCAAAAGGAAGAACTGCTGCTGGATGTGCAAATGTAAACGGCATACTTTAACTCCTTCTCACATTTTCAATAGAATACCATATATCATAACGAGAGAATGGATCTTCATGCAATATTTATTTTCACATTGGAATATGATAGTTTAAATGATATAATCCACATAAAATATTCAGAAAACAAGAAGGGATTCAGGTGTCATTAACACTTGTATTTGTTGCCTTTTTAAATTCAAAATCCGTTATGAATTGAGGTTTATATATTGATTGACGTACCCTTTTTACAAAATGTCACATTAAAAAAAGAAAATATCCCTAGTTTTTCCGCATATCCTTACTGCTTACCCGCTATTCGAACATTACAATCACTAGCTTTCCATCCAAATGTAACATTCATTATTGGAGAAAACGGAACAGGTAAATCAACATTACTTGAAGGAATTGCAATTGCGTTAGGTTTTAATGCAGAAGGTGGAACGAAGAACTTCCGCTTTAGCACAAACGATTCCCATTCATCTTTACATGAATACCTTCGAATTTCAAAAAGTTTCAATACACCAAACGACGGTTTCTTTCTTCGCGCTGAATCATTTTATAACGTTGCTTCTTATATTGATGAAATAGATGCTATAAAATCTTACGGCGGCGTTTCACTACACGAACAATCTCACGGCGAATCATTCTTTTCCTTATTTATGAACCGTTTTTCAGGACAAGGTTTATACATTTTAGATGAGCCTGAGGCAGCTTTATCACCAATGAGACAACTTTCCATGCTCATTCGAATGCACGAACTAGCTGAACAAGGTTCACAATTTGTTATCGCAACGCATTCTCCTATTTTAATGGCTTATCCTGAATCCACTATATATTCTTTAACACAAGAGGGAATTCACGAATCCACATTAGAAGAAACTGAGCATTACCAAACGACGAAACTTTTCTTTGAAAATCGCGATCGGTTATTCCATCATCTATTTGAGTCGTAAAAAAAGAAGCAGCAATAGCTGCTTCTTTTTTATAGTGCTTCTATAAATAAGGCAACCCCGATACCGCCACCGACGCATAAAGAGGCAATTCCTTTTTCTAACCCACGTCTTTTTAATTCGTGAATTAAACTTACTGTAATACGAGCCCCTGTACAACCGATTGGATGCCCAAGTCCTACGCCACTACCGTTTACGTTCACTTTTTCACGGTCTAAGCCTAACTCTTTCTCTACAGCTAAATATTGAGCCGCGAAAGCTTCATTAATTTCAAGTAAATCTGCATCTTCCAATGACCAATCTACTTTTTCTAAACCTTTACGAATTGCTGGTGCTGGTCCAATACCCATAATTTTTGGATCTACTCCAGCTACTGAATATCCAACAATTCTAGCTAACGGTTGTAAACCTTTTTCTTTCGCTTTTTCTTCGCTCATTAATACTAGAACTGCACTCCCGTCATTAAGGCCAGATGCATTTCCAGCAGTCACTGATCCATCTTTACGGAATGCCGGCTTCAATCCAGCTAATTTTTCAGCTGTAATATCTGCACGTGGATGTTCATCCTTCGAAAATATAACTTCTTTTCTACGCTCTTTTATTGTAATAGGAACAATTTGATCGTCAAAGTATCCAGACTCGATTGCCTTCAGTGCCAATGTATGACTGCGAAGAGCAACTTCATCTTGTTCCTCTCTTGTAATTTCATATTGTTCAACTAAATTTTCCGCTGTTTCCCCCATCATAATATGATGAATCGGATCTTCTAACACTTCCCACACCGTATCACGAATTTCTCCGTGCTGTAGGCGTTGTCCCCAGCGGTGTTGTTTCAATGCATAAGGGCTTGAACTCATTGCTTCTACTCCACCTGCAATTACAACATCACTTACACCTAATTGAATTTGCATTGCAGCTGACATAATTGCTTGCATACCTGAAGAACATTGGCGTTGGATTGTATATCCTGTAACTGTGTCAGGAAATCCTGCCGCTAATGCAGCTGTTCTTGCCGTATTTGCTTCATCAGTTCTTTGAATACAATGACCTAAAATCACTTCATCAACTTCGTGTGGTTCTACCCCGCCTCGTTTTACAGCTTCCTGAAGTACAGGAACAGCTAATTCTACTGGCGTTACATTTTTTAGCGCTCCCCCAAAAGTTCCAATTGGTGAACGAACTGCAGCTGTAATAACAACATTATGCATTTTGCACTTGCCCCTCTCTTATGTACCCTAGTCAGTTTTTAGGTGAAATTCCATAAGATGTATGTCTACAACTATCATACTATAAACATACTAAAAAATCAAAATATTTAATATAATAAAAATAGAAGGAATTACCCTTCTATTCTGTCAATGCGTATAAAAATTTTTGTAAAATTTTCTCTGTCGTTTCATTTAATTTTGGTAACTTATCTACCGGAAAATATTGAAGCTTCAATCCCTCATGATCAAGCCTCAATTCTCCACTCACATGATGCCCCTGATACAGATGAATGACATTAAAAATTTCATCCCCATTAGGATAACGGAAATATACTTCTTTTCCTGAAAGGACACCAAGAAATTGCATAATTTTTGCTTGTAAGCCCGTCTCTTCGAATAACTCTCTACGAGCAGTTTCTTCTGTCGTTTCTCCTAGTTCCATCGCGCCGCCAGGTACACCCCAATCATATGTATCTGAACGATATTGAAGCAATACTTCTTGATTATCATTTAATATAATGATTGCTGATCCAACGAGAATAAGTGGCCTTGTCCCAACGACTTTGCGTAACTCTTCAATATACCCCAATATGTAAACTCTCCTTTCCTCACCCTCCCTTATCATAACAAAATTTTTCTCCTTTTGTTGATGTAATTTCCAAGAAAAAAAAGGAAGTTTTCGCTTCCTTTTTTTCCATTTCTATTTCTTAAAACTTTCATATTTTACAGCTTCAAAAGCTTCTTCAATTTCATCATTACGATAATGGACGTATGTAAAACGCCCTAATTCTACTAACCTTGCTATTTCTTGTAACGCTTTCTGTTGCTCATACGTTTCCTCCAGCTTAATATGTACATAAAACTTCATCAACGGATGTTCATATAAAGGTTCTCCCACCTCTACATATACATCTCCAACCCCTTGTACCACTCTTACATAACTTGCAAATTGATAAAGAGCTTCTCTGTCTGAAACGATTTTTAATGTATACATATATTCTCCCCCTTTTCTTTACTATATCAAAAAGATGGTCACACTACGTTAAAGAACTATGAATTTTTTTCGACTTGTAATAAACAAGGCTTTTATCCATACATAGGGTCTTTTCCCAACATATATTATAGGAAGAATTTTTTCAGTTGAGGTGTTCCTTATGGATCCATACGTCAATATATGTATTTGCATTACTCCAGGCGCCAATATTTCTGATGACCGTATCGCAAAAGATTTAGCAGTTGCAGAGTCAATCTGGCACCCGATTACATTTCAAATTAAAGAAGTAATTATTTTAAATGAACTTTTCCGTTTTTCTGACCGTGAAATTAGTTATAAAAACTCTATTCAAAGTCAGGAAAAATTATCATCCTTTTTCCAAACGTGTGTAAATGAAGCTCCTGAATGCGACCTTTACATTTGTTATATTGGCAGTGATTATTTCAAAGAAACAGCCGTAATTGCCTGCGCTTACTCTTTAGCAAAACAACAGCAACTTACTGGTTATATCGTGTTAACAAATTCAGCTGCTCCTATGAAAAATATATATACACTCGCTCACGAAATAGGTCATATTTTATTTACAAGACGTGTTCACGGAAAACTTACTCACGCAGATCCTCATTCCCCAACTGGCTCAGAGCACCATCCTTCTCCAACAAATCTTATGTATCCTATCGTACCTCGTCCTGAAAATGTCCATATTCAATCCCTATTAACGAACGAACAAAAAGCACTCTCTTTACAAAGTTCTTTATTACAAAGAAAAAAACAGTAACAATCTTGTTACTGTTTAAAACAACTTATTCCAATCTATAAACCAAAGCCCGGCTGCTAGAAATAAAAATAAGCAACTAAATATAAACGTAATCCCTCTAAAAATCCCTATATAATATTTCTTTGGAAATAATTTTTTGCATATCCAAAGCAGCCCTTTTCCTATTAAACCGGAGAACAAAACATAACCCGATGTGCCATCTAATAAAGTATCGAAATAATCATCGTGTACCTTTTTCGAAAAGGTATTATATAGCCCCAAAATCGTTAAACCTAAAAATATAGTAGACAATATACCTAGAAATATACTTTGCATGTTTGTTCCCCCCCTTAATAAAAAATCCAGTTCGTTCACTAGTAATATAAAACTAACTTACACTTTTTCTCTCTTCAATTTTTAAAGACCATCTCATTAATCCATATATACTTCCATACATAAGTAATATCTTTGCAATTCCACAAAATACATTTTTTTCTTCTAATCCTTTAAATATAAACATAATCGCTAAAGGAACAATTAGTATCAAAACCCCCATCCAACCAAGGACATATACTTCTCCAACGAAAAGTAATAAAAAGATACTTGCCGCTAATATATATGTTTGCATTGTCGACAATTGCAAAATAGGTGTACCGTACCATTTATCAACAAACATCAATAATACTAATAATAAAATGGGAACCATTACTATTATGTAAATAATCCCGAACGCTACAAATTTATTTTTAAAAGAAGACATTCTAAACGCAACAATGGTTCCAATAATTGTAATGATTAAGACGATAGGATAGCCAATTAACTGTATATTCGTTAGTGTAAATTGCTGATTTGGATTATTAAATAAAATATGAGTTAATATCCAATACCCGCCAATACCAATAATCATTCCTAAAATACTTTTTATACTCCCGCCTTTATCCTTTTCCATCTCTTTCGCTAATTCTTCCGCATATTCTTTTGGTGAATCACCGAATATATCACTTACCGTCTTTCCCTCTTTCTCACCTTCTATTAAATGAAGCTCTGCATCTTCTATAAAAGCATCAACATCTTCTTCTTTCATTCCTTTTGTTATTAAATATACTTTCGTATCGATTAAAAACTTTTCACCCTCTTTAGAAATTTGCATGATAATCCCTCCCTCATTTAACCGCTTCTCTTCTATTCGTCTTCATCATAATTTCAAGGAAAATTAAAATAAACAAACTTCCGTATAAACATATAATTTGAAATAACATTGGCACGAGATCTTCTGATGTAAATGTTTTAAACAGTAACATAATCGAAAGTGGAATAATTAAATATAAGTTTTTAAACCATCCATCAAAATACATATTTACCGCTACTGTAATGATAAAAATACCACCAGCTAATAAATAACTTTGCATTTGAGTGAATATAAACATTTTTGTAGGATATATCACATCTAGTACCGTAATAACTCCCATTAAAAACATTGGCGCTATCATAACTAAAAACCACATAGAAAACCACGTTTTTGTAAAGCTTGTTACGAAGGTCATTTTACGAAGTAGAAAATTAGGACCCATAACAACTAAAATCAATGACAAACTATACCCAACGCACTGAATAAGTGACATCTGTAATAATCCGTTATTCACTATTAGAATAGAAGCAATAATCCAAAACGATACGATATTCATTACTGTAAAACCAATTTGCTTCCACGTTTCCTGTCTATCCTTTTCCATTACTTTTACAAGTTCATTTGCATATTCTTTCGGTGAGCTTCCGAAAACATCTTCTACACTTTTCCCATCACTCTCACCTTCTATTAAATGAAGTTCTGCATCTTCTATAAAATTTTCAATATCGCTTTCTTTCACACCCTTTGCCGTTAAAAATAATCTCATATCTAATAAAAACTTTCGTGCTTCACTTGATAGCATTATTTTTTACTCCCCTTCCCTTCAAGTAGACGCTCTACACTACTTTGCATCGCTTCCCAGCGATCCATAAATTCATTAAGTGCTTCCTCGCCTTTTTCTGTTAATGTATAATATTTTCGCTTTGGACCAGATGGAGATTCCTTCATTACACTTGTTATTAATCCTTCCTTTTGCATTCGTATTAATAACGGATAAATACTTCCCTCACTCGCCATTGTAAAGCCATACTTTGCTAGCTTTTCACTCATTTCATAACCGTATATTTCACCTTCAGAAATAATAGCAAGTAAGCATCCTTCTAAAATTCCTTTCAGCATTTGACTTGTCGACATAATTCAAATCCTCCCACTATCTTGTTTTACAAGATAGATAAGCGTAAGTATCTTGCTTTACAAAATAGTATAGCAGAGACTATTTTGCAAAACAAGATAGCTAATAATTTTTTCCAAATCTTTGCAGGATTTTTAATATCCCCCCTCTAAATAGAGCAATATGAGAACTTTATTAGGAAGGGATGTTTTTCATCATGGTTACAAATCGAGTTGTTTTTTTAACAGGCGCTGCAAGTGGTATTGGTTATGAAATGGGAAATGCTTTTGCAAAAGAAGGTGCAAAAGTTGTTATTACCGATCGTCTTGAAGAACGGGCAAAAGAAGCTGCTGAACAATTACAAAAAGAAGGCTACCAAGCTATTGGTTTGAAATGTGATGTTACATCTGAAGAAGAAATTACAGCTGCAATATCTCAAACAGTTAATCATTTCGGTTCATTACATATATTAATTAACAACGCAGGGATGCAACACGTTTCACCAATTGAAGATTTTCCAACTGAAAAGTTCGAATTACTTATTAAAATTATGCAAATCGCCCCTTTTATCGCAATGAAGCATGCTTTCCCGATCATGAAAAAGCAAATGTATGGTCGTATTATTAATGTCGCCTCCATTAATGGTCTCGTTGGATTTGCAGGGAAATCCGCCTACAATAGCGCAAAACATGGCGTAATTGGATTAACAAAAGTTGCCGCTTTAGAAGGTGCTACTCATGGAATTACCGTTAACGCCCTTTGTCCTGGTTATGTCGATACCCCTCTCGTACGTAATCAACTACAAGATTTAGCTACGACACGAAACGTACCACTTGAAAATGTTTTAGAGGATGTCATTTATCCACTTGTACCACAAAAACGCTTATTACAAGTACAAGAAATCGCGGATTATGCTATATTTTTAGCGAGCGAAAAAGCGAAAGGTATAACAGGTCAAGCTGTCGTTATCGATGGTGGTTATACTGCTCAATAAAAAATAAAGTTTGCTCACGAAGAGCAAACTTTATTTTTTATCGCTAGGACCTTCCTACTTTAGTAATTGTTTAGGGAGTTTTTCGATTGCAACAATTACCCCATCTAATTTACTTTCGATACGGTGGAGTAAATATAATGTTACAACAATCGGAAATCCTACATTACCTACCATCCTGATCCACTCTTCCATCTTTTACGCCTCCTTTCATTATATAAATAAGAGAAAAGAAAACATTTAGGCATAAAAAAAGACAAGCCATTATGTATTAGCTTGTCTTTCAAATAATGATGCAATTTCCTGTTTATAATTTCCTCGTATAATACCTTTCTCAGTAATAATACCTGTAATTAATTCGTTTAGTGTTACGTCAAATGCAGGATTATAAACAGTAGTTCCAATTGGTGCCACTTGTTTCCCAAAAATTTTCGTAACTTCTGTTTCGTCTCTTTCTTCAATAACTATTTCAGCGCCTGTTTGTTTCGTAATATCAAATGTCGATAGCGGAGCTGCAACGTAGAACGGGATATCGAAATACTTTGCTAATATTGCTAAATTCATTGTTCCGATTTTATTTGCCGTATCTCCATTTGCGACAATTCGGTCCGCTCCTACAATAATCGCGTTTATTTCCTTCGTTTGAATAGCATGCGCTGCTGTATTATCTGTAATAAGAGTTACATCAATATTGGCCTGTTTCAATTCCCAAGTCGTTAAACGCCCGCCTTGTAAAACCGGTCTCGTTTCACACGCATACGCATGTAACCGTACACCTTTTTCTTTCCCAATATAAAACGGCGCTAATGCAGTACCATATCTAGCAGTTGCGATACTGCCAGCGTTACAAATTGTTAAAATGTTATCACCGTCTTTAAAACATGATAATGCATGTTCTCCAATACTCCGGCATACCGCTTCATCTTCTTGTTGAATGCGAAGCGCTTCTTCTTCTAATATTTTTTGTGCTTCTTTTATTGTAGTAATTTCTCGAATCGATTCTCTCATGCGATCGATTGCCCAAAATAAATTGACTGCTGTCGGGCGCGACGTTCCTAAATAATTACAATCTCTATTAAACTTCTTTTGAAATTCTTCAATATGTAAAGCAGTATATTTTTTTGATGCAAGCGCCAAGCCAAATGCAGCTACAATTCCAATTGCAGGTGCTCCTCGTACTTCTAGCATAACAATACTTTTCCATACCTCTTCAATCGTCGTTAATGTTTTGTATTCTGTACTATGCGGTAACTTTGTTTGATTTAATACTGCAATGGCATCACCTTTCCAACTGACAGACCTCGGAATAGTAACAATTGTACTCATGCTTTTACCCCTCCAGAAACTGTCTGTTGAAATAATGTTCGGAACAGTTGAATATCAGCGTTCTTAGATTCATATTTTATTAGTTCTTTACCTAAAGATAGCGCTTGTTTCTTCGCTTGAATTCTCGTTTCTTTATTCGCTATTTCATCTAAATCCGCTACATGCGCTAATCCAATTGTTCTGCGGATAAGCTCACATCCAGCGAATCCAACGGCATCCGTAAAAATATTTTGCAAAATAATCGGCAACCATTGTTTCTCTTTCGTATATGCTTCTACACCTTCTCCAATCCATAACTTCGTAAAAGCTTCTACAAAATAACTCCATGTTTTCTCAACATGGAAAAATAGCACATTTCTTTTTTCCTCTTCACGTGATAACGCATTTAATAATAAATTGGCAATAAATTGACCAAGATCAAATCCAAATGGGCCATATGTTGCAAATTCCGGATCAATCACTTTCGTTTCAGAAGGCGATGAAAAAATACTACCAGTATGTAAATCACCATGAATAAGCGCTTCTTTTCTCGTTAAAAATTTATATTTATACTGTGCGACTTTTAACTTTAAAGTTTTATCACTCCACAATTCATCAACCGCTAGTTGTAACTCTGGCTCATAATCATTCGTATCGTAATGACCGAACGGATCTGTAAACACTAAATCCTCTGTAATTTTGCAAAGATCTGGGTTTACAAATGTACCTTCTAGCACTCTTTTCTCTTCTGACTCTAATCCGAAATCTGATGTATAAAACAAAACATGCGCTAGAAAACGACCAATATGTTGGGATAAAAGTGGGTACTCCTCCCCGTCTATTAATCCTCTTCTTGTAATTGTTAACCTTGATAAGTCTTCTATTACTATTACGGCTAACTTTTCATCATGGCTATACACTACCGGCACATAGTCTGGCACATATTTCGCAAAAATTTGTAATGCTTTACTTTCAATCGTCGCTCTTTTTATAGACAATGGCCAGCTCTCACCAACTACTTTCGCATATGGCAATGCTTGTTTTAATATAATTGACCTCTCTCCATCATCTAATTTGAACACGTAATTTAAATTTCCATCTCCAATTTCATAACAAACTACATTTGCTTTCTTTTCAAAATAACCGTGTTCTTTCGCATATTGTATGGCTGTCGTTTCAGTTAATGAATAATATCCCATTGTCTTCTCCCCCTTTTTTTAATTCAGAGGTTTTTCTAACACAGAAAAACCTCTTTCCACTAAGAAAGAGGTTTGAAGTTTATCTTCTCCCCTCTTATCTGCCAGAAAGTATACTTTCTGCTGGAATTAGCACCGTGCCTTTTGGCGTAAATAAACGCCCCATTTCACAATGGTATTACGGTCGGTTGCTGGGCTTCATCGGGCCAAATCCCTCCACCTGCTCTTGATAAGAGTTGTATAATTTTTTGAATTTTTAGCTTTATGTTGAAGACTATACCAAGAATAAAAATCACTTGTCAACATTTTATTTGTATAATTCTGGACGACGATCTGCAAAAACTGGAATTCCTTTGCGTACTTCTTTAATTTTCTCAAAATGAAGCTCTCCAAATAAAATGGATTCTTCTTCATTCGCTTCTACAACAACTTCTCCCCAAGGATCGACAATTAAAGAGTGACCGGCAAACTCATTATTCGGATCCTTTCCTGCCCTATTACATGCTACAACATAACATTGATTCTCAATTGCTCTTGCTTGCAATAGTAAACGCCAATGTGCTAAACGAACTAATGGCCATTCTGCTACAACAAATAAAACTTTTGCCCCTTTAGCAGTATGAACGCGCATCCATTCTGGAAAACGAATATCATAACAAATTGTGCCGGCGCACTCTACATCATCTAACTTAAATTCACCTGTACTATTTCCAGCTATTAAATATTTATGTTCATCCATCAGCTGAAATAAATGCACTTTACTATATTCATTGACTAGTTCTCCTTTATTCGTTACCACATACATTGTATTTGTAACCCCTTGCTCTGTTTGCTTCGCAATAGAACCACCGACAATATGTACACCATATTGTTTCGACCATTCTTTCAGCTTTTCTTTCGTTTCTAATCCATCCCTATCTGCAATTTCAGAGAGTCTCGTTAAATCATATCCTGTTGTCCATAATTCTGGTAAGACAATAACATCTGGTCTTTCTTTCATCGCTTCGCTTATTTTATTTTTAGCATTCTCAATATTTTTTTCTACATCACCAAAGACAATATCCATTTGAATACATGCGACTTTCATTTTGTCAGCCCCATTCTTAATTTTTTCTTTACAAAATACTGGAAAGATTATATCATTTGTCACTAGAATTGTAACAACTTTCAAAAGAGGTGGAAAGTATGAAATTATTTCAACCTTCTGAGATAGTAACATCATTGCCAACACAATTTTTCGCTTCACTTGTTGCAAAAGTTAACAAAGTCGTAGCAGCGGGTCACGATGTTATTAATCTAGGTCAAGGTAATCCAGATCAACCAACACCGCAGCATATCGTAAAAGCTTTACAAGATGCTGCAGAAAAGACCATTCATCATAAATATCCGCCATTTCGCGGACATGAAAGTTTAAAAGAAGCCGTGGCAACATTCTATCAACGTGAATATGATGTAGTAGTAAATCCAAAAACAGAAGTTGCTATTTTGTTTGGCGGAAAAGCTGGATTAGTAGAATTACCAGTTTGCTTTACAAACCCTGGTGATACGATTCTCGTTCCCGATCCAGGCTATCCAGATTATTTATCAGGTGTTGCTTTAGCAAAAGCACAATTTGAAACAATGCCACTACTTGCAGAAAATAATTTTTTACCAGATTATACAAAAATTGATGACTCTACCGCTGAGCGTGCAAAGTTAATGTTTTTAAACTACCCAAATAATCCTACTGGTGCTACTGCATCAAAAGAATTCTTTGAAGAAACCATTGATTTTGCTAATGAACATAATATATTAGTTGTTCATGATTTTGCTTACGGCGCTATTGGATTTGATGGTCAAAAGCCCGTGAGTTTCTTACAAGCAGACGGTGCCAAAGATACAGGAATTGAAATTTATACTCTATCGAAAACTTTCAATATGGCTGGATGGCGTATCGCTTTTGCAGTAGGGAATGAAAGTGTCATTGAAACCATTAACTTATTACAAGATCATATGTATGTTAGTATTTTTGGTGCCGTTCAAGATGCAGCACGCGAAGCGCTCTTAAGCTCGCAATCTTGCGTCGTAGAACTTGTTAATCGCTATGAATCTCGCAGGAATGCTCTTATAGAAGCTTGTCATGCAATCGGTTGGAATGTTGACATTCCAACGGGCTCATTTTTTGCATGGCTTCCTGTTCCGAAAGGATATACCTCTGAGCAATTTTCTAATATTTTACTAGAAAAAGCACACGTTGCAGTTGCTCCTGGTGTTGGATTTGGTGAGCATGGCGAAGGGTATGTCCGCGTTGGTCTCTTGCATACAGAAGATAGATTACGAGAAGCCATTACTCGAATTGATAAATTAAATTTTTTCAAAAAGTAATTGACAACATGAAAAATATCTGACAAAATTCAGTTATCTTAAA
>Ga0209025_1004218_pt1 | contig 12666 bp, 14 predicted proteins | sample AraplaMF_Col_mLB_FD_184256 | JGI IMG/M metagenome (GOLD analysis project Ga0209025, IMG submission 184256) | Arabidopsis root microbial communities from the University of North Carolina, USA - plate scrape MF_Col_mLB (SPAdes) (version 2) | ecosystem: Host-associated > Plants > Roots > Endosphere... | reverse complement strand
TCCTTCGCTGATGGCTGAGCAAGGGTGCTAATATATGGAGCCCTCCCCATAACGACAAGCTCTTCTACAGAAAATCCAAATACCATTTTATGCGCTTGGGGCACATATCCAACACGTTTCCATAGTCCTTTACGATTTAATGTTGCAAGTGGTTTACCGTCTATGAAAGTTTCCCCTTTTTTCCATTCAAGTAACCCAGTTATACATTTTAACATCGTCGTTTTCCCTGCTCCGTTCGGACCTAGAATCGCCATTATTTCACCTGGCTCTAATGAGAAATTGATGTCTTGTGCATATAAATCAGGTAATTTTTTTCGTCTTTTTTCATAATGATAATTACCGTTTATCACTTCAATTTTCATGCCCAGCCTCCTCCTGAACGGCGTAATAAATAAGCGAAGAACGGCGCTCCAATAATTGCTGTTAAAATAGATAAAGGTATTTCTGTTGCTGTTTTAAAAAAAATAATTTATCATCCTGATTTCCTAGAAACGGACATCGACGACTTAGACGTACTAATTGTTCCCTCTCAATTAAATCATAAACTGTTACTTGCTAGCGTGGCAAAAATACAATCATTTGCTGATAAAGGTGGAATTGTAGTTGCATTTGGACCACAGCCATGGAGTTGGCTACCAGCACAACAATGGGAAGAACGACCAACGAATTTTTGGTGGTGGCTTGAAAAAGATGCTTCAAGTGGTCTAGTATTACAACAACCAAAACATCCTCTATTTAACGGTTATTTAACACTCGCTGACTGCACGTGGCATCAACATGGCGTTTTCTGGCCCCCTGAGAATGCAGATATTTTAATATCGACGGAAGATGGTGGTGCTGTTTTCTATATTGATACTACCTCTACTGGCGGAACATGGATTATTACAACATTAGATCCTGATTTCCATTTCGGCTCTTACTTTATGCCCGCAACCGAGCGTTTCTTTGAAGGCTTTTTCCCATACTTAGCCTATGGGAAAATTTCGTAAGCGCTGATTTAAAGGTAAATGCCATAGAAAAGGGTGAATCAACCCTTTCCTATGGCATAAAATTTCACGAAATTTATAAATCATAGCGGAAACTCTTTACAAGCTTATCTCCCTTATGAAACTCTTTGGATTCATCTCTTACGAAGCCCAGCGATAAATAAAGATTAATAGCAGCCTGCATAATATCACCTGAGTGCAAATATAATGCTTGATCCTGACGATTGCGTGCAAAGTCAAAGCTTTCATGCAATAATTTTTTAGCAACGCCTAGTCCTCTTCCTTTAGGATGGACGCCCAGTAAACGCACAATGGTTGACTTTATGTCAAGCTCCGGCAAACCATAAGCTTTTTCAGAATCTGTAAATAATTGCAGTCCCCCTAAAATCTCATCGCCACGCTTTGCTACTAAAATGGTTTCTGCATTTGGATTACCAACAGATGCGCGAATATCGCTTAAGTACGATGCCCAATTCTCTGGGTTTTCATATTCATTTTCATATTGTGCATAACTCTCTACTAGAACCTCTAAATACCGGGCATAGTCTTCCTCTTTCAAATGCTCAATCACTATTTCAGCTACTGCCATTATTCAATCCCCTTTTCTATTTAATCAACTACAGTTCAATTATGCCTCAGCATAATTACGTTACTTAGCCTGAGTTCCTCTTTTCATTGGATGTTTGGATACCTGTACCTGTCGCTATGCTTTCGGTACAAAAGATATTCGCCGAATAGAAGTTAAATGCCGCCCTTACTATAGGCAGTTACTCTTTTCTCAATACGATGTGCAAGCCATTCAACGATAACTGAAACACCCCAATAAATTAGCCCGACAGCGATAAATGCCTCCAAAAACTTTAAATTAATAGAAGCAACGATATTCGCAACCCCAGTTAACTCTTTAACCGAAAGGAAAAATGCTAGTGACGTGGCATGTAAAAAACCAATAAAGACATTTGTGAAGTTAGGGATGGATTTACTAAATGCTTGGGGTAATATATAACGTCGCATCGCCTGTGAAAATGTTAAACCGATTGCATAAGCTGCCTCTAGCTGTCCCTTTGGTACACTTAAAATACCGGACCGAATTATTTCAGAAGCATAAGCTCCTGCACTTAGCGTCAAAGCCAAAATAACAAAAAATAAAATAGGAATAGAGCTTGATTGAATCTCAAGTTTTAAAGCCTTTGCAATGATATCAACAACAATAGGTATGCCAAAATAAACAAGCATGATGTGCATAATGATCGGTGTGCCTCTAAAAAAAGATACGTAAAAATTCAACAATGGTGCAAGAAATTTGGTTTGTTGTATCCGAATAAAAGCAACAATAATGCCGATTAAAGTGCCCAATAGGATAGGTGTAACTGCCATGAACAACGTTAACGGCAATACTTTACTTATTTCTTTTAAAGCTTCAAAAATAAAAGCAATATCTATAGTCATAGCCATTCCCCCCTAGCTAGATGCAGTTTCCTTCGGCATATATCGATTAAGATACCGTTCATTACGCTTCAATACATTTTCTAACAAAATAACAATGACATAATAAACGATTGACAGCGCCAAATATATCTCCAGCGCTCTTGTCGTTGAAGCAATTAGCGTTTCTCCACGTCCCACCATATCCATAACACCAATTGAAAATGCTAAAGACGTATCCTTTAATGAACTTATCATCGTATTTGCCATATTCGGAAAGGCCACACGAATCGCCTGAGGGAGAATTATGCGAATAAAGGCCTGTGTTCCACTTAATCCAACTGCATAAGCTGCCTCCATTTGTCCACGATCAACTGTTAAAATTGCCGCTCTAAAAATCTCAGCAAACGATGCAGCATTGCTCAACGTATAAGTAATAATTACAAAATATATAGCATCCATTCTTGTTACATCAATATGCACAAGTTTCAATAATGCTGGTATACCGTAAAACACTAAAAACAATTGCACTAAAATCGGCGTACCTCGAATATACGAAATATAAATCGTTATGATTTGCTTCAAAACTGGTATGTGTAGCAGCTTTGGTATAGCGAACACTATACCGAGTAGCATGCCAAAAATAGTAGCGAACACTAAAATTTCAAGTGTTACTGGTAAATACTGAAGCAATATTGGAAGTACTTTTGCAATTAGTGTGAAGTCAAAGTCATTAGCCATACTTCCTTCTCCCTCTCCTATTTCGTTTAGAAGTCTACCGTATAATCGTCACCAAGCCATTTCTTACTTAGCTTGCTAATGACGCCTTCTGCTCTTAATTCTCGAATAGCTTCATCAAGTCGCTCCTGTAAGACAGCCTCGTCTTTATTTAATAAGAAGTAAACTTTTGAATTTAATAAAGCATCTCCTACTACCTTCTCCTGTGCCTTATTGTTTTCGTTATAGTACTTTACTGCAAATGGAGTTGTAATGATTGCATCGATTCGATCTGTTGCAAGTTGATTATGAACATCAACCGAGCCGGACGAATAGACAATATTAGCGCCTAAATTATGTTCCTTATTGTATTTCTCTATATAGACAGCAGAGTTACTAGTTGGTGAAACACTAACGTTTTTCCCCTTCAAATCATCAATGGATTGAATAGAATTGTTTTTTGCATTGACTGTTACTTTTAATGGGAATACATTATAAGGCTCTTTATTAAAAAGGAATTTCTCCTCTCGTTCACTATTGACCTCCATTTGATGGGCAATAAAGTCAATTTTCCTTGTCTCTAAACTTAATAATAAATTTGAAAATTCCATTGTTTTAAATTCAAATTCATATTCTGGTAGCTTCTCATCAATAGCACGAACAAGCTCTACATCATAACCTGTTAAATTCCCCTTGTCATCAATGAAACAGATATTTGGAAATTGGGTTCCTGTACCAACAATAATTTTTTGAACGCCCTTGCCACCTTGTGCTGCACTATTTTCACTAGTATCCCCTTCGGACTTTTCCGTATTACAAGCTGTTAAAAGTAAAACTAGTAACAATAGTAAATAAAACGATATTTTTTTCATAAAATCCCTCTCTTCTTATACATGCGATGGTAGATCTACAGCAAGTACTGCTTTTAAATGTTCCAGCCCAATTTCCGTTACTGCCTTAAAGACGCCATTTGCTCCAATTTCGACAACCGGAACATAACGGACACCATATTTTATTTCAAGAATGTCACGGAATGCATCCTGATGTGTTACATCCACTGTTTTGTATGAAATGCCTTGTTGTTGTAAATATGTTTTCACTTCATCACAATAACTACAGCCTTGCTTAGACCAAACAATTACATCTATATTTTTTGCCATGTTCATTTCCTCCTTAGCTTACCGCTTCTTTTTGCTGCAAATTTACTGGACTTAAAAGTTCAAATGATCGTTCCCGTTCAAATTCCTTCAACACAGGCGTATGCAAAATAAACTCATCAATTTGATAGCGCACATGATAGTCATCTAATACCGTTTTAATGTCTTCTGGAGTACCGTATACAATATCTGCATCATATTGCTTCACTGTAAATGTCTCTCCAGATTCCTGACCAAATTTCTCTGCAAGTTCTACCGATTGTAATGTTAGGCTTCTGCCACTCGCTAAATGCACCTTCGTAATTTTTTGATCACCAATGAGCTCTTTCGCCTCCTCTTTTGTAGGGGCTGCAAGGGCTGCGATGGAAACGGCGAAATGCCCGTTTGGATAATGCTTGCGATAGGCTGTAGCTGCTTGTGCTAACACATCATTGTCACTATTAATAAATCGCGCAAAGACGAACGCAATGCCTAGTGTGCCTGCAAGAGCGGCACTTTGTGGACTTGCCCCAAGTAAAAATAATGCGGGCTTTACCTTTGGAATCGGCGTTGCCTGTACTCCATATAACTCGTGTTCTAATGGTACAGTTTGCTCAATTAATTGCTGTAAAAATGTTAATCTTTCCTCAAAATCTTCTCCCTTATTGAGCGTGCCATATTGCAGCGCCTTCGTGGAGAGAGGTAAACCGCCTGGTGCCTTCCCTATGCCTAAATCAACTCGTTCTGGCTCCAACGATGCGAGAATGTGAAAATTTTCTGCTACTTTGTACGGGCTGTAATGCTGAAGCATCACTCCACCCGACCCGATATTGATAGACTTTGTTTTAGCAAGCAGATAAGATACTAATACCTCTGGAGATGACCCCGCTAATGTATCTGTATTATGGTGCTCTGACACCCAAAAACGTGAGTAACCCAATTGCTCTGCTTTTTGTGCTAGAGCCACTGTTTTTTGTAATGTTTGTTCGTTTGTAGCATCCTCAATAATAGGGCTTTGATCTAAAATGCCTAATGAATAGCTCATACACTTTCCTCCTTAAATACATTTATTCATATATCTTTACTAGGTTTTTAGACAGACTGTTTGACATAACGGCTTTCTTTAAATGGTAAACCTAAGTTACCACGTAATGTTTCTGCCTCGTATTCTTCACGATATAGCCCTCTAGCCTGTAAAATCGGTACAACCTTATCTACAAAATCCTCCAGTGCTCCAGGTACAGTAACACCTATAATAAAGCCATCCGCCGCTTCTTGTTCAAACCATTCTTGCACGAGGTCAGCAACATGCTCTGCTGTACCAAAGAACGCTGTTTTTGGGGTTGCTTCACGCAAAGCAACTTGTCGCAATGTTAGCTCTTCTTGTTTGGCATATTTTTTAATATAATCGGTCGTACTTCTAAAGCTATTTGCTCCTATATCACCAAGCTCTGGGAACGGAGCATCTACATCATATTGTGTAAAATCATGATGATCAAAATATCGACCTAGATAAGCAAGTGCACGCTCGATCGAAACGAGCTCAACGATTTCATGATACTTCGCTTCCGCTTCCTCAAGCGTATCGCCAATAATCGGAGAGATTCCTGGAAAAATTTTAACTTCATCTGGATTGCGTCCAAATGCTGCAACCTCAGTCTTTACCCTTTTATAAAATTTCTGTGACTCTTCTAATGACGTACCATGTGTAAAAATTGCATCTGCATCCTTTGCGGCTAATCGAATACCTGCATCTGAAGAACCCGCTTGGAAAATAACGGGCTGCCCCTGCTTAGAGCGTGCAATATTTAGTGGACCTTGCACTGAAAAATAGTTGCCCTGATGATTTAATGTGTGTAGCTTAGTTGAATCAAAAAATACATCATTTTCTACATCTGCAATGAAAGCATCGTCTTCCCATGAATCCCACAATCCCCTTGCTACTTCTAAATATTCCTCAGCAATTTGATAGCGCTCTGCGTGACTAGGATGCTGCTCAATTGTTTTATTGTAGTTTAAGGCCGTGCTTTCTAATGGGGTCGTGACAACATTCCATCCTGCACGCCCCCCGCTAATATGATCCAAAGAGGCAAATTGGCGTGCCACTGTAAATGGTTCGCTATAGGAAGTTGATACAGTACCTACTAACCCGATATTTTTAGTTGCTACCGCTAGCGCCGAAAGAATTGTTATTGGCTCGAAACGATTTAAAAAATGAGGAATCGATTTTTCATTGATGAACAAACCATCTGCAATAAAAGCAACATCAAACTTCCCCTGCTCTGCCTTTTGTGCCTGTTGAATATAAAACGGCAAGCTTACACTTTGATTGCTAGCAACCTTAGGATGACGCCAACTTGAAATATTACCACCTACACCATGAATAATAGCCCCGAATCGAATTTTGTCCTGTCTCACCATATTTACTCCTCCTCAAATTTTATTTTTTACTAAACATAGTGGTTAAGTATGTTTTAAGTTTAAAAAAATACTTTATTTATGGAATCATAAATAAAATAGGATTGAGGAAGATAATACCGTTCATTTATACAATTTGCAATGGGCTACATAATAGAAAAAAATTTACTGACTTATAAAAAATTCTATCAATTCAGATTTTCTTGAATGCTTTCAAATTGCACAGCTGTTTCTACTATTGTTTTCCAAAAGGCTGGTGCCAGCGTCTGTTTATTTTTATACGTTAAAAAAATGTGTTGATTCATATCAAGTAAATGTTTGATATCAATCTCAACAAACTCCCCGCTTTCAAGTTCTTTTTTTACACAAAGATACGGTAAAAAGCTCATATACTCCCTAGTACGGATAAATTCTTTCGCTACTTCTAAATGATCCGTTCGCACTTCAATATTTGCTGATACGCCCTCTACCTCAAACATTTTATGCACATAATTCCAATCAAAAGCCCCACATTCAAAAAACACCATTTTCTGTTGTGCCAGTTCCTTTGCGTTCATTGGATGTTGTTGTTTAAAGGAATGCTCCCGATGCATCACAAGTTTAACTGCATTGCTTAACAATAACTCATTAGCAATCCCCTCTCTATGCATGTATTGAATAAGAGCAAGATGGATTTGATGACTTTGCAGTTTCTCTAAAATCACTGTAGTTGAACCTGTGATCATCTGAAAACGCAAATGCGGAAAGTCTTTCTTCCATTTCGGCAATGCATAAGCTAAAAAATATTGTGCTGTAACACCATTCGTACCAATGCACACTTCATCAGACTCCTGCGTTTCCTCTAATTGTTTCTTTCCTTGTTGAAACGTTTGCACAATCTGAGTCGCAAACGGTACAAAGTCCTTGCCTTTATCTGACAATATTACACTTCGTCCATCGCGATGAAATAACTCTACATTCAACTCTCGCTCCAATGATTTAATACGGGCCGTCACCGTCGGTTGAGACAAAAACAATGCATTGGCGGCCTTATGAATACTTTTATAATGCACGACATATAAAAACGCCTCGATATGGTCAATGTTCATTTAAAGCCCTCCTCAAATTACTTATTTATCCTATTATATAGATAATTATTTTAATTCTCTATAAAAGATTGGAAAACTAGGGTTTATAGTATCCGTTAATCCGAAGAACACCCGCGAAAGGCCGCGCAACAAGAAAAAAGCAACCTAGCGTCTCCCAGGTTACTTTAATATGTAGCGATGTGGTCATCCATCTTGATCACATACATCGCGTGTGGTTTACATCCCTCTGTCTGCAACCACCGATATGTTATTCACTTTGACACCCCCTGTTGCCAATGCGAACTCTGTCTAAATAGTATTCTCAAACTGAGAAGTATAGCTTAAAAGCAAGTTTGTGCTTACTCAGGCGCAGAGTAATTAAAGTTCTATGCTAGAATTGACGCAAGTACCGCTTTTTGCGCATGGAGTCTGTTTTCTGCTTGCTCAAAAATATAGGAATTTGGGCCATCAATAACAGATGTCGCTACTTCTTCTTCACGATGGGCCGGTAAACAGTGCAAGAACATATAATTCGGCTTTGCGTATGCGACAAGCTCATCATTTATTTGGTATCCTGCAAAGTCTTGTAGACGTTTTGCAGTTTCCTCTTCTTGCCCCATTGACGTCCATACATCAGCGTATACTACGTCCGCGTTTAAAACTGCTTCTACAGGGTCATTTGTAATTGTAATTATGCTACCATTTGCTGCTGCGATCGCTTGTGCCTTTGCGATTACCTCTGCGTCACATTCATAGCCAACTGGTGTTGCCACTGCTACATTCATTCCAACATGTGCAGAAGCGACTACTAATGAGTGCGCCACGTTGTTGCCATCTCCAACATAAGCAATTTTTAGTCCTTTTAGTTCACCTTTATGTTCAAAGATTGTTTCTAAATCCGCTAAAGCTTGGCATGGGTGATAAATATCCGTTAGTCCATTTATTACCGGTATAGATGCATGCTCTGCAAGCTCTGTAACCATTGCATGAGAATTCGCTCGAATCATAATGCCATCTAAATAGCCTGATAGCACATGCGCTGTATCATAAACAGATTCACCGCGACCAATCTGTAAATCACGCGCATGCATAAACATACCTTTCCCGCCCAATTGGTTCATACCTACTTCAAATGAAATACGAGTACGAGTTGAATGTTTTTCAAAAATCATGCCGAGTGTCTTACCTTCTAATAGCTTCGGACATTTTCCTTCTTTCGTAATCATTTTCAGCTGTGCCGCTAACTCAACTAACTGCTGAACCTCTTCACTTGTATAGTCTAGTAAGGTTAATAAGTCCTTATCCTTTAAACTAGTCACTAACTTTAACTGTACTTCCTCAAGTAATTTCATAGCATTCACTCCTTGTTTCGTTGCTGTTGGGATTAGTATAACAAATGCATAAATATAAAATCAACTGAATTTTTATGTTTATTTTCAAAAGTTAGAATTTTATATTCCAATGTGTCAAAAATGCGAACAATCGAATATTTATGCATATTTAAGGAAATTGCATTATTGTTAATACATATTTATAATTTATATATATAAATTATTTAGGTGGTAAAACGTATGGATAAGGAATTGGTACATCTTATTAAGGAGATTAATCAAGTTGAATATGAAACCAATTTAAGGTTAACCGAAGAATTTTCCTCTTTGTTGGATGAAACATTAACTACAAAACAAGCAGTATTTTTAAATCTTCTTCAGACGAAAGGCCCCCTTCAAACCTATGAATTAGCAAAGTTAATGGGGACATCCGCGAGTGCTGTTAGCCAGTTAGTAAACAGGCTGGAGCAAGAAAGTTTTATAAAAAGAACACTGAGTAAAAAGGATCGTAGAGAAGTGATTATAGAGCTAGATGAACGAGGACATCTTTATTTTCAAAAGCAGGAGGAAATTGAACTTGCTATTATTTATAAATATTATTCAAAGCTCAATCGAGAGGATTTGTTACAATTAAAGGACATACTTTCGAAATTACATACTATTATTTCAGAGGAGCAGGAAAAAAATAAGCATTCATAATGGAGGTATTCTTGTGGATTTACATAATTTAAAAAAGGACATTTTTAAAATTGCTTATCCTTATATAAAAACTCGCCCAAATGTTGCTTTATCCATTGGTATCATTTCTCAAGGTCAGGAAGCTACTTTTACTTTCGGTGGCTCGAATTTTATGTTGGAAGAAAAGCCTTATATATATGAAGTTGGCTCGATTTCAAAAGTTTTTACTACATCCATATTGGGCGAGATGATTCAGGAAGGGAAAGTCCATGTCGAAGATTCTATAGGCAAATACTTTTCCGAAATTCCCGATACTCATCCTGTTTCGCTCAAACGTTTAGCCAATCATACTTCCGGACTACCGGGAATAGGTGTGCTGAAAAACATTTACAATCTTTTTGACGCACAAACTTCTCGTGATCCTTTTTGTCAATATTCACTGGACGAGACTATACATTATTTTAAAACGCACATAGACGAGCCAAAAGTTAAATTCAGATATTCTAATGTAGGAATGGGGCTTTTAGGATATATTTTAGCTAATACACTTCATACTGATTATGAAACAGCTATTAAACAAAGATTAACAGATCCTTTAAATATGCCAAATACTTTTATCTCTATCCCTTCTGATCAAGCAGAGACAGTTTTGCAAGGTTACACTATTCTTGGACAAAAAAAACCACCACTTCAAATGAATGACTTTATGGCAGCAGGAGCAGTCCGTTCAACTGTCAGTGATCTTTTAAAATTTACAAAAGTACATTTAAGTGATGAAAATTTAGGTTATACATTATCACATCAAGCGACTGAAACTTTTTCAGAAAATATAGGTATTGGTCTAGGATGGCAACTCGATCACAATACCATTTGGCATAATGGTTCAACGAAAGCTTTCTCAAGTTATTTAGGGTTTGATAAAACACAACAAACGGGCGTCGTTGTTTTATCAAATTATCGATCTCCTATATTGGCGGTAAACCCTAGTCAAATTGGTAAAGATATATTGCAGCTTTTGAAATGTTAATTAAAAAGCATTTCTTTTCTATAGAATGACAATAAGGGGTATCTCTAATTTGTTATAAGATTATCTATATACAACTCTGCTCCAATCCATGATGAATATATTCAAAGTAATATGTTCATCAGCTGAAAAATTAGGCTCATACAGTGTTCTCTATAAAATAAAACAATCCTCAAACCGAGGATTGTTTTTTTAGTTAAAAATATTTTTAACTGTAACAGGTGTAAAAACACTAGTATAAGGATAGAGTGCGATATATTTCATCATGTAATAAAAAACTCGAATACTATGAGTCATTTCCTATTTACCTACTAACTTTAGATCTTATATGTTACAATTTAGGTGGTTATATTTTACAAAGAAGTTAAGTTTTATTTTTATACTTGGAATATCTATTGAAATTATTTTATTTTACGGAGTGAAACCTATGGCACGATTTCTAAATGATTTGTTAGGGGCAATAAAAGACAATCTTTTATTTATTGGTTATTTTTTCGCTGGTGTATTTTTAGTGGGAGCTTTCCTGTATGCCGTTACTTTTGTTATAAGTTTTATATCTGGAGAATTTTTTAATTAGTAGTTCTTGAAAATTATATTATATTTTACGAGTAGTTAATCCCCTTCTCTGCCTTGCCACCTGGTAGCTATATTACATCCTAATCAAGGCAAAACGCATCCCAACATTTAGTTAAAAGGCACTCTGATATTCTCTTTTTACTATATTAGTCAAAAATAATTTTATTCACCGCATCAAGGTCTAATTTTTTAATAACTATCCAAATAAAATTTTTCGTCGTTAATATTAGCTCTATGTGGCGTCTACGGTTATGTAAGTATTGCTATAAAGAACCATATTAATATTTTTTACATCCCACAATTTCTTAAATTCATTAATAGGAACTTTTCGATTATAGCTATTGTTATCATCATTACAATTCACCAGTTCCCTTAATGATTCTGAAAGGTAGACATACTCCTTGTCATATCCTACGACAGGGACAAAATGCAAATTATTACGATCCTTATGTACTTTAATAAAAACAATTACAGGTGTTCCTTTACTAATTTCGTACTTTAATGTATTTATATTTCCTTTATAATAGCTAGTTTTAAATCCCCTTTTTCTTAACACCGTACGGATTCCCTTTGGATATACATTGCCTGACCTCGTTTTACTAGGGAATTTAGTATATAACTCATCACCATCTGCCTCCATTCCAAAATGACGCAACACATATGCTGTTGAAAATGCTGCACATTCCCTATTGTTTTGTATATCTATCCTATTATTTCGTTTAATTAGATAGTGAGCCGGATAATCTCTTTTTCGTAAAACAGGTATGGGTAATGTCATTAAATATGCATTAATAGTAGTTGATATAATAATCCATAAAATAGCTGCTCTAACTATAAACATACTACTCCCCCATTGCTTTGCGTCCATATCGCAACATTATTTAAATCCATCTTTCACTACTACCCAGTTAGTTGAATGACTGAATAATCAGTTAGTATGTCTAGTGTAACATATTAACAAATATTGGTGTCTAAGAATCAATAACAAAAGTAATTGCCCGCTACAATAGCCGAAACGATAAGGGCTAAATGTCTTAGAAGTTTATTCAACTATAAAACACAGAAGTTCATCGGAAAATTTAGGGTGAACTGTCTGAATGCTTTTTTTTATTATTTTATTCTTTTCATTTTATAGCTTGTTTAGCTAGATGCTCCTTTAGTTTAAGTAGAAAAAGGCTCTACTCCTTATTGAAGTAAAGCACGTGTTCGAAGTATACTTATTCACATTGTATCAACTAACATTATGAGCTACTAAAACATTGTATTTTTACTCGATTGGAACATAAATATCTGTCTTACTTTTGGCTT
>Ga0209025_1004215_pt1 | contig 12672 bp, 14 predicted proteins | sample AraplaMF_Col_mLB_FD_184256 | JGI IMG/M metagenome (GOLD analysis project Ga0209025, IMG submission 184256) | Arabidopsis root microbial communities from the University of North Carolina, USA - plate scrape MF_Col_mLB (SPAdes) (version 2) | ecosystem: Host-associated > Plants > Roots > Endosphere... | reverse complement strand
ATTTCAAATATATCACAATATATTAAAGGAATTGAGGGAGAATCACAATGAAAAAGATTATAAACAAACCAGAAACATTAGTAATGGAAATGTGCAACGGAATGGTTATGGCTCATCCAGAGCTTGAGCTTTTGAAAAAATATAAAGTCATCAAGAAGAAAGAAATGAACGAAAACAAAGTAACGTTAATTAGTGGCGGCGGTAGTGGTCACGAGCCGGCACATGCAGGATTAGTCGGAAAAGGAATGTTAGATGCGGCAGTGTGCGGAGATGTGTTTGCTTCTCCTTCGCAAATTCAGGTATATCAAGCGATTAAAGAGACAGCTAGTAAAAAAGGAACGTTATTAATTATTAAAAATTACAGCGGCGACATTATGAATTTCAAAAATGGAGCGCATTTAGCGACGGAAGATGGAATTGAAGTCGACTACGTAAAAGTGGATGATGATATTGCAGTAGAAGATAGTCTATATACAGTAGGACGCCGCGGCGTTGCGGGCGTTATTCTCGTTCATAAAATTGCCGGCGCAGCAGCGGAAGCAGGTATGGATTTAGGAGCGGTGAAAGCTGTAGCGGAAAAAGCAGCGGCTAACGTGCGCACAATCGGTTTAGCGTTAACGTCTTGTACAGTTCCAGCGAGCGGATCACCTACTTTCACACTTGCGGAAGATGAAATGGAATACGGCGTAGGTATTCACGGCGAACCAGGAATTAAGCGTGAAAAAATGTTGTCAGCAGATGAACTAGCGAACCGTATGACAAATGATTTAATGAAAGATTTAGGAGTAAAAGACGGCGAAGAAATTGCGCTTTTAGTTAACGGTTTTGGCGGAACACCACTGCAAGAACTTTACTTATTTAATAACGCCGTGACGAGAGAACTAGCTGCTAGAAATATTAAAATTAATAGAGTATTCGTCGGCAACTATATGACGAGTATCGATATGGCTGGTATGTCTTTAACAGTAATGAAATTAGATGATGAGCTAAAAACATTACTATCAAAAGAGTGCAATACACCAGCGTTTAAAGTAGATGGGCCAGTTGAAAGTGTAGAGTACGTGAATGTGCTTGAAGAGACAGAAGAGAAGGAAGTTTCATTTGAAATAGAAACAGCGGAAGAGCACGCTGTGATTAAGGATAATGTCATTACATTAAACAACATGATCTATCTCGTTGATAAAATGAGCGACATCATTATTAAAAATGAAGTACCGTTCTGTGAGTTAGATACGCACGCTGGTGACGGCGACTTCGGAATGAGTGTGGCAAAAGGATTTAAGCAATTAAAACGTGAGTGGCATTCTATCGTAGATCAAGAGAACGTAACGATCGGATCATTCCTTGATGGTTGTTCGATGATTATTATGGAACATTGCGGCGGCGCATCTGGTCCAATTTGGGGCGGAGCATTCCGCGCAGCTAGTAAAGCAGCAGGCGAAAAGCGTGAGTTAACAGTTAAAGAATTCGCTGAAGTGTTGCAAGCAGCACTGCAAGGCATACAATCTATCGGTGAAAGATCGTTCGGTAGAGGAGCGGTAGTTGGTGACAAAACACTTGTTGACGCACTTGCTCCATGTGTAGACTCTTGGTTAGCTAGCGCTTCAAACGAAGAAAACATGAAAAATGCCTTTGAAAAAGGAGCAGAAGCAGCGGTTAAAGGAGCAGAGTATACGAAAGAAATCGTAGCTCGCATGGGCCGCGCCGGTACAGTTGGTGAAAGAAGCTTAGGCTATCCAGATGCAGGTGCGCATGCGCTTGGAGTTATCTTTACGGAGATTGCAGGTAGTTTGAAATAGGAATTGGAAGATCCCCTCTGCCTTGTGGCGGAGGGGTTTTTATATAGTTGGTAGAAGACTACTTCCGGGCTCTCTTTGTAAAATATGAGTTTGTTAATATTTTTGATAAAATCTTATTTCAAAACTCCAACTAATATTTCTCAACATTAATATATTGCGAATAGTTAGAATATTTAAGATAATCGTTTGTGAAGAAATATATTATAAAAAAAGGGGGAATTTATTTTGTTACGTCGCTTATCTATTTGTACTTTATTAACAGCTTTTATGTTTACTTTGTTTACATTTAACGGCTCTGCTTTCGCGGCTACGAATACTACTGAAAATAAAACTGTAGTAGCAGCTTGTGCAAAGGGAGGTACGGTAGGTGTATATGGTGCAAAGATGCGCAGTGGTTACACTGTTGGATCACCTGTCTTACATACATTTAATGATGGTGCGAAAATTACTGGAACATGGGTAACTGGTGAATATGTTCAAGGTCATTACAGTAATTCTAAACAGTGGTTAAAAGTTACATATAAAGGGATGACAGGTTATGTATCCCATACAACATTATATAACGTTTGTTCATAAAACTATGTATTATAATAGCTTTTGATGTATTGAGCTAATCTCTTGTAGGGATTAGTTCTTTTTTGTCTCCTAGTTTTTAATGGAGCATTTTTTGAAAAAAACCAACGATTCATTAAATCGATGGTTTTATGTTTATATATTATTCATTTGTATCTATATCAAATTTTTCATTGCTTTTTGCTTATTTGAGACTTAGTTTTTTTGTGATTGCAACTTATCGATTTTCCAGCGTGCTCCTAGAGGATCTAAAGAGCTTTCAATATACAACATATATTCATCTGCGGTACTGGGCACTTCAAAAGCTATTTTTAATTCTACCGTTTCATTTGGTTTAACTTGTATATCAGAAGGGTTTTGATCAAGCACCTTTCCTTCATAGGCCTTTCCGTCTTTTTCATCTTTTAAGTTATATTTTAATTCTGATAGTCCAATCGTTTGACCTCGTACATTTTTTACAGAGACATTAACAACGACGGAATCGTTACTAGCATTTAAATATGCATTTTGAACGGCGGTCAAGTAATAGCCTCCCTTAACACTCTCACCAACTAATAAAATACCTTGTTCCAAGCGGCTCATATCTTCTTTTTCTTCAAAATTTATTAATTCTTCATTTTCATTTTTCGCGGTTGGTTCTTCTATTGGACCATTTTCAACGGCACTATCTTTTTTATCTTGTGTGCAAGCAGCCGTAACACTGACTAATACTAGAATGAAAGTAAGTAATATGAATGATTTTCTCATAAAATTAATCTGTCTCCTTAAGTTTCTCAATTTTGTGCAACTATACATATAAGATTAACATAATATCTCATTATTGGCTCAAAATAGGTAATTTTTTAGACGCCTTATTCTTTTTCCTTTTCATATACATTCGATTGGGTCTCACGATATTTGTTAATCTTTTAAATCATTGTCTTAGTAATACCGAGGGTTATTATAGATATATTAATCATATAATTTGTCCCTATCAAAATGAACGTTTCTTGCATCTAATATATTGTAAATATATTTTATTTTGAAAGGATGTGATTATATGGCTCATAAATCTACTGGAGTGTTTCGAGTTCCAGTTTCTGAAAATGGGATTATTCCAACTGCTCTCAACATTATGTTAAACAATGATTCACGCTGTCATACTAGTAATGTAACGGTAACTGTTAAGAGAAGTCGAAACATTTCTTTCCCAACTCAAAATGAATTAGTTGAAATCTCTCGTACTTTTGTTTCTTTAGAACCAAACAGAACAACTAAGATTGTGTTGTTTACGCCAGAATTCCAAATAGAAGATTTTCTTGATGTCATCATTAGTGGAAATAAAGATGATGTTAAGGATGTGCTTGTATATTCTTTCTTAGCAGATTCAGCAGGTCACAATCTGCCATCTACTGTTTTTAGAAATGCAGAATACACTTTTGCTTGCTGACACCGTGATGATGTATTCTTTACTGTCATATATTTGAAGGGAAAAGTTAAATAGGAGTTGATTTAACTTTTATTTGGGTTCTCCAAAGAAGTCTGCTTTAGCTAAATAAACAAGGAACCGACTAATACGTTCCTTGTTTATTTGCATTTTATATGAAATTTCGTGTCTATTATTTCGAAAGCAACTTTACAGAGGAACGGATTTTTCCTAGTGAAGTAGCACCTATAGATGAAAGTACTCAATATTCCAATTCTAAAGGTAGGAGAAATGCTTAAATGTTACCATCATTAATAAACATCTTTATAATATGTAATTAGTATTATTCTACTCTTCAAATATCTCCGGCTTCTCCACTCTAAATAATTTCACCTCACCACATTCTAAACAAAATGTAGTTAATAGTTTGGAACCAGATAATGAATAAGGCACATAAAGAAAAGGTACCTATATATAGGTACCTTTTCTAATAGTTTTTTAGCAGAAACAACTACATCCGATAATGATTAATAGAATAAATAATACAACTAGTAAAGCAAATCCTCCAGCGAAACCGCAGCCTTCGCCGCAACTACCACCATATCCCATAACAATAGTGCCTCCTTTAGATAAAAGGGTAAAACTAGGGTTCATTCCATGGATTTTAACGGGTTCACTTTACCTTATGTTTTAAAGAATGAATTGAGCAGGTCCTTTTGAAAATATAGAAAAGACGCCATTAGGCGCCTTCCTGTTAGGTAGATAAGACTTTAGTTTTCCAATCTAAAGAAATTTTGTATCAGCTCTTTGTGAGTATATCATAATATCCGATTGATTTATTATGCATTGTTACATACTTTTCTAACTCCCTCTATTTTCTATTTGATAAAATAAAATCCCAATATTACCAAAAGTTAAATAAATATTTCTACATATTCAAGATATTTACATAATTTACAAAAGTGATACAGTTGAGTTGTAAGCTATAAAAACTATTAAAGGGGGATTTATTATGTTTAAGAAATTAGTAGTAGGGCTATTGGCAACTGGTATTGCATTAACAGGAGGAATTGGGGCAGCTTCAGCTGATACACAAAAAGATGTGAGCTCTCCGAAGCAAGCAACATGCTCAATTCCTTATGAGTATTCTAATGGTAAATTCAAAAGAACTCTTTATTACTCAAATGGAGTATATGCTAATAGTTTTAATGAAAATGTTTGTGGTGGAACGATTACGTGGTATTTAAAACATGTTCAAAATGGAGTTGCTTTTTACGAAGGTAATTTAAAATAGTAGATTTTTTGAACCTCATTTATTGAGGTTCTTTTATTTTTAGTTTTTAAACTGATCCTCCATAAAAAAAAGACACCTAAAGGTGCCTTTCTCCGACTTGAACCACGCTCATTTAATATAAACCTATCCGTATTATCCCTTTGTTATACATGTAAACACATCCTATAAAACAGAATCATCTATATACACCAGATTGTTAGTTTACAAAATACAAGAGATTTGAGATCAGTATTAGAGTGACGCCACACCTTCTGCAATGGTTGATATGTTACGCCTTTCAAAAGAATCTGCTTTATAGAATGTATCCACAATTTATATTTTACTACATGTAATATTTATTTTGTGTAATTATTATAACTATGTATAATTGCATAAAGTTTATAAAAAAATGAGAGCATAATTTGGTATTGTGTAATAAAGATAAGACCCACCTACGAAAATAGGTGGGTCTTATCTTTATTGCTATCTCATTGCACAAAAGGGAATTTGTATCAAAATAATAGCATATTCTTAAAGTTTTTATATTGAGAAATAAAGAAAAGACACCCAAAGGTGCCTTCCTCCGACTTGAACCATCCTAATTTTAATAATATGTATTGAACTCCTATCAAAATCTTTTTTACATGTTAAGTAATATCGATCATCGAGAAAAAAGAAAAGGGGCTTTCTTATGAAAGGATAGACTTTCATATTTCATCATTACCACTAATGAAGTGTTATTTTATATATAGAAACGAATAAGGGACAGAACAAGTTATAAGTTTAAAGAGTCGAAATGGTGAAAATATATTGAGAAATTTTTTTGAAACGATAATATTCAGAAAATTAAATGTTTTCTAGGTTTATTTTTGTTATTATGTTAGTAATCTATAGACAAAGGAGAAGGGGCTATATGAGTGTACACGTAATAAAAAAGGAAGAAATCACTTTACTTTTACATGATTGGTATCGAGAAATCCGTTCACAGAATTTCGTTAAGGCAAAGGAATTAAAACAAAGTATTGATACAAAAATTAATAGTATGGAAGAAAATCAAAAGAATACAGAGTTTTATGCACTTTTAGATTTTAGATTTAAAATGTTAAGTGCAGAGTTTTATCCCCATCAATCTGACATATCTAAGAATGATCTAAGAAAAATGAAGTTAGATGAAGCGCCATCAGATGAATCTTTATTATATTATTACCATTTCTTTAAGGCTTCTCATGCTGCGGTAAACGGTGATTTTAAAGTGGCTGAAAAGCATTATGGAATAGCAGAATCTTTGTTGGAAAATATTCAGGATCCAATCGAAAAAGCAGAATTTAACTTTAAGCTATCCAGCTACTATTATCATGTTTGCCAGCCTATTTTAGTCATTCAATATGCAACTAGAGCAAGAAATACATTTGAAGGGCTGTACGGGTATAGTAGGAAGGTCGCAGCATGTGACAATGTTCTGGGGTTAGCATGTGTAAAGCTAAATGAATTTGAGCAGGCAGAAGTTTATTTTATGTCGTCTCTGGATATTTTGAAAAAGCAAAATGAAGAGGAGTTAATGTTACGAGTTCGACATAGTTTAGGGGTTATGTATGCAGAACAAAACCTATCTGATTTAGCACTTCGTTATTTATCAGAAGTATCACAAAAAATCCCGAATCACTTTAGAGCGATTTTTTTGGAAGCTAGAGAGAATTTAAAGTTAGGAAAAACAAAGCTTGCAGCGTCTTTAATTGAAAAAGGTTTAGTAATCTGTAATGAACTAGAACAAAAAGAATATGAACATCATTTTAAAATTCTAAAGGGAATGAATGAGAATGTTTCTGCTGAAGAATTAGAGTTAGCTATTTCTAAAGGAATTTCTTTCTTTAATGAAGTAGGTTTATGGCAATATGTCCAGGAATATGCTGAAAAGTTAGCGGTTAAATATCATAAAGAAGGAAATTCAATAAAATCTAGTGAATACTTCTATTTAGGATATAAAGAAAAAGAAAAAGGTTTTCAGAAAGGGGCTTTAAAATGAAAAGAATCATAAGCAGTTCAATTGGATTAATAATTACGGTCATACTATTAAATGGAGTAAATGCTCCAACAGACCAATCAAAGGTTAATACAACAAACGTTATACAATATACGCATGGAGAGCCGTGGGGCTGATGGAATATTGAAGTATAAAGAGTTATTAGATCAAAGTGAAGAAAAAGTAATTATTAGGTATATAGATGAAACGCTCAAATGAGCGTTTTTTTTATTTTATAATCAGATGTTTTATGTTCATATGTACCGCAGTAAAAGCTTATTCCTGACTTAAAAAAAGAGCCTCCACCGGAATGGTATTTGTATTAACTACAACCACATCTATCAAGAAAATTAGGTTTTTTTCCACATGAAGGACATCTCGATTCTAGTATTTTATTCTTCAAATATCTCCGGCTTCTCCACTCTAAATGATTTCACCTCACCGCACTCTAAACAAAATGTAGTTAATAGTTTGGAACGTTTTCCCACTGAAAAGAGCCTACTGGAATCATCTTCACAAACATATGCATGATAAGCAAATCCAACTCTTCCTTCTTTAAATGTAGTAGAACCACAATTCTCGCATCGTTTATTGTTCATGCCATTAACACCTCTTTTTCTGTATTTTTAAGATAGAAGTAAATCAACTTGGTTATACATGATGTTTTCGACATGATATAACATACCCCTTTAACTATTCGCAAGTAAAATAACATAATACCCCTATAATTATCTATAACAATATAATTTTTCGTATATCATTTAATGTATATCGGAAAAATAGGTATTAAAGGATTGATTTTTATTATTCTGATGATTATAATAAATGAAAACCAAACAATTCTTATGTTGAGAAGTGGAGGGACGGGCCCTATGAAACTTCGGCAACCTCGTTTTAGACGAAAGGTGCCAAATCCTGCAGGTGAAAAAACACCTGAAAGATAAGAGCGGTTCACTTAGTCAAGAAGGCTACTCTTATTTCGATAAGAGTAGCTTTTTTTATGGCTAAAAGATAAAGGGGGAATAGGTAGTGGAGTACGGTTTTTGGTTACCGATTTTTGGGGGATGGCTTCGAAATGTAGATGATGAATCTATGCCGCCTACGTTTGAGTATGCAAAACAAACAGCACAAGCGGCAGAACAATTAGGTTTTTCAACAACACTTATTGCAGAATTAAATTTAAATGATATAAAAGGTGTTTCAGCACCAAGTTTAGAGGCGTGGACAACTGCGGCAGCACTTGCAGCAGTGACAGATAAATTAGAGATTATGACAGCTGTAAGACCTGGATTCCACAATCCAGCAGTTACAGCGAAAATGGCAGCGAATATCGATCAATTAAGTAATGGTCGTTTTACATTGAATGTAGTTTCAGCATGGTGGGAAGAAGAAGCGAGACAGTACGGCGGAGTATTTACCGCACATGATGAAAGATATGATCGCACAGAGGAATTTGTAACAGTTTTGAAGGAGCTTTGGAAAGAAGAAGAGTTTTCTTATAAAGGGAACTTTTATGAGCTTCATGATACACATTTAAATCCAAAACCTGTGCAAAAACAAGGCATTAAGCTTTATGCAGGTGGTGAGAGCGAGAGAGGAAAAGAGGTTATTGTAAATCACGCGGATGCATATGTAATGCACGGTGGAACAGTGGAAGAAGTATCTGTGAAAATAGAAGATATGAAGAATCGTAGAAAGAAAGTGACAGAGGAGCCATTGCAGTCATTTGGGCTTGCGGCTTACGTCATTTGTCGTGACACAGAAGAAGAGGCATTAGAAGAATGGAGACGCATAACGGATGTGAAAGACGATGCGTTAGGTTATGCGGGTTACCAAGATTTTATTAGTAAATCGCAGTTGGAACAGCAAGTGAAGCTCAATGATTATTCCGTATCGAATCGCGGGTTACGTCCTAATTTAATCGGAACACCAGAACAAATTGCAGAAAGAATACTTGCTTTTGAAAAAGTAGGTGTTACGTTATTACTTTTACAATTTTCACCACAGCTTGAAGAGATGAAACGATTTTCTGAAAAAGTGATGCCATTAGTTGAAGCAAAAAGAAAGGAATTGATTACAAATGAGTAAAATTTACATATTACATGAGAATAAGGAATGGACGGATCATTTAGTGAAAAGGTTGGAAGAACTGGAGTTACCGTATGAGGAATGGCTTTTAAATGAAGGAACACTTTCATTAGAACAAGAACCTCCCAAAGGTGTATTTTATAGCCGTATGAGTGCTTCTTCACATACGAGAGGGCATCGATATGCACCTGAATTAACTGAAGGGGTTCTTGCTTGGCTAGAGGGATACGGGCGCACAGTATTTAATGGATCTCGTGCATTACGTCTTGAAGTAAGTAAATTGAATCAATATGCAGCATTAAGAAAATTTGGGATACAAGTGCCGAAAACAATTGGTGCTGTTGGCCGTGATCATATAGTAAAAGCAGCAAAAGAGTTAGGGGAAGTACCATTCATTACAAAGCATAACCGTGCAGGTAAAGGCCTTGGTGTTCAACTGTTTCATTCCATTGATGCTTTAGAACAATATTTGGATAGTCCGGCGTTTGAAGAGCCCATTGATGGAATTACTTTAATCCAGCAATATATTGAAGCGCCAGAGCCATATATTACACGTTGTGAGTTTGTAGGCGGTCAGTTTGTATATGCAGTTAAAGTAGATACATCAGAAGGGTTTGAGCTTTGTCCAGCAGATGCATGTTCGATTCAAGATGCTTTTTGCCCAGTAGGAGAAGAGAGTAAGAAAGAGACGTCAACAAAATTTGAAATTATATCGGACTTCCACGAGCCAATTATTGAACAATATAAAGAGTTTTTGAAAGAAAATGAAATTACCGTTGCTGGTATTGAATTTATTCGCAGTGCGGATGGAACAATTTATACGTATGATATTAATACAAATACAAACTATAATTCTGACGCAGAGTCTGTAGCGAATCAATTTGGTATGCTTGAACTTGCTACATTCCTTGGAAGAGAATTAGAGAAACAAGTAGAGTCAGTTAAATAATATAGAAGGTTCTAGTGAAAACCTTTGTTACAGTAATCGTGGTCGTATGGCCAAATTCTTATTGTTTTTGCACAAAAGTATAAGAAGTAGCCCAAGTTTCAATGAGGAACTTGGGTTGTTTGTATGTTGTATTTCTCTTTTGTTTATATATTCACAAGCAAAACAACATAATATTAATACGAAAAAATATACTAATATGAGTTTTTGCATATTTCAAAACTTAATATATCCTTCAAAAAATTTTAATAGTATAATATGTTTTGTCATATTCTTTTAGATTTTTCGACAAAATATAAAAATAGAGAACGTATTGGGAGAAGGAATTATGTACACAAAACTATTAAAATCAATTACATCATTATCACTTATTGGTGGTGCTTTATTGTATACAAACGGCAGTGACGTGAGAGCTGCTGAGGCGGGTATTTTTTCTGATGTACCTACATCGCATTGGTCGTATCCGGCGATTAAAGATTTAGCGAGTAAAAATATTATTTCCGGTTATGGAAATGGGAAGTTTGGTTTCGGTGATGTTGCGACGAGAGAGCAAGTTGCAGCTTTAATTTATCGTGTGTTAGTACCAAATAAGCAAGGTGGTACGTTTAGTAATGACGGTGCTCGTTACGTATTACAAGATGGATCTACTTTAAACAATCCGTATCGAGATATTCGCACAGGATCAACATTGTTCCCAGAAGAGGTTTTAACGTTAACGCAATTAGGTATTTTTAAAGGTGATGACAAAGGTGGTTTTAGACCGAAAGATTCTGTTAGCCGTGCAGAAATGGCACAAATTCTAACAAACGCTTTCCATCTTTCTGCGAAACAAAAGCATACATTTAATGATGTTCCAAGCGGTTATTGGGGTGAAAATGCAATTAGTGCGGTGCAATCAAACGGGATTGCTTCTGGTACAGGCGAAGGGAAATTTGAACCAACTAGTACGGTAAAACGTGAACAGTATGCACAGTTTTTATATAACACTTTGAAATATAAAAAGCCTGAAGTTGCGGTGCAAGATACAGGAGATGCGGCATTATTAGCAGCATTCAAAGATGAAGTACAAAAGCGTATTAATGCGTATGAGACGAATATTACAATTTCGTATAAAACGAAAAATAGTAATACAAAAGAAGTGATGAATACACTTTTTAACGCCTATAAAGAAGTAGCAAGTAAAAGTGAGTATACAAATTATAATAGATCGAATGTTTCATATGGACTTTCTGGATCACCTGGAAATTATACGTTTACGTTAAAGATTACATATCGTGAAACGAAAGAACAAACGGAATATGTAATGAAGCAAGCAAAGGCGATCGTTTCTTCTATTACGCAAGTAGGAATGGATGATCATGAAAAAGTGAAGGCGATTCATGATTATGTCGTAAAGCATATTTCTTACGATACGTCTTATAAAGCTTATACAGCATATGAAGCACTCGTAAATCGTTCTGCGGTTTGCCAAGGTTATGCACTATTAACCTATCAACTATTAAAAGAAGCTGGAATTGAGAATCATTTTGTAGTAGGAACTGGAGACGGACAGCCTCATGCTTGGAATTTAGTGAAAATCGAAAACAAATGGTATCACCTTGATACAACATTCGATGATCCAATACCAGATGAACAAGGCCGCGTAACGTATTCTTATTTCAACTTATCTGATGAGCAAATTGCAAGAAATCATGAGTGGGACCGAGGGGACTATCCGCAAGCTACAACAAATTATTATAGTACATTAACAAATAAAATTGCGGCAGGTGGTACGAAAATCCCTGCATATCAGCAAATCTTAAAAGATACAAAGTTAAATTATTTAGGAAATGAATACATTGCAAATAACTATAATGAATTCAAAAATAAAATGCAGAAACGTTATAACGAAAAATCACCAAAGATTGAAATCCTTTATAAACAATCCATGGATGGCGCATTGCAAGATGTGAAAAAAGTCATTGGAGAAATCGGTTATCCGCAAGGAGCAAACCGTGTTTCTTATAAAGCTGAGCCGTATAATGCGAAAGAAGGATATTCTTTAGTGACGATTACGTTTATGTAAAAAAGCAACCTAGATCCCATGTTGGATCTGGGTTGTTTTTTTATAACTTAATTTGACATATACAGTTAAACTGTATAAAATCAAACTATACAGTTTAACTATATAGTTTGGCTATATATTTATCGTTACATTGGAGGTCTTTATGAATAGAGATAAAAATTTACCATTAACGGAAACAACGTATTACGTTCTTTTAGCGTTATTAGAGCCAGCTCATGGATATTTAATTATGCAAAAGGTGGAGGAACTGAGTAATCATCAAGTGAAAATTGCAGCGGGTACATTGTATGGCGCGGTTGAAAATTTATTAAAACAAGGGTTAATAGAATCGGTAAAAAGTGAAGATAAACGAAGAAAAGTGTATGTCATTACGGAACGTGGGAAAGAAGTATTGCACTTAGACTTTATGAGAATGCAGCACATTATTGAGGTTACAAAGAGTTTATTACACGTATAGTTAGGGGGAAACGATGATGTGGAGATTGAAATTCTTTTTAGACTTT
>Ga0209025_1004212_pt1 | contig 12678 bp, 9 predicted proteins | sample AraplaMF_Col_mLB_FD_184256 | JGI IMG/M metagenome (GOLD analysis project Ga0209025, IMG submission 184256) | Arabidopsis root microbial communities from the University of North Carolina, USA - plate scrape MF_Col_mLB (SPAdes) (version 2) | ecosystem: Host-associated > Plants > Roots > Endosphere ... | reverse complement strand
TATCGGGAGACTTGAAGTTAAAAATTTTAGACAGAAAGGACATCCATTTTCTATGAAATTAGGTGCCCGTGTATTTAAAACTGGTGTTGCCATCGTGTTTGCACTATTTATTGCTGAGTTGCTAGAACTTCCTTCACCTGTTTTCGCAGGAATTGCAGCAATCTTTGCGATTCAGCCATCTATTTATCGCTCCTATCAAACAATTGTGGAGCAAATACAAGCCAATATTATAGGAGCTACCATCGCGGTCATTTTTGGCTTACTTTTTAGTCACCATGTAGTAGCAATCGGCATTGCAGTCATTGTTGCTATCGGTATAATGTTGAAATTTAAACTTGAAAAATCGTTGTCCCTAGCACTTGTTACCGTTGTAGCTATTATGGAGATTCAAGGAGATGACTTTCTTACATTTGGTCTTATTCGCTTTCTTACCATATTAGTTGGGGTGTTAGCAGCATTTGTTGTCAATCTGTTCTTCCTACCACCAAAGTATGAAGTAAAGCTATTCCGTAAGATTTACTTTTTACAGGATGATATTATTCGATGGACGCGACTTGCTGTTCGTCAAGCATCTGAGCATACTTCTACTAAAGAAGCATTAAGCAAATTTAAGTCTCGTATGCAACGCGTTGATACACTGTATGATTTTTATAAGGAAGAGCGTAATTACTTTAAAAATAAAAAGTTTGTAAAAGCACGTAAATTAGTTGTGTATCGTCAAATGATCACAACGTCAAAGAAAAGTTTAGAGCTTCTTCATCGTCTTCATAATCATGAAAACGAATTAGCACAGCTCCCGACACAATTTCATTTAATGATTCAGGAGCGGCTTGATTTTCTGCTAACTTACCATGAGCAGCTACTGTTAAAATACACTGGGAAGTTAAAGCCCGAACACTCAGAGTGGAGTAAAAACATCGATTATGTTCAGCGTAACGAGTTAATGGAAATATTCATCAAGCAGATCAGCTACGCACATGAGGAAGGCGATACAGAATTCTCAAGCTATCACTTACTTTATATTTTATCGCGTATTTTAGATTACGAAGAAAACCTAGAGCATTTGGATACGCTCATTGTGTCGTATCAAACTCATCATGGTCATGAAATCAATGTGGAGTTTGAAGAGGAATTTGTTTAACTTCTTTCAGCAAGTGTTTTTGTAGCGAAAGGAAGCGTCAGCTACAGAAGTTAAAGCCTCCGGCGGATGTCACAGAATCTTAAAGGAGTGCTTTGTGCCTGCACAAAGCCGATTCCGGACACAAGTATGCCGAGGCACAATTGATTAGCTAAAAGAGCGAAGAGTTGGCATAATAACCATCTCTTCGCCCTTTTTTATTAGCTTTTCATTTTCGGATCAAGCGCATCACGTAGGCCGTCACCCATTAGATTAAAACCGAGAACCGTTAACATAATAGCCAAGCCTGGGAAAATCATCGTCCACGGAGCCTTTAATAAATATACGCGAGCGTCCGCCAGCATTTTCCCCCATTCTGGTGCTGGTGCTTGAGCTCCTAATCCAAGGAAGCCTAGTGCTGCCGCTTCAATAATCGCTGTCGCTATCGCCAGTGTTCCTTGTACGATGATTGGCGTCATCGAGTTTGGCAAAATATGCGAGAACAAAATTCGCGAATCACGCATTCCAATCGCCTTTGCTGCTACAATATACTCCTCTTCTTTAACACTCAATACTTTCGAACGAATTAAACGTCCAAAATTCGGTACGTTAATAATGGCTATGGCAATCAATGCATTTTGTAACGATGGTCCAAGTACCGCTACCACCGCAATCGCTAGTAAAATACTAGGGAATGCTAACAAAATATCGAAAATACGCGAGATTATCGTATCAACCCATCTTCCATAATACCCCGCAATAATGCCAAGGAAACTACCTACAATTACAGAAAGAATAACCGATAAAAAGCCTACTTTCAAAGAAATTTGGGCTCCATGAATAACTCTAGAGAAAATATCCCGTCCAAAGTCATCCGTTCCAAACCAATGCTCACTTGATGGTGCTAATAAACGCATCGAAAGATTTTGTTCATTCATTCCTTCAGGAGCAATCTTTGGACCAAATATAGCAAGAAAAATAAAAAATAGTACAATACCTGCACCTACCAGGGAGATTTTACTCTTCTTAAAGCTACGCCAGCCTTCTCTCCAAGGACCTGCCGCTCGTTCACGACTTGGTGCTGCTTCTGTTTTTACATCCATGGCTCCAGTCATTATTGCTTCTCCCCTCTATTTGTATTTAATCCGCGGATCAATCACTGTATACAGTAAATCCACAATTAAGTTAATCATGATAAAAATAAAAGCAATTACTAAAATACCTGATTGAATAACAGGATAATCTCGGAAGCCAATGGCATCATATATATAACGACCAATTCCAGGCCAGCTGAAAATTGTCTCTGTTAAAATAGCACCACCTAGTAGCAATCCTGTTTGCAACCCAATGACAGTTAACACTGGGATAACTGCATTTTTTAATGCATGCTTATAAACAACAATAAACATTTTTTGCCCCTTTGCTCTAGCTGTGCGTACATAGTCAGAGCGCATTACTTCAAGCATAGACGACCTAGTCATTCTTGCAATAATCGCCATTGGAATTGTTGCAAGAGCCATGCCCGGTAATACTAATCGTTTTATTACTTCAGTAAATTGATCAAAGCGGCCTTGGATGAGCGTATCTAGTAAATAAAAATGAGTAATGGCGGTTATTGGATCTCGCACATCTTCTCGTCCAGATGTCGGGAACCAGCCAAGCTGATTACTGAAAGCCCATTGTTCCATTAAACCGAGCCAGAAAACCGGTACAGACACCCCGACTAAAGCAACTACCATTGCCACATAATCGAACCAAGAATTTTGGAACCATGCAGAAATAATGCCTGCATTTACGCCAACGATCACTGCAATAATCATGGCAAACAGCGCTAGCTCAGCTGTTGCCGCTAAATATGGAAAAATTTCCTCTGATACGGGTAATTTAGTACGTAATGATACTCCTAAATCCCCCTGAAAAATGCCACCTAAATAACTAAAATATTGTGTATACCACGGCTTATTTAATCCTAAACTTGCGTTTAACGCTTCGACCGCTTCTTTCGTTGCCTGCTGCCCTAAAATTACTTGTGCTGGATTACCAGGAATTGCACGAATTAACATGAAGACGATGAAAGTCATTCCAAGCAAAACTGGGATTAGTTGGGATAATCGTTTCCCCATATAGTGAAGCATTTTCTTCACCCCTCTGTTATTTTCATAATATACTTTTGCAAGAAAAGCATTGAAGTCATTACACATACTGTAGAAAGGGTCAACTTTCACCAACAAAAGAATCCGCCAGATTTCTACGGCTTACCCGCAGAAAGCAAGCAGATTCTTTAAAATTTCTTCTTAAATTAAAACCTGTTGGGATAGCTGTTTAATACCTACTTCACATCTACTGTATCTAAACGGTCAGAACCTGTCGGATGTGCAACATAGTTTGTAACTTTAGTATTAGCAGCTAAAATTGGCGTAGAGTGAGCAAGCGGAACCCATGGTGCATCTTTAGAGATAATCACTTGAGCTTGCTTGTAAAGTTCATTACGCTTGTCCTCATCCATTTCAGTTTGTGCTGCAACAAATAGTTCGTGCACTTCTTTGTTGTCATAGAATGTATAGTTGTTAGAATGAATATTATCTCCATCTAGTAAAGTGTAAAGGAAGTTATCTGCATCTCCGTTATCACCTGTCCAACCAAGTAAGAACGCATCTGCCTCTCCGTTTTCCGCCTTTTCTAAATACGTAGCCCATTCAAACGTTACAATCTTAGATTTCATACCAACATCTGCTAAATTCTTTTGAATGGCTTCTGCAATTTTTTGACCGTCAGGCATGTACGGACGTGGTACAGGCATTGCCCATAGCTCGATTTCTTTACCATCATAGCCAGCTTCAGCTAATAATGCTTTTGCTTTTTCTGGATCATAATCATAGCCTTCAACCTCATCGTTATAGCCTGCAATTATGGAAGGCATCGGATTTTTTGCTGTCTCGCCTAAGCCTTCATAAAATGCATCTACTAATGCTTGCTTATCGATTGCATGATTTACTGCTTGACGAACCTTTACATTATCGAACGGTGGACGAGTTACTGTTAATCCAAGATAACCAACATTCATAGACGGACGTTCGATTAATTGTAAATCTGCATTTGATTCGATTGAAGCTTTATCAGATGGACTTAAGCCATCAACTACATCAACCTCAGCGTTAGTTAATGCATTGAATCGTGCGGAGTTATCCGGAATAGAACGGAAAATAACTTTATCTAATTTCGGCAAATCTGCAATACGGTAATCAGGGTTTTTCTCAATAGTGATAGAATCATTTCGTTTCCACTCTACAAATTTAAATGGACCAGTACCTACTGGCTGATCTTTAAGTGCCTCATCATTCTTTTCAAATGCCGTTGGTGAAGCAATAGCAAATGGTGACATCGCTAAGTTTTTCAAGAATGGTGCTTGTGGCTGAGCTAGTTTAAATATAACTTTATAATCCCCATCAGCAGTGATCGACTCAATTACTGGCTTTTCATTTACCATAAATTGAGAAGCGTAGTATGGGAATTTATCAGCACCACCAGCTTTCCAGCGCTCAAAATTTTTCACGACTGCTTCAGCATTAAAGTCAGTACCGTCATGGAACTTAACCCCTTCTTCAAGTTGCATAGTATACGTTAACCCATCTTCTGAAGATTCCCAAGATTTCGCTAGCCCTGGGTGTAATGTTACATCGTTCTCTCCAAAGTTAATTAGAGTCTCATAGATATTAACGGTAACTTTAAACGATTCACCTTCTGTTACTGTCGCTGGATCGAGAGCAGTAGAGTCGCTACCACGACCATATACTAATGTTTTTGATTCACTACTGCTAGTTGAGTCACCACCACTTGATGTATCTTTACTACCCGTATCCTTAGAATCTGAACCGCCACAAGCAGCTAAGATTGTCGAGAGAACAAGGATAAGCATTACACCCAAAGTCCAAAACTTCTTTTTCTTCATTCAATTTCCCCCTAAGTTTTTTTATATCATTGAATGTTGGATTGCATCATAAAGATGACAAGCAACATAATGACCCGGTTTCACTTCTTGCATTTTCGGAACTACTTGAGAACATTCTTCTTTTTTAAATGGACATCTCGTATGGAAAGCGCACCCGCTTGGCGGATTCGAAGCACTCGGAATATCTCCAGAAATAACAAGCTGTTCACGTTCAAACGTAGGATCTGGAACAGGTACCGAAGATAGCAACGCCTGTGTATATGGGTGAAGTGGCTCAGCATATAAATCTTCGCTTGCTGTCAACTCCACTAATTTCCCTAAATACATCACACCTACCCGATTACTAATATGGCGTACAACCCCTAAATCATGGGAGATAAAAATATAAGTTAGCTTTAAATCCTTTTGTAGGTTTTGCAATAAATTCAATACTTGAGCCTGTATAGATACATCAAGAGCAGAGACAGGCTCGTCCGCAATAATCAAGCGCGGATTCGTCATCAGTGCACGGGCAATGCCGATACGCTGCCTTTGACCACCACTAAATTGGTGTGGATACCGTTTCACATGATATTCATTTAACCCAACAATTTCGAGAAGCTCTAATACTTTCTTCTTCCGTTCTTTCGCATTGCCCATTCCATGAACAATAAGTGGCTCCTCCAATATCTTCCCAATATTATGTCTAGGATTAAGGGAGGCATAAGGATCTTGGAAAATCATTTGAATATCTCTACGGGCTTTGCGCATCTCGTTATTGGATAATTCAGAAATTGTCTTTCCTGCGAATTCAATTTTGCCCTCAGTTGGCTCAAGCAAACGCATTAAAAGTCGACCAGTCGTTGATTTACCACACCCGGACTCACCTACAATACCTAATGTTTCTCCTTCAAAAACTTCAAAGGAAACATCATCTACTGCCTTTACGTCCCCAACCTGTTTGTTAAGGACACCCTTCCGAATAGGGAAGTATTTTTTCAAACCATCAACTTTCAATAAAGTTTTCGACATGTTGCTCCACCTCCTGTTTCTCTAGTAAAAAGCATCTTGATTTATGCTGCTCTCCTGCTTCATATAAAGGTGGCGTTTCTTGTACACAGCGTTCCATCGCATATTCGCAACGTGCTGCAAAACGGCAGCCTACCTGAATACTTCCGGGTTTTGGTACACTGCCTGGTATAGAGTAAAGGTTGTCCTTTTTATAACGCATATCTGGTACAGACTTAATAAGTCCTTGTGTGTAAGGGTGCTTTGGATTAACGAATATCTCCTGAATAGGTGCCTCCTCTACTATCTGACCTGCATACATCACAATCACTCGCTCGCATGTTTCTGCCACAACGCCTAAATCATGCGTAATTAATAAAACAGCTGTATTTAAACGTTTATTTAAATCTTTCATCAGCTGCAAGATTTGAGCTTGAATCGTAACATCTAGCGCAGTAGTCGGCTCATCAGCAATCAGCACCTTCGGATCACAGACAAGCGCCATCGCAATCATGACCCGTTGTCGCATTCCCCCAGATAGCTGATGTGGATAATCTTTTAATAATTCCTCAGCACGTGGTAAACCTACAAGCTTCATAATTTCGACTGCCCTTGCAAAGGCTTCTTTTTTCGACCATTTAGGATTATGGATTAAAATCGCTTCTTTTAGCTGATCCCCAATTGTAAACAAAGGATTTAAGGATGTCATAGGTTCCTGGAAAATCATTGCCACATCTTTTCCACGAATTTTCTGCATTTGTTTATCAGATAATGTTACGAGGTTTTTGCCATCTAACAATATTTCTCCCCCTGTTATTTTTCCAGGCGGTGACGGTATTAAACCCATAATGGACAGGGATGTAACACTTTTTCCACTTCCCGATTCCCCTACAATCCCTAATATTTCTCCCTCATGAACAGAAAAATCGATATCATCTACGGCAGGAATTTGTCCATCATCTGTAAAAAAGGTTGTCTTTAAGCCTTTTATTTCTAGCAGCTTTTTTCTCATGATCAATCTCCCATCGTACCTATATTTTTACTTAATCACTCTAACTATCACTCAATTCCCTATTTTCAGATAATTCTAACCAAAAAACATCGCTCTTTCAATCATAATTGTTCTGCAATAAACATAGATTTTCTACATCGTTCGAGTTTCATATTAATAATGTCTTATTAATTGATACTAATTTATAAATAAGACAAAAAAATAGCCTTCCTTTTATATTAAACGGAAGGCTATTTTTAAATTATTGACTCATAACCAAAAGATGGGGACGACATTACTCTTTGCTTTCGCATATAAAAAACTTGTTAGTCCAAGCGACTCCTCGGACGCTAGGTTCCTAATAAATCCCTGTGTATCATTTAAAGCTGAGAATGACATTTTATTAAAACCTATGCCATGAGAATACGTTGATTGGAGTGGAGGCCCGGCGACTCCTTGGGGATCAGCGTCACAGATGGGACCCTGGAGCGAGCATCGCGAGTGAAGCGGCTCATCGGACGCCCCCAGGAAGCTTTGCTCTGTGCGAAAGCGTAGTGCTAACGTAGCGGCAGCAACAAAGCGCCTGGCCGGAACGGAAATCAACCCCACGTTATGGTGAGCCAGATTTTTTCTATTATAAAGTGGTGTATCAATCTAAATGTTGCACCTGGAATAAATTAAAGTACGTGCCCTCTTTTTGCATTAATTGCTCATGCGTACCACTTTCAATTAATTGTCCATGATCTATAACAAGAATTTTATCTGCATGAGTAATTGTAGAAAGTCGGTGAGCAATTATAATTGTCGTACGTTCATGTGCAAGTACATCCAACGATTCTTGAATAAGTGCCTCACTTTCTAAATCCAATGCAGAGGTTGCTTCATCCAATATTAAAATAGGAGGATTTTTTAAAAACACACGAGCAATCGCTACCCGCTGCTTTTGTCCACCTGATAACTTCACACCGCGCTCTCCGACCTTTGTGTCATAGCCATCTGGCAAGCTCATAATAAAATCATGTGCATTGGCCGCTTTTGCCGCAGCAATGACCTCTTCATCAGAAGCTTCTGGCTTACCCATTAAAATATTTTCTTTTACTGAATCACTAAACAAAATATTATCCTGTAGGACTATTCCAATTTGTGAGCGTAAAGAATGTAGAGATACGTCACGTACATCATAGTCATCAATACATACGGTGCCACTTGTTGTGTCATAAAAGCGGGGAATCAAACTAATGATGGTTGATTTTCCTCCACCACTCATTCCTACAAACGCAACTGTCTCTCCAGGATTAATTGTAAAATTGATGTTGTTTAAAATTTGTGAGCCCTCTTCTTCATATTGAAAGTTCACATTATCAAAACGAACTTCACCTTTTACCCGAGGTAGCTCTAACGCATTAGCCTTGTTTTTTATTTCATATGGTTCATCTATTAATTCAAACATTCGATCCATTGATGCAATGGACTGTGTTAACATTGTTGATGAACTTACAAGGCGACGAAGTGGACCATAAAGTCGTTCGATATAGGCAATAAAGGCAACCATTGTCCCGACTGAAAGATCTCCATTAATAACCTGATAACCTGCATAAGCAATGACTAGGAGTGGTGCTACATCCGTGATTGTATTCACCACTGCAAACGATTTAGCATTCCATCTCGTATGATCCAGCGCTTTCTCTAAAAATTCTCCATTTGCCTCATCGAATAATTTTTGCTCATGTTTTTCTAGCGTGAAGCTTTTAATTATACTCATTCCAGCTACTCGTTCATGTAAATAACTTTGCACCCCTGCTAGTGCTTGTGACCGTTTACGTGTTAAAGACCGAAGTTTACCAAAGAAGAACTTTACGCTAAACGCATAGAATGGGAACGCAATCAATGCTACTAGCGTAAGTTTTACATCCATGGCAAACATAATACCGATTGCAATAACAATTGTCGCAAGGTCCAACCAAACATTCATCAAGCCTGTCATGATAAAGTTTTTTGTTTGTTCTACATCATTAATCACTCTAGAAATCACATCGCCAGCTCTTGTATTAGCATAGTATCTTAAGCTTAGTCGCTGTAAATGTGCATATATTTGTTTTCGAATATCGAAAAGCACTTTGTTACTGACATTTTGAGCAAAATATTGACGGTAATACTCAATCGGTGGTCGAATAATAAAGAACACAATGATCGTGCCACCTAGCCAATAAAACAGTTCTTTAGTCTTCTCTGCATCCGTTAAATGATCTGCAGCAATAATATCATCTAACACAATTTTTATGAGTAATGGAATAAATAACGGAATTGCAAATTTCACTATACCAATTAAAATCGTTAAAATTATTTCCCATGTATATGGTTTTACAAATCTCATATAACGCTTTATACTACCCAATTTATTATCACATCCTTATTAAAACCTTATTTAGCAAATGCAAGGCATTTTATTTCATCCAATATGGAACTCCTTGTATCACATCGTACATAAAAAGAAACAGACATCCACAAAATGAATGCCCAAACGTATTATAGCAATATTTTGTTTTAAGTACAGTTAATTTAGCTTCATCACGAACTATTTTGAAATCAACTTATTTAACAATCCTTTTTACATTTTTTCCTTTGATCTTTTATAAACATATTCTAGTAATATAAAAATTACACCTACTAGCATGAACCCAAAAGAAGGAATGTATAATTCATTTTCATATGTATAGTATCATTCACAAAGTGACCCAAATAATGGACCGCCTCGGCTACAAGTCTGTGCATGAACAACATAAAACTACCAGTCAAAAAAAATAATGTACCTATAATATAACCTGTATCCATAGTTTTCTTCCAAATATTTGCAATACTTTACGATATTAATATAACAAAAACAATGGTAGAGCAATACTCATTTTCCGATAAAAAAACACCTATTAGTAAAACTAATAGGTGCAACTAACAATCATCCGCTTGCATATCGAGCTGAAACTTATAACGACTGGTCCAGGCGTCTATAAAATCAGGTGCAAAGGGTCCTCTTTTTTGTTGAATCCAGCTAATTAATTTATCGACATTGCGCTTTAAAATTTTATCTATGACATCTGGATAAGACATTTCCTGACGATGTAGCTCATATTCATCCTCATCTAAGAGTGAATAAGACATATCAGGGAAAACTTTAATGTCTAAATCATAGTCGATATATTTAATGGCATTATTATCGAAAACAAATGGTGAGCTTAGATTACAATAATAATACACACCATCTTCACGTAGCATGCAAATGATATTAAACCAGTACTCCGCATGGAAATAACAAATAGAAGGCTCTCTCGTTAGCCACGTTCGACCATCGGATTCTGTCACAAGTGTACGCTCATTCGCACCGATAATGATATTTTTTGTTCCTTTTAAAATCGTTGTTTCTTGCCAAACACGGTGGATACGGCCATTGTGTTTATAACTATGTATTTGTATCGTTTCTCCTTCTACCGGTATTGCCATCTTTGAAGCCCACCTTTTCGTCTATGCTACCTAAATCTAGCAGTCTCTAGTATATTATAGCAATGTGTACGCGAAAGGTGTAGTTAGAAAACCACAAATTTCCCTGCGCTCTTTTAAATTTGTACAAAATTTCGTTAATTTGAAGCGAATTTTTTATTATAACACTAACCTAATTGGAATTTTTTTATATTCATGTTTCGGAGTATGGTTTTATCCTTAAACACCTGAATTGTTTTCTTATCTTGCTATATAAAATTCAAAAGGAGCTGCCCTTTTTAATCTTTTCGATTTTAGACAGCTCCTCAGAGGTAAATGCAATTATGCAATTACAAAGTGTTATTCACCAAGATCTTGGTTCGTTTTGTTGAAGTTTCCTGAAGATTGAGCTTTTTTCTGCTCAGCTTTAGCATTTTGCTTTTGCACTTCATTAACATCTGTTTCATAACCAAATTCTTGACTTTGACGTTGCATGTTTTTATTCGGTTGGAAATTCTGGTTGTTTTGCTTTTTCATTTTCATTCACCTCCACGCTCATTATTGTGTACCGAGGTGAATGCTTTTATGCCTAAAAATTTTATATAAATAATTTTCTCGATTAATCCTTTATTTCCTGCCAAATTTTCAGCATTGGAACGGCCATTGGTAACAACTCTATTTGTTCGGGAGTCAGCCATTCGCCCTTTTCTGCTGAATTACATTTCATAAAATAGCTATTTATATGCCATGTTAGATGTGAAAAAACATGTTTGAATGTAAGCAATTCCTGTTGCGATTGAACATTCATAGCATATTCATTACTAAAAGTATCTATTGAATCTTTACCTTGCTCTAGCATTGGAAACTGCCATAGATTAGCTAGTAAACCCTCTGCTGGACGCTGCTCCAATAAAAATCGCCCTTTGTCATCTTGACATACAAGCACATCATATGTGAGATGCTTCATCTTTACTTTTTTAGATTTGATGGGTAATTTTTCAGGCTCGCCTTCATTAAAAGCGGTACAGTATTCTCGAACCGGACATAATAAACACTTTGGTGAAGTTGGCGTACAAATAAGTGCACCAAGCTCCATTAAGCCTTGATTGAAGGACGATGCATTTTCAGGATCAATTAGTTCTTCAACAGCCTCTTCAAAAATCTTTTTAGTCTTTGGAACAGCTATATCATCATGAATAGTAAGCACACGACTTAAAACGCGCATAACATTGCCATCCACTGCATGTTCGGGCTTATTATAGGCAATACTTAAAATAGCTCCAGCAGTATACGGACCTACGCCTTTTAATTTTGAAATCTCATGACGATTATCGGGTACTACCCCACCGTAGTTTTCTAATACCTCGCGAACACCCGCTTGTAAGTTACGTGCACGGGAATAATAGCCAAGGCCTTCCCAATGCTTTAATAAGTATTCTTGCGGAGCTTCCGCGAGTAATTCTAATGTTGGAAAACTTTCCATGAAACGATTGTAATAAGGAATAACTGTGTCGACACGTGTTTGCTGTAGCATCACTTCCGATACCCAGATTTTATAAGGGTCCGTCGTATGCCTCCAAGGTAAATCACGTTTCTCAACATTAAACCATTCGACTAAAGATTGTCGAAATTCTGTTACATATGGATAATTCACAGTGACCTCCAGTGTTTTTACGATTTTATTTATGGTAAAAAGAGTATACAATTAAGAAAAGATCAACTGTCTGAAACGACAAAAAACGCCATCATTTTCCTAGCTTCAAGCTTTAGCACGACATTCTTATATAAAGAAATATCAAGTATTACGGATTATTGAAATATACATGTATGCAAATTGTACTCTATTTCGATGCATACAAGGAGTGGATATTTTTGGATTCAGGTACACATTTCGTAATGGGTATAGCCCTCGGTGGTCTTGCATTAGCTGATCCCGTTGTAGCAAATCATTCGATGACATTTACAGCAGTAATGGCAGGTACAATAATTGGCTCGCAGGCACCTGATGTCGATACAGTTTTAAAACTGCGCAACAACGCAATTTATATTCGACATCATCGTGGAATTACACATTCGCTACCAGCAGTAGCTATTTGGCCCATTTTAATTACAGCGGTTTTAGCTCTTATTATTCAAGACGCAAATGTGTTTCATTTATGGCTT
>Ga0209025_1004209_pt1 | contig 12686 bp, 14 predicted proteins | sample AraplaMF_Col_mLB_FD_184256 | JGI IMG/M metagenome (GOLD analysis project Ga0209025, IMG submission 184256) | Arabidopsis root microbial communities from the University of North Carolina, USA - plate scrape MF_Col_mLB (SPAdes) (version 2) | ecosystem: Host-associated > Plants > Roots > Endosphere... | reverse complement strand
ACTTCTTGACTCATGGTATTCCCTCCTTTCCACATCTTAACATTATACATGATAGCCATTTTATTCGTAAATCTTACCTTTGAATTAAAATAAGGGCATAAGTTCGTCCCGCGAGGCGTACAAGTAGATAGCAGAGGAGATTACAAATAATTGTTCTTAGATTTTTGAACTACCTTTAAGGAGTGAGTGGCTGTGAAGATTGCTATATGGCTGTACCTGTTCTTATTCGTCGCTTTCTTTGATCTGCATGCGCAGTATCCTATATTAACACCTTTTGCAATTTCTCTCGGAGCCGCCCCGTCCTTTATCGGTCTCATGATGGGGATTTACTCATTCACGCACCTGCCTGGCAACTTACTAGCGGGGATAGGCGTAGACCGTTACGGCAGCCGAATTTTCATTCTCGGAAGTTTATTTGGTGCGGGTCTAATTCTTCTGTTCCAAGCGCATGTGACGAATCCTTGGCAACTGCTTATACTCCGCTCCATCAGCGGATTCGTGCTCGCCTTCCTCTCTCCTGCCTGTATGTCGCTCCTCGCAAGACTTGCTCAAGATCATATCACGCAAGGAAAGCTCATGGCTGGCAATGGTCTAGTCCATACGTTAGCCTCTGTTGTCTCTCCTGCAGCTGGGGCACTCCTCGTAGCGAAAATTGGCTTCTCTCAAGCCTTTAGTGTTCTGGGTTGGGTCTTAATTGCTGTCGCAGCGATTGCCGTATTTGCCATTCATGATCGACCTGCAGCAGTCACTGATTCCCAAGAGGCGATTACGCTCCCTGAAAATGCGCCAATACAGCAAATGCCGTGGCGATTCTTTATCTTGCCGCTTGCCATCTCCTGTTCACAAGGCATTCTGTTCTTTGAGCTGCCCCTGATGAAAGAAGCACTTGAATCCATCATGAAAGCTGGCGTTTTTTTCTCCGTCATCAGTCTTGGCGCTTTACTTACACTCAGCTTACTGTTCTTGAATCGATTTTCGCCTTATGTGAGAACATGGATCGGCAGTCTGTCTCTTGCCATTTCTTTTTTTGTTATCGCGATTCCTACGCCGTTCCCCTTAATTGTACTTCTCTTTGTTGTCGGGATGTCGAAAGGTATCATTTTCCCAGCTATGTCTTCCTACCTTATTGAACTGAGTGGCGGCACGCGTTATGGTCAGATGTTCTCCACGATGTCAATCGCATCGTCTATTGGTTATTTTTTCGGACCTTTATTAGCAGGAAATCTGCGCACCTTCGTCTCTCCTTACTTTATTGCATTTTTCATTCTAATGACCGCACTCGTCATACTGCCTGCGCATCATAGAACGCGCACGCAACTCACGCCAACATTGCATGAATAGGGATTCACCCATTTTCATAGGCATAGGTATTCGCACAGCACGATAGCCCTCTCCACACATACTATAACATTGTCTCTAACAAGAGCTTGAAAGAGAGGTGACTTAAATGGGTTTCGATAATTGTGGAATTATATCCCCAGTAGCTGTATCGCCAGTCGTTCCTTGTGGTCCTGTCGTAGGCGGTGTTGGATGCGGTGGTTTGGGGACGACAACTGGTGTGATCTTGGTGTTGTTCATCTTGCTCGTTATTATTCTTCGCGCTACACGTTTATAATGTTGTGACTCCTCGATTTTTGAGAACTTGCGATTCTTTCCTCTACCACTTGGCTCGCGATAAGCGGGCCTTTTTTATATGATAATTTATCAGTTCGGTGTCCCTAAAAGTACCTGAATCAGCTTTGAATTCAGAGCGTCACTTTGTGGTGTAATTTTGCATAAAGCTTGTCTAACGCTGTACACTATTGATAAACGGTACACGATCCGATTGTTAAATATCGACATTTCCCGGGGAATATATACAGATCAGAAACGAGGGATGCAGCATGGAGACCATAATAATCGTCGAAGGAAAGAACGACCGTAGCCGGCTGAAGCGGTTATTGTCGCCTGACATCACCATACTCTGCACATACGGCACCTTGAGCACAGATCGTCTAGAAGAATTAAAACGGAAGGTTGGAGATGAGGCAGTCTATTTGTTCATGGACAACGACGCATCAGGCAAAAAAATACGAGCCATCCTACGCGATGCGTTTCCTGATGCAGAACAAATCTATACAAGGCGTGGGTACGCGGGTGTTGAAGGAACACCTGATGAATACATCATTCAACAATTAGAAAAAGCGGGGTTGGAGGAGTATATACAATACCCCGACCCAACCCCGTTCTGATTAATGTTTTTAAAATATCCCACGATTAACGAAGGAACTCAGGAAGTAGTTCGACATCGAATCTTGAATTCAACCGGGAATTCCGGTACTCACGTAGTCTCGCCTACGCTCCGTTTCCTCATTCCCTAGTTTCATCCAACCTTCTCGGTTCTTATCGCGGAATATTTTAAATTCTTATTTTTGATTACAATCTGACCTTACTTATGCGCCGTATCGATGATCATGATGATGAAGACCACCATGAGATAGTTGATCGACATGAAGAAATGTTTCTTCGCCCAAATTTCGTCGACCTTTGCCTTAAATCCGCTAAAAGTCATGAATAACCATGCCGCGGAAAGTAATGTTGCAACGCACAAAAAGATCCAACCGACATATCCATATACATAGAATAAGATGGATACAAGCACGAGCAACGCGACATAAGGAATCATCTGGAACTTCGTGCGGCGAATACCTTTGACAACAGGTAATAACGGGAAACCCGCAGCACGATATTCTTCCACTCTACGGATGCCTAGCGCCCAGAAATGCGGCGGCTGCCATAAGAACAACAGAGCGAATAACAAGATCGCCCCCATATCTATAGCGTTCGTTACTGCAACATACCCGATAACCGGTGGCATGGCCCCCGAAATTGCACCCACGGATGTGCTCCATGTCGAAGTACGTTTAAGCCATAACGTATAAATTCCACCATATACCAACATTCCGACAAGACCAAGTACACCTGCTAATACGTTCGTGAATACGAAGAGGACGGCAAGCCCGAGAACCCCAAGCACAATGGAATACCATAACACAACAGTCGGTGTTAATCGGCCTGTTGGAAGCGCGCGGTCACGTGTGCGTGTCATTTTCATATCCAATTCACGATCGTAATAATTGTTAAAAGCACAAGAAGAAGCCATAACAAGCGTTGTACCAAGCAACATCCAGACGAGACTGACAAAGTTAATATCCCATTGCGATGCTAGCCAGAAACCGCCGAATGCAGCAATCAAATTCGAACGTAAAATCCCAGGCTTAATCACATTAATAAAGTCTTTCCAGGAGCCTGCTTGTATCGAAACTTGAGAAAGGGGTGCCGAGTCGGAAGAAGGAGCTTGGTAACTCAACTGTTTATCCACGTTTGAAGATCCTCCTCTAATAATTACAATTACACTACTGTGAGATTTATCATATCAAATGCATTCGATGTTTGACAATGTTCGCCGTCACAGTTCATCAATTTGACAATACATTGATAGGATTTAGGAAGTAATCGACGACTTCGCTCATATTAATATGTATTTCCGTTCATAATAAGTTTAAATATGGTAAATATTGAATAGAACATCATCATGAAGGAGAGAACGATTTGGATACAGGCACACATCTTGTTATGGGCCTTGGTATTGCAGGCCTATCCTATATCGATCCCGCTGTCGCAGCGGATCCTGCTCTGGCATCTGCCGTATTCTTTGGCGCAGTCATTGCAGGGCAAGCGCCTGATTTCGATGGATTTCTTCGACTCAAGAGCAACACCTTGTACATTCGACATCACCGCGGCATTACGCATTCCCTCCCCTTCCTACTCCTATGGACAGTCCTGATTACGGGGATTTTCTCCTTCTTATGGGGCTTTGCATGGGGAAGCGCTGCGATCTTCCATCTCGGCTTTTGGGTCCTTCTATCGACTTGTTACCATGTCTTCTCCGACTTATTTAATACGTACGGAACACAGGCGGCCAGACCCTTCTCCTCCAAATGGATTTCGTGGAATATCATTCACATCTTTGATCCGACTATATTCACGACCCATGTTATCGCCATTGTGTTATGGGCATTTGGACTCGCCAAACCCGAGGTCATCTTTCCCATTCTCTACGGATTCATCGCAATATATTATGTATGGCGAACCGTCCTCCACTGGATTCTAGAACGTCGGTTACCAGAGATAGATCCTGACCATGAACGAGGAGATACGTACATCGCAATCCCAACCGTTTCACTAACGCATTGGCATATCGTCAAAACCAGACGGGACGGATGCTTCGTTCTTGGTCATTATGACCGTACAGGACTTCGATTTATGGAGACAGCTAAATGCGCTAAGCATGCGGCAGTCGAAGGATCCAAAGCAGATCCAACCGTTCAATCCTTCCTCTACCTGACGAATTACGCTTGTGCTGAGGTAAGAGAAATCCGTGCTGGCTATATTGTGCGCTGGTCCGATGTTCGCTATCGGCATCGCAAGCAGTATCCGTTCGTTGCTATTGTCATGATGGATCGTAAGTTCAAGACAATTGATTCCTATGTCGGCTGGATCAGTGACAGCCAAATTGAGAAAAAATGGAGCCTTTTGTTATCTTAGAATTGAAGAAGCACGCTATCTATTGACGCATTCGTTCGAATGCGTCAATATTATGTTCGAATGGAAATTGCCAAAAAGAAAGACCCAGAGCAGTCTGCTCTGAGCCTCTCTCTTATGGATGCTTAGCGAATGCGGTTCGATGAGGAGCCTGCAAGAGACTGCTCAGCGATTTGCACAAGGCGCTTCGTGATATATCCACCAAGGGATCCTGCTTCACGAGAAGTAACATCGCCATAGTATCCACTGGAAGGGATTGAAACACCCAATTCTTGTGCAGCTTCCATTTTCAATTGCTCAAGAGCTGCTGAAGATTGAGGTACAACTAAAGAGTTACGTCCATTTGCCATTCGTAAAAACTCCTTTCACCCTGCTTCTAAAATATGTTTGCTTGCAAGCTTGCAAACTTATTATGACCTTCTTCTAGAATGTTATTCTCAGATATTCAGCCAAATTTGATGGAGGGTATTTCCAAATGACAAAGTCGCTATCGCTCCTTTTTGCCGTCATTAATATCTTGTTCATGCTAGCTATCGCCATCTCCATTGCCATCAGTATATGGCTGGTCTTGTTATTCACGTTATGCCTCATTGGATTCATGGGATTTAGCTTCGCTATGAAAGCACGCCTCGATCGCAAAAAAGCGGAGTGAATCACTCCGCTTTTGCTTTAGTTTAGGATTTTAAGTTTTCGGGGTTATTTAAGGGAGCAAAAAGCCCATCCGTTCCTTCACATCGTGTACGGTCTGATCTGCCACAGCAGCAGCACGTTCAGCGCCCTGACGCAGAATGTTATGAATCTCGCCAGACTCACGGATCTCGCGATAACGCTGCTGAAGCGGCTCAAGGACTGATACAACAACCTCTGCTAAATCCTTTTTAAACGCCCCATAGCCTTGTCCCTCGTATTTCGCTTCAATCTGTTCAATGGACAACCCCGCACAATGCGAGTAGATGCTGAGTAAATTACTTACTTCCGGTTTGTTCGCAGGATCGAATTTCACTTCACGACCTGAGTCTGTTGTTGCCCGGCTAATTTTCTTCCGTACCACATCTGGCGGATCCAGAAGTGCGATGAAGCTGCCAGGGTTCGGATTGCTCTTACTCATTTTCTTTGATGCGTCATCCAGTGACATCACGCGTGCACCAATCTTCGGAATATAAGGCTCTGGTACAGTGAAATAGTCTCCATAACGACTGTTGAACCGACCTGCTAGATCACGAGTCAATTCCAGATGCTGCTTCTGATCATCTCCTACAGGTACTAGATCCGCGTTGTAGATCAGAATATCTGCAGCCATAAGCGCTGGATAGACGAACAACCCCGTGCCAATCGACTCTTTGCCGGCTGACTTATCTTTGAACTGCGTCATCCGCTCTAATTCGCCCATATAGCTTAACGTCGTTAATAACCAACCTAGCTCCGCATGTCCGCGCACATGGGATTGCATGAAGATGTTCGCTTTGGCCGGATCGATCCCTGCGGCCACATACAATGTTGCTACCGCCTCCGATTGTTCGCGAAGCGCAGCTGGATCTTGCGGCACAGTAATTGCATGCAAATCCACCACCATGAAATAACATTCATGATCATTCTGTAACTTCACGAAATTCTGCATCGCTCCAATGTAATTTCCGAGGGTAAGCTGACCGCTCGGCTGAATCCCTGATAATACTTTTTTCATTCCCTATGACCTCCTTCATTCCTTATCAAACAATACAAAAAGGCCTCCCGCCGCAAGGGACGAGAGACCGTGGTGCCACCCTAATTTATCTACTGCCAGTCATTCCTCAGCAGCAAATCTTTCGTATTCCGTAACGTGGAACTGACGGCTGGCATACTAGACCCGGCTTACGCAAGTAAGCTCCATAATCGTTCTGCGCTCAGCACTCCAGGGTCCATTCGGTTCATGTGATACACCGGTTCGCAGCGAACACCGGCTTTCTGAAGTATCATTCCATCAACTTACTTATCCCTTTCACGGCTTTAAACAGATATTTGCGCTAATCATAACAATCTGACCCCTAATTGTCAATCAAGAAGAGACACTGTGAACCTAGGTGCACTTATGACTTTACATGGAACATCTGGTATGATGAAGTAGTGAGATGTCGGTTATTATCAATAAAAGGAGTTGAGCAACTATGTATCAAGTGACGAAAGGCCAGTGGAGCGGACAAGATACATACATATTAAATAGCGATCAGCTTGCCGTTACGCTGCTGCCTGGGCTTGGAAATAATGTGATTCGAATTTGGGACAAAGTGTTAGAGCGCGATGTACTGCGCAGACCGGAAGAATCCGATTATGAGTTCTACATGCAGAAGCCTTATCACTTTGGGATTCCTATCCTAATCCCGCCAGGCCGTATTCGTCGAGGCAAATTCGAATATTCTGGCGTACAGTACCAATTCGACCAAAATACAGCCAACAATAATCATATTCACGGCCTGCATCGTACACAATCTTGGAAGGTTACCGATTTGCAGGAGCAAGATGATTACTGTTCGATTACAACAACCTTCTATACGAAAGAAGATCCCAATTGGATCCGTCAATACCCTACCCCATTGAAGCTCGAAGTCGTTCTTGAGCTCCGGGGCACAGAATTGAAGCAAACATTACATGTTCAGAATCTAGGAGAACAATCTGCTCCGTTCGGATATGGCGTTCATACGTGGTTCATGATCGATGGGACTCCAGATCAATGGAATGTACAAGTCCCCGTTGATGCAATCTATGCATTAGATGAAGAACTGATTACAACAGGCGAAGTCGTATCACTCGGTGAATTTAGCGAATTGCCTAACGGATTGAACTTGCAAGGAGTCAACTTGGATACCGTCTTCCGCGGCACTCAAGATCAACCCTTCGAGGCTCAATTAACGCGCAATGACGGACTCAAGATCAGATATAGCGCAAATCAACCATACTTCAAACATTGGGTATTATATACAAAAGGTGAGGCCGATCAATTCATTTGCTTAGAGCCATACACCTGGTTAACCGATGCGCCTAACTCCAAATTCGGCAGTGATGTTACAGGATTAATCGACATGCAGCCGCAGGAGCAAATTGAGCTCACGATTACACTTGATATCGAACATCCATAACATAATTAAAAAGCAATGCCGGTTTACGCTTTACAGGCGCTAACTATGGCATTGCTTTTTTTGATTCAAATTACATCCCATAAATACGTTGAATGCCTAATTCTTCGAACACAGCATCCATCGAAGATTCGAGGGGAGCGTCCGTAACACAAGCGTGCAATTGATCTAGTGGAGCTATCGAGAATAAAGAGGCTTTGTTGACCTTCGTGCGGTCGAATACCGCAATTGTATGCTTCGCACGGCTCATGAGCATTCGCCCTGTCTGTGCCTCGAGCTCAGAATACGTCGTAATCCCCTGCTCCGCAGATATTCCATCCACTCCAATGAATAACTTCTCGATATTCAAATGTGCGATCGTCTTCTCCGCAAGTGGTCCGCAAAGCTCAAAGCTCTTATTCCGCATAACCCCTCCGACGACAACGACTTGAATCCCTTCGCTATCCGCAAGTTCCATCGCGATATTGACAGCATTCGTGACGACGGTCACGCCATGACGCTGCTTCAGTTCCCTTGCAATGAGATACGTTGTGGTACCACCAGTCAGACAAATGCTGTCTCCTTCTTCAATAAGCTCAACAGCTTTGCTGGCAATGGCTTCCTTCTCGAGCCACAAATGCTGCTTCTTCTCTGCAAAAGGCATTTCACGAATAGGGGAGATCCCATCGAATAGTGCCCCGCCAATCGTACGTATAATTTCGCCTTTGCGATCAAGCAGATCGAGGTCTCGACGCGCCGTTGCCTCAGAGCAGTCGAACTGATCAATAATTTCCTGTATCGTGATACGACCTTGTTGTTTCAACAATTGCAACATTTGTTGTCTTCGTTGCTCGCCTTTGGAAGGGTTCAAGCCTGCCATCAATTATCACACCTACTATTTATATTTCTACGAATTGCGTAAGATTGCGTGGATCATCCGGATTAAGTCCTAATTTCATTGCTGTATAGTAGCCATTATACTGAATCCATGGTAAGTATAGCACACTTCTTGCTTCATCGCTAAGCGATTGTCCACCTGTTTCAAGTACAAGGTCAGCAAAAGTGGTATCGCTTCCTGCAGCTGCCGTAATGATCACGACAGTTGCACCGTAGCCTTTCATTTCACGAGCGACTTTAAGCTCGAACTCACGTGCAGACTCCGACAACATTAATACAACTTGCGAGCCAGGTTCGATAATGGATTTCGGGCCGTGACGGAACTCAAGCGTACCGTAAGCCTCTGTCCATGTGCAAGTCATCTCTTTCAATTTCAAGCACGCTTCAAGTGCAAGTCCACCAAAGACACCCATACCAAGGAACACTGTACGGGAGAATTCATGGGTCTGAACCCAATTTTTCATGACATCATCGGCTTTTTTGACAAGAGCTGCATCAAGGGCCAACACTTGCTCAAGTTCAGCCATCAATTCTGGTTTGCCTGCCACAAGAGCAATCGCTGCTTGCATCATGAATGTCATACTGCTAAGCGATTTCGTCATGACGGTACTTTTTTCTTTTCCTAATGGAGATAGAAGACAATCCGTCATTTGCGCCATTTTACTCGTCTCGTGACATGTGATACCGCAATGATCCCAGTTCGCAACGTCTTTGAACGAATCCAGAGCAATGATCACTTCATGAGATTCACCAGAACGAGATACCCCTACAATAAGAAGCTTCTTATTCACATTCAATGTCTGTTCACGGAACAAGAAGATGTCCGAGGATGGATACGCTGCCGCACTGCGTCCTGTCCATTTGCGGTAAGTAGCAGCCATTGTAAGCGCTTGATAGTAGGACGAACCTGATCCGATGAAAATAACTTCCTCGTACTTCTCATTTCCTATATATTGGGCCACCCAATCTTTCTGCTGTTGCAATTGTTCCCATGCTGCATTTAAAGCTTCGGCTTGAGCACTAATTTCCGTATACGTAAGTTCACCTGCACCAATTGACACTGTTAAAGTCCTCCTTTATAATCGAGTTAATGAAATTATAAATCATATTTTTGATTGTTTCAATCATTTTATTGGGAGGGTTTATGAAATGGGTCATTTGATATCATCAACAAGAATGCTTGAAGTCGCGCGGGCAAACGGATACGGTGTTACAGCCTTCAATGTCCATACATTAGAAATGCTGCAAGCCGTCGTCGAAGCAGCTGAGGAAGCACAGGCTCCACTTATTCTTCAGACAACGGTAGGAACAGTAAAACACTTAGGACCGGAATATATCGTAGCTGCTGCACAAGTCGCTGCCAAGCAGTCTTCCATCCCGATTGCACTGCATTTGGACCATTGTACGGACTATGAATTGCTTGTCCAATGTATTCGTGCAGGCTATACTTCCGTGATGATCGATGCGTCCATGCATCCATTCGAAGAGAACGTTCGTCGTACGGCTGAAGTGGTACGCGTTGCTCATGCAGCAGGTGTGAATGTCGAAGCTGAGCTGGGCAAAGTCGGCGGCGTTGAAGATGACATTATCGTCAGTGAAGAAGATGCACGCCTTGCAGATCCTAACGAATGTGTGGAATTTGTAGAACGTACGGGTGTAGCTACTTTTGCACCAGCGATCGGTACAGCGCATGGCATTTACAAAGGTGAGCCGAATATCGCATTCCATAAACTTGAGCAAATTTATAATCTCGTTCAAGTTCCACTTGTCCTGCATGGCGGTTCCGGTATCCCTGCTGAGCAAGTGAAACGCTGTGTCGCGCTTGGTATGGGTAAAATGAATGTTGCAACTGAACTGCGTATTGCATTCTCCGATGCGATCAAGCATATTTTCGAACAGAATCCAAATGAAAATGATCCTCGTAAATATATGGTTCCAGCAAAACAAGCAGTGAAGGAATTAGCTCTCGAGAAAATGCATCTTACAGGTTGTGTAGGACGGGCGAAAGATGTCTATATCTAATCCGAATATGAATTCACGAATTGTGACCGTGACATTAAATGCAGCGATTGATAAGACTTACACGGTACCTCAATTTAATCTGAATTATGCCTATCGCGTGAATGAAATGGTAGCGACTGCTGGCGGCAAAGGAATTAATGTTGCCAGGGTCGTTTCGACCTTACAGCAGCCTGTTATCGCATCTGGTTTTGTTGCTGGTTCCCAAGGACGTTTCATTACGGAGGGACTGAATCAAGAAGGAATTACACATGATTTTGTTGAGGTTCCGGGCGAGTCGCGAGTATGTATCACCATCTTAGACCCTGCCAGACCCAATGAACAGACGGAGCTTCTCGAGCCTGGGCCGCGAATTACGCCAGACGCGATTGATGCGTTGTCGTTGAAATTGCAAGAGCTCGCGAAGACTTCTACCTGCATGGCTTTCTCAGGAAGCTTGCCGATGGGTTGTCCTACGGACACCTACGCAAAACTCATTCGGGATGTGAGGACCAGTAATCCGGATCTTCGGATTGTACTCGACGCAAGCGGTGATGCCCTCGTCGCTGGACTCGAAGCGAAGCCTTTCCTCATCAAACCCAATGAACATGAAATTGAGAAGCTTGTCGGCAAGAGCATCCAGTCGCCTGATGAACTGCACGAGTGTATTCTCTCATTAATGGCTGACGGCGTCGCTTGTGTCGTCGTGTCTCTAGGAAAAGACGGCGCGATTGCTGGCTATGAAGGCAAGCTATACCGCGTCACCTTCCCACCGCTCGAGATTGTAAATCCCGTCGGAAGCGGCGACTCCATGGTCAGTGGTATGATAATTGCCCTAGAACGCGGCTATAGCATTGAAGATACGCTGCGACTAGGCTCTGCGTGCGGCAGTGCAAATGCGCTGATGATTGGTGCTGGCTCTGTTCAACCGATAGATGTGGAGCGATTGTTCGCGAATGTCCACGTCGAAGTAATTCCTGTTGAAGGCTAGAATATAATAGAACACCTCCAGAATTGATGTTCGATTCTGGAGGTGTTCTTCATTTTTGTAACGTATGCGAATCACGAATTAAAATTAAATAATTATGAGTCCAAGTTCGATCCTACATACACATTCGTATTACGTTGGTTCATTCGAATCATGACGTTCGCCATATTGTAATGCGATTCAAATTGTGCGCTTGCGATAAGCATCTGTTGGCGAATTGTAAAATCGAAACAAATTTCTCCGTGGGTCCAGCCCTTCTTGAAGTTCAAAGCCTCAATAGCCATATTGCGGAATGCTCTCTGCTGTGATGCATCTAGGCCCTTAGCAGGTCTACTTCCAGTGCTTTCGATACAATCAATTGGATTATGACGTATGCCAAATTTACCAATTGTGTTGTTTCGAATTTGAAGGAATAATGTTCCTGAAGTTAAGGTACCTAGCTCCTCACCCAGTTCTTTAAACGCCATGTCTGTCTGTCTAGCAAGAGAAATTTGTTCTAAATTCAATTAATTCCCTCCCATTCTATTGTCGGTTTAGGTAATAATTTGTAGGACTTATTCCTCATTATACGGAAGAATTTTCCTTTTTACAACAATTTAATACAAAATATTGGAATATAATTTAAATTGTGCAAATCGTTCTTATAGACCATTTCTGAATTGACTGATATAATATGGATTAATCTTCCCATAAAGGAGCGTTCATATGAACTGGTTCCATTCTCTATCTTTTAAGCTTAAATTGCTAATTGGCTGTTACACGCTTGTAGGTATTTTCTCCCTTGCGACAATTATCCTACTCCTGACAGCGGGCGGTTCATTTATTCCCGGATTGATCGTCATTGTTGTGTTGGTCGCAGCTAGCTATCCGCTCATCAATTGGCTGGAACAGTTATTAACAGAACCGATTGTGAACATCTCTCGTGTTGCATTGAACATTTCCAAAGGGGACTTCTCCACCAAAATCAACGTATCATCGAATGATGCACTAGGACAATTAGGGCATTCGTTCAACAGTATGATCGATAAATTGAAAGAAATCCTGAATGATACATCGAATATTTCCCGACTCGTCGCTGACGCAAGCCGAGATATCTACTATAAGAACAACAATATGAAGCTTGTTATGGA
>Ga0209025_1004207_pt1 | contig 12694 bp, 16 predicted proteins | sample AraplaMF_Col_mLB_FD_184256 | JGI IMG/M metagenome (GOLD analysis project Ga0209025, IMG submission 184256) | Arabidopsis root microbial communities from the University of North Carolina, USA - plate scrape MF_Col_mLB (SPAdes) (version 2) | ecosystem: Host-associated > Plants > Roots > Endosphere... | reverse complement strand
AGCTTGAACTCTTTTGAATAAGTTTTTCTAATATTTCCCATAAAAAAATCCCCTCCAAAGTAGACAGTACAACCCTTTCTTTTTACTGTCTACTATGAGGGGATATTAACAATCATTGAAGGTTCTTTCTATCGTTATGTAACTAACGAGCGCGTTAGTTCAACAACATGAGTTGCTTCGACGGCTCTTTTTTTTCAGCTAATGGCAGAATTGTTCAACAAGGATAATGGTTATACGTGGTAAATTATAAAAGGAATGTTTGTTTAATTTACAAGGGGGTGTTTAAGTGCAAGATAACAAAGAAACTCCTGAACGAAAAAGAGAAAGATTAAGACAAGAAGAATTAAAAAGAAATCCGACAGGTAGTCTGAACGATGCTTTTAATAGAGCAAACAGTGGCAGTCTTGTGGATTTAGTAGGTAGTTTAGGTTGGAAAGGTACGGGGATACTTATGCTTGTACTCATAATAGGAGGTATAATTGCTTCAATCTTCTTTAAGTAACGGGGGATTTAATTTCACAACAATCGGGGCTGTTATCATCAGTCCTTTTTTCAATACCGTTATGTAACTAACGAGCGCGATAGTTGAAAAACATGATCGACAGTTCCGTCGAACTTTTTTGAATTACTAACTTGGAGAAAAATCATAGTAATTACTAAGTTCAAATGAGGTGAAAATATAGAATAATTCGTTACAGAATCATCTTTCTTCAGTCATATTTTGTAATATTCATTTAACAAATTGAAGTATGAGATGAGTACCGATTTTTACTGGGCTTTTTGCTTTAAAAGAGGCTTAGGAGACGACTTTTTTTATGATAATACGAGGGTTTAAGTTATATTACTGTAATAAACATACCATGAAAGTAATCATTTATAATCTCCCTGTTCTTTTTTCCTGAAAAATCTATGTTACGCTTAGGAAAATTAGCAATTGAAGGAACATGGAGGGGAATAGAAATGCTTAAAAAATTAATAACCATTACAGCAGCTACTGTACTCTCAGTATCTGTAAGTGCTAATGTTCAGGCTGCAACCATCACAGTAAAAAAAGGGGATACCCTTTGGGATTTATCACGCACAAATAATACTACTGTAGAAAATACCAAAATGTTAAACGGTCTAACTATAGACCTTATTCATCCTGGTGATGAACTAACTATCGCATCAGAAAAACATTATATAGTTGAAAAAGGTAATACCTTATGGAATATTGCGAAAAATCATGATACAACAGTTTCACAAATTAAAGAATGGAACAACTTACATACGGATCTCATTCACCCTGGATTAAATCTATTAATCTTTGAAGGCGTAAAAAATACTGAACGATCTGAAGTTACAAATACAAGTACTGAAACTAAAACAGAAACTACTTCAACTGTGCCGTCAGAAACAGTGTCTCCAAAGACTGCAACTGTACCAAAAGAAGAGGTATCTACGCCCAAAGAAAGTGTAGCTTCACCAAAAGAAGAAGTATCTACACCCAAAGAAAGTGCTCCTACAACAAAAGCAGCGGACTCAAAAGTAGTTAAAGTGGAAGCTACTGCATATACAGCTTCTTGCAAAGGTTGTTCCGGCATTACTGCTACTGGAATTAACTTAATAAAGAATCCAAATCTAAAAGTCATTTCCGTTGATCCAAATGTTATCCCGCTTGGAAGTAAAGTGTATGTAGAAGGTTATGGTGAAGCGATCGCCGGAGATACTGGCGGAGCCATCAAAGGAAATCGAATTGACGTCTTTATACCAAATAAACAAGATGCGATAAATTTTGGAAGAAAACAGGTAAAAGTAACAATATTAAACTAATATCCTTTAAAAAAACACTGGAACTCCCGAATTAAAGGGCTCCAGTTTTTTTTTATTAATCGAAGAAGGGATTATGATATTCGAGAGAGATTAATAAATGCTCTAGCCGAATACTCTTTTAATTTTTCCTGTTTTAACCACCCTTGTGCTCAAATTGTACCACAATCATCCCTTCTAGTTTACTTCTAGAAGAAGACGTAATTAAATAATTAATAATACGGAACCAAAAGAATGGTTTCAAAATCATTTACTGAGATTTGTATTGTTAGTGTACATGATTGTTATCGAGATTAACAGATTTTCTCATTGAACTAACGGATGCGTAAATTGAATGGAGAGAGCAGTTGTAATATAAAAATAAGAGCTAGTTACTTTAGGAACTAGCTCTTTCATATTTTATGAGTTTCTTCAACCTAATTAGCATAACTTAATACATTACTGATTAGATTATCATAGAGTCATTATCTTTCGGATTTTTTCCATATTTATTCTCTGTATCCTGACTATCGGTACATGTCCATACCAACATTAAAATCCCATACGCAATACAAAGCACAAAAAATATAGTCAATCCAACCCCGTATCCTGATGAAAGATCCAATGTTGCTATAATGCCCATCATAACAAGTGATACCTCGAAATCAAATTTCCATCATTCATTCTATTGTCCAACACTCTTCTACTACTATTGAATATCGTAATATGTACTACTTTAAAAGGAGCGTGAATTATGACATCAATAGTACCGGAAAAATATTTGGAGACGCTATCAGGAAAAGCTGCACATTTATTTTTGTTTAGTGATGGTAATCGTTATGCAGTTAAATGTAAAAATAATTTCCACGGAACAAGGGAGCTCGTAAACGAATTCGTAGTTGCTAGATTAGGAAAACTGCTGTCTTTGCCTGTTGTGCCATTTAAAATTGTAAATATGTCCCAGGAGCTAATTCAGCTTATACCAAAAACATTTTCTTCTCATTACAAACCAGGCAACCAGTTTGCTAGCCTTTATATAGATAATTGTACTGGCCTTTCGAAAAAATCTCCTCATCCGGCTATAAAGGAAGTGAAAAATCCCCATGATTTGGCCGGAATTCTCGTATTCGATTATTGGGTGTTTGGTTCTGACCGCACTAAAAGCAATATTCTTTTAGAACGACTACAGGGTGGACTATATGACATTCATATGATTGATCATGGAAAATGTTTTCCAGGAGGATACAAATGGAATGCAGAAACTCTTCAAAAGCCCAAAAAGTTTAAAAAGGATTCAGTCGTTCATATTTGGACAGCAGGCATGCTAGAAGACTTAAAAATCATTTCATATTATATTGAACAAATCATGTCATTGCCAGAAGTGTCAATCGAAGAAGTGATTCGGGATATTCCTGATGACTGGGATGTTTCACTTGAAGACAAAGAAGCACTTTATAGATATCTTATAGAACGGAAAAAAACACTAGCGGATTCAGTGTATACTTTTGTAAAAAAATATTTGAAATAAATCTCCAACCTATCCCTGAGCATTAAATTTTCTTCTATCGCCAAAACTATTTGTACTGTTAGGTTTATATCATTTCTTGTTCAACTAGCGCATGCGCTAGTTCATCAGTGATCGACTGTTTAGTCGATTTTTTTATTGTGCTAAAATGGGAGGTTAATTTTTAAAAATAAGTGTTGGAATATAAAAAAATTAATACAAACTTAAATAAGCTTTATGGAAAATGGATATATTTTCTAAAATTACAAAGAACGATTCATTATGTAGAATTCAAGTAAGGATATTAAATGCAAGTAATATAAAATTTATGTCGGTATTGGTATCTACGAGTCAGGAAATTGCAAATAGTTATACATTGTTTGTGGTTAGCTATATGATAAGATGAACTTATGCTTGATAATTAATGGAGAAGGGAGAATGACTCAGATGACAAATCAGAATGAAACTACCGCTTTACCGCCAAAAACATGTACGATTGAACGTCTTATCACGCTTCAGGGAGATATCGAAAAAGTTCTGGCAGGACAAAAAACAGCTACTCGACGAAACGGGAGATATGCAGATGTTGGGGAAGTGATGAACCTTCAAAATCGCCAGTATGTTGTTGAACGGGTTTATTCGCAAGCCCTAGGTGAATTGACCGATGAGGATGCACAACAGGAAGGCTATACAAATGTAGAGGAATATAAGCAATCTATCCTATCCATCCACACTGGAATGCCTTGGCTGCCAAAAATGAAGGTTTGGGTTCATGAGTTTCGTCTCATCCAAGAATGATTGGATATAAATATGGATATGATGTATCGATTGCTTCTTTATATACATATTTTCAGTGTAATCTTATCTATCGGTCCTTTTTTTGTATTAATTCCGATACTCAAAAAGCTACATACCTCTGAGTCCACAATACAGCAGGGCTATCTGGATGTGTTCCGGTTTGCAGTCAGATTGGCTAAGCATGCCGGGCATGTCTTGGTTATATCAGGAGTCTTGTTGGTACTGGCAGGATCTTGGTCATGGAAGACCTCTTGGATAGTGATGACTATTCTTCTTTTGGTGAGTTCATTATTTTTTCTTGCTAGAGCCTTTTCGCCGACGATTAGGAAATTCAGCGAGCCAGACCAAGACCGGAGAATGTTGATTCAGATGCTTCGCCGTTCTATCTGGATTTACATCGTTCTTTTGATGGTGATGCTATGGTTTATGGTGGTAAAGCCTGCATTATGGCAGGCATGATTGTAAGCAGGCAGGTTTTCTTAATCGAAGAAGCCAGTCTGCTTTTTTTATTTCTTTTCTTAAACGAATTTATTTGTAAAAAGCAGAGTATAGAGGAAGGAGTTTATTCCTTCTTCATATGTTAATTTCTTATGTAACTAACGAGCGCATTAGTTGTATAGCAATAGGCTGCTTCGGCAGTCTATTTTTTATTATTCTAACTGGTAGAATAGCTTAAAAAGATATTTCAAAATCAATGGTTTTTTTTATTTTAAATAAAAATAGGATTATAATATTTCATGTCGTATTATAGTACATAGGTAAAATTTGGAATCATTATTATACGATGGAGAGGATATTTATGTTACTTGCAGGTATTGTGATTGGTATTATAGGTGGAATATATATTTTGACATTTAAAAAAATAAATAAATGGTACAAGAGTATTTTTACTTTTGGGTCTTTAGTTAATAGTGGAGCAGGGACATTTTTCGTTGAATGTCCAAAATGTAGTAGACAAGTTAAAAGAGTAAAAAATGGATCGCAGCAATGTAATTCTTGTCATACATATTTTTAAATAAAAAATTTATAACCTTATGTAACTAACGAGCACGTTAGTTGAAGAATACGAGCTGCTAAATAGTGTTTTTTTATCTAAGTAAATGATGGACTAATAGAATAAGAAATTGATATAAAATAATACATTATTTGAGTATAATTGAATATAAAAGAGATATTTTAGGAGTTCATCAATGAGTAAACAGCAATACTATAATCGAACAAGATGGAGATTGAGATTTACAAAAATCAATATTCTAATTGCAATTATTATTATTTTGTTGGTGATTTCGCCTTTCATTTATAGTGACTATAGAAAAAATTCTCTTAAGAAAGAAGTAGAAATCTATCTAAAACAACAGGGATATGAAGAAAAAGATATTGATAAACTAGAGCCATTTCGTAGTTTTAAAGGTTACGGGGATAGAAATTATATGGTAGATCTTAAATTAAAAGGGGATAAAGGTGGATATAATCTTTACAAAGATAGCGAAACAAGCAAAATTAGAGTTGACATACATACTTTAAATGGTGAATCTTACTTTCCTAATGATCTACCTAAAAAATAAATTTTAAATTAAGCATTTCTTTTTGAACTAACGAGAGCGTTAGTTATATAACATTTTAGGTATCACTTTTAGAGAGATAAAAAGGGAGAGGTTATGATTCATTTTGGCACATTTACTATCAATATCTTAATTGTTTTTTATTTATTAAGTTTAGGGCTCATATTTTACTGGAGCAGGGAGCTAACAAACAAAAAATATTCTTTGTTCATCTATTTTTGGATAAGTACATGGATGATCCCAATCTTTACTATATATACAGATGAAGGTAAAGATGAACTAGTACTTCCGTTAGGCTTTATATTCGTAATGTTTTACTTATATATGAATCGAAGTCAACATCCAACTAAATGGAGAGTAACTTTCTTGGGTTTACTAATTGGAATTATTAAGGAACTATACAAATACGGTGTGTTTAACTAACGCATGCATCACTTAAATAAGAACTTTTAATTTAAACTTGTAAACAACTTGCAAGAAAAGCCTAATTTCTCGGTAGTAAGTGAGAAATTAGGCTTTAGTTACATCAATAAAGCGCCCTTTAGCGCAATATCCAATTTTAAGATAAACTTAAGACAATAATAATGATTAACTCCCCCCACAATCAAAGAAAGGGATGTTTATTAGTGATTTTCAAATGCGAAAGTTGAGTTAATCATTTTTAGTGCATTGTAAGTAATAGTAATTTTGATTTGTTTTTCTTTTATTTTATGCTTTCTTATATTAACTTCCGGAATTGTGTAAATAAAACCGTTTTCTATCATCTCCCAAAGCATTTTTCTTGAAACATTTAATTTCTCTTTAAGTAACTTATCTAGGCGAAGATTAAAGCTATATTGTGACTCAATGTTAATAAATATTTCTTCAGACAGGTTTTTATAAAAATCAATGTTTTCGCCTTCTGCTATATAATCAATGTTAAAAATTGCTTCCGCTTGATTACTTCTAAGTGTTTCCATATCGAAGGCATATTTCCATGCAGTTTCCTTATCATTTCTTGACATTTTGTCAAATAAGCTACTTTCTATATCTACAGGGTTTGTACGAGAAAAGATAGTTACGTTCCATGTTGAATCACATTGATTACATTTATAAATTAACCATACATCTATTTTTTGTTTATTCGCATTCATTCTAAAAAGTTCACTACAATAAAATTCATTTTTTTTTTCACATTTATTACAGTTCCTTAGAATCAATGGTGTGCTCTTCGGCTTTATAGACCAAGTAATTATATTTTTTTCATTCATAGAGTATTTTTGTTTAAAACTCATCACTTTCACCTCGAAAAATGTTATTGAACATTCCAAAAGTTATTTGCGTGAAAGTGTTATCTTATCATTGGTCTCACCCCTTTGATAAATTTAGAAATTAACTAATGAAGAATTCATTGGACTATACCTCACTTTCATTTAAGAATAACTTTATACTACCAATTTCCCTCAAATGCCCAAAACGTTACTTCAGAATCTGGCCCGGTTCTTATTCAAGACAAATCAGCTTGGCTACAGATTTAAGTGAGATAGGACGAATAGATAAAACGATCTTTATTTTGAATTATATTTCGGATGAATCATTCACATTCCATATGTTTTGGTGGATAACAAGGCAACTAACACATGAGTTAGTTTAATTACATAGTGATAAAAAAAATAAGGAGTTTTTATGATAAAGTTTTTGTTTAATTTGAATACTGAAGTTCCAACAGGTCCAGCTTTTTATGCTTATGAAAATGGTTATATTGAAGGTTCGTTAAATATTTATCTGGAAGAAAAATTATTTTTCGATGATCCATATATCAATGTTGTGGAATTTGGAATTTAATTGGGTGAATGGATTAAAAGGGTTCAGTGTGGATTTAAAGATAATATGAACTATAAAACAATTGATCATGATGAGGTTATTATCAATTTCCTAAATGAAGGAGATGATAATTGGAGGATTTATTCAATTTGGCAGAAATTTGAATATAACGAATATGTAACAACAATGAATTTAATTAAGGCAGTAAAAGAGTAAATGCAAGAGTTAAATAAGTAACTTCATAGAATTGATTATACTGTAACGCTAGATGATTTCATCAATTAATCTACATTTTATCTGAACTTGAAGAGTATATTCTTATTGAACTATCGAGAGTGTTAGTTTAACAAGGATCGACTGCATTGGCGTGAAAAAACAGGAGGGTATACTATATGTTCAAACAAATTTCTAGTTTTTGTTTTATTATCTTAACTATAGTAGCACTATCTGGATGTTCTTCTATTACTTCATTTCGGGTTAACGTGGATGTCAGTGGAAACGTTGACAATTCTGAGAAAGTAGTAGATTTTGCGAATAAAATTAAAAATAAGAAAGAGAGTGTATTAGAGATCACCTCCACAACAATTGAAGGCAAAAAAGTTACTTCCAAATATGAGTACAATGGAAAAGACATAAAATACACAATTACTTATCCTAAAAATAATGATAAGCCTATAATCTGTTCTAGCATTAATAAAGAAGAGAAGAGTAATAGTCATGTTTATAATCTAGTTAAATGTGATGGTGAAAAAAGATTAACTTTGATTGAAATTAAAAAGGGGAAATAAAAATTTGGAACAATAAAAAAGAGCAGACTATAGGGTTACTGCTCTTTTTCATTCATTCTGAGAATATCCTTATTCAACTAACGCATGCATTAGTTAAACATCAAAAGCAGCCATTGGCTGCTTTTTTATTTATAAGTTTGGCAGTTTAGTTGAAGAAGGAATTGTAGATGTAAACCTTGAATAGTTAGCTTATATACGGATTGCTTAAACAAATAGTAGCGCTATTATCTCACTTCTCTCATTCACTAGTAATAAAAAGTGTAATGCTGAAGTAAAATTTTATAACCATTCAGATCTTTAGTAGATTTTTATGTAAAATAATAGTAGATATTCTAGTTTACTAGGAGGAAAAACTCATGAAGAGTTTTACAAAACAAGAGAATAGTTGGATGTTTTATGATTGGGCCAATTCAGCTTATTCTATTATTATTACAACAGCTGTTTTCCCACTATTTTATAAGTCTGCAGCTACAAAAGCTGGGATGAGTGCTTCAGATTCTACTGCTTACTTAGGTTATACGATTGCCATTTCAACATTCATATTAGCGATGTTAGGACCAATTCTTGGGACGATTGCTGATTATAAGGGTTTTAAAAAGAAATTCTTCACTTTCTTTTTAATACTTGGAGTATCCTTTACAGCACTTCTTGCCTTTATACCAAGTGATAAATGGTTACTATTATTAATTTGTTATACGATTGCAGCTATAGGATCTGCTGGAGCTAATGTTTTCTATGATGCCTTTTTAGTAGATGTCACATCTGAAAAGCGCATGAACAGAATTTCCGCCAGAGGATTTGGATTAGGCTACATAGGAAGTACCATTCCATTTCTGATTAGCATTGCTGTCATCATTTTAGCTCAAACAGAAATTCTTCCGATTAATACTACAACTGCAAGTCAAATTGCCTTTCTGATTACCGCTGTTTGGTGGGGGCTATTTTCAATCCCTATTTTACGAAATGTTCATCAAAATTACTTTATTGAACCTGAACAAAATCCTATTATGAATAGCTTTAAACGGATCGGAAAAACCTTCAAAAATATTCAACATTATCGAGCGTTGTTTTTATTTTTACTTGCATATTTCTTCTATATTGATGGAGTTGGAACTATAATTACAATGTCTACAGCGTATGGCTCAGACCTTGGAATTAGCTCGACGAACTTATTGATTATCTTATTTGTCACACAAGTTGTAGCTGCCCCCTTTTCAATCCTTTTCGGGAGATTATCAGAAAAGTTTTCCGGTAAAAAAATGCTTTATGTTGGAATCACAATCTATATTATCATATGTATATATGCATTCTTCTTAAAAACAACTTTAGACTTTTGGATTTTAGCGATGCTTGTAGCAACCTCCCAAGGTGGCATTCAATCGTTAAGTCGTTCATTTTATGCGAAGCTTGTACCAAAAGAAAAATCAAATGAGTTTTTTGGTTTTTACAATATCTTTGGTAAATTTGCATCGATTATGGGTCCTTTATTAGTCGGCCTAACTGCACAAATGACAGGACATTCTAATATGGGCGTTTTTAGTTTAATTATTTTATTTGTAATTGGTATGATTATTTTAACTCGTGTTTCTGAACCAAAGGATGATGCATCTGTAGAAACAATTAAAACCTTTTAATACAAAAAAGTCTCCCTTATAAGCGTTGTACTTATAAGGGAGACTTTTTTTGCTTGCATAATAGTTGGTTCAACAATCATTTTCGTTTCAAAGTCAGATAATTTATTGGAGAAAAATGGATATTGAATAATTGCCACTTTATACATTTAGATCAATGATTGAAGAAGGTAAATGAATTATAATGTTGAATACTTTGTTATTCAGCAAGGAGGGAAGAGTTTGAGGTTGCAAAATTTATTGTTTGTCTCAGATTTAGTCTTTTAAATAATTAATTGTTCTTATGTAACTAACAAGCACGTTAGTTCATCAACATTACAAATTCTTGTTGCAGTAACTGGGGTAATTTGTAGTATAAAAAAAGATAGATAGAGCAGATTTTATTCTACTTTTCCTTAATAATCTACATCTTAAATGTCAGACATTTAAGATGTAGATTATTAAGAGTTTCAAGAAATATCATAGTTTAAAAATCTATAACTGTAGTTTTTTAGATTCACATATTACTCACAATAAAAGGAATAGTGATCACTACAATTAGCATGATAACCCAATTATACTTCTTAAGTTTTGCTTCAAATTTTTGTAGTTCATCAACCGAACTTGTTTTAAGTGGATTCAATTAGTTTGCCTTCTTTCTGAATACTTTATTTTCAAAGGATGAAGTCATTATAATTTACAGTTGTGAATTTAATGTGAATTACGAAAAATTTAAGTAGTACTTTTATATTCAAAAAAGACTAGTCAAAACTTAAAGATATATAAGTATAATTAAATGTTGATATAAACAGCCTGTAACATAATCATAGATTACCAAGTAATCAACAATTCAGACTATATACTTATAGAACTAACACATGCGGTAATTGAACAAAAAATAAGAATTATAATCTAAAATTTATTTAACATTTCGGTTACTGTTTTAGGGGTGCACTATAATGTCTGCTTTTTTTTATTATAAATACCGAATATTCTTAATTTTAAATTCGATTTTGAATGAATTATGGATAATCTTCATAACTTTGGAAATCTTAATTATAATTGTATATTAGAAAGGAACTATTGCTAGGGGGATTAATAATGAATTTAACAAATGTTTTAGTTATAACTGGCTTCATTTTTTCTGCCTTAATAATTTTAGTTTTATTAATAAGTACATTATATTTGTTTTATATAGATCGTGCACAAAAGCAGCATCCAATACTCCGTAATTACCCAGTAATAGGAAGAGCTAGGTACTTCTTAGAAACTATTGGCCCAGAATTGCGTCAATACTTATTTAACAATGACCGAGAAGGTAAACCTTTTTCCAGAAGTGAATACCAGCATATTGTCAAAAAAGCAAAATATAAACGGGATGTTCTTGGTTTTGGGTCTACTAGAGATTTTGAAGAAGAAGGGTATTATATTAGTAATTCAATGTTTCCTAAACTATCAGAAGAATTAAAAATGGATCAGCAAATAAAAGTAACTACAAATCGATACTTATTGATAAAAGAGCCTTTATTTACACAGAAGCATGAACGGTTAGAGAAAAATGAATCACTTTCATATTTGTTGGATGATAGTGATGCAATTGTGATAGGTAGAAACACGAGGAATCCTTTTATCGTAAAAGGTCAGATTGGTATGTCAGCTATGAGTTATGGCTCCTTAGGTGAAAGAGCTATAACTGCACTCTCAGAGGGGTTAGCTATTGCTAAGGGGACATGGATGAATACAGGTGAAGGCGGTTTGTCTGAATACCATTTAAAGGGTGGCGTAGATATTATCATGCAAATTGGCCCTGGTCTATTTGGAGTTAGAGATAGAGAGGGTAATTTTAGTTGGGATGCCTTAAAAGAAAAAAGTAAAATTCCAGAAGTGAAAGCATTTGAACTTAAATTAGCTCAAGGGGCTAAAACACGTGGTGGTCATATTGATGCTGAAAAGGTGACAGAGGAAATTGCAAGAATAAGAATGGTAGAACCGTATAAATCTATTGATAGTCCAAATCGCTTTCATGAATTTCAGGACTTTCCTTCTTTGTTTGATTTTATGGAACGTATTCGAGAAGTTACAGGTAAGCCTGTAGGAATGAAAGTGGTTATTGGAAGTAGGCATGAAGCTGATGAATTAGCAAAACATATAAAAAACACTGGGAAGGGCCCTGACTTTATTACTGTAGATGGTGGTGAAGGGGGGACAGGTGCCACATATCAGGAACTGGCTGACAGTGTGGGGTTGCCAATTAAATCTGCATTACCATTATTGGATTATGCTTTAAGAAATTATGGCGTACGAGATCAAGTCAAAATTATAGCCTCAGGAAAATTATTTTCGCCAGATCGAGTGGCAATTGCACTAGCAATGGGGGCTGATCTTGTTAATATAGCAAGAGGATTTATGATTACGATAGGTTGCATTCAAGCATTAAAATGCCATTCCAATGCTTGTCCAGTAGGTGTTGCCACAACAGATCCTGATTTGCAAAAAGCCCTTGTCATTGATGAGAAAAAATACCGTACGGCGAATTATCTAATTTCAATGCGTGAAGGATTATTTCGGTTAGCCGCAGCAGCAGGTTTGGATTCCCCTGTTCACTTTCAAAGTGAACATGTTGTTTATAAGGATGAAAAAGGAAAAGTGTGGTCTCTGAAGGAAATTTATCAATCATTGGTTGAAAAAGTAGAATAAAAATAGAACCTCCAATTTGGTCTTATCCCTGTCAAGTAGACACTTAAATAAAAGGTGCACTAGTTAAGCTGCCTTAGCCCTATATTCTATAGGGCTAAGGTTATTTAATTTTTTCTGAAAACGTTTATTGTTATAAAATTTAAT
>Ga0209025_1004205_pt1 | contig 12700 bp, 12 predicted proteins | sample AraplaMF_Col_mLB_FD_184256 | JGI IMG/M metagenome (GOLD analysis project Ga0209025, IMG submission 184256) | Arabidopsis root microbial communities from the University of North Carolina, USA - plate scrape MF_Col_mLB (SPAdes) (version 2) | ecosystem: Host-associated > Plants > Roots > Endosphere... | reverse complement strand
TGGCCCGGTGCAGGCGCTGGACAATGTCAGCTTCACCGTGCCGGCTGGCGCCCGCAGCGCCATCGTCGGCGCCTCCGGCTCGGGCAAGACGACGCTGCTGCGGATCATCGCCGGCTTCGAGCAGGCTGATGCCGGCCGTGTCAGGCTGGATGGCGATCTGCTGGTCGACGGCGTGGCCGGTATCCCGGCCCACAAGCGCGAGATCGGCGTGGTCACGCAGGACGGCTCGCTCTTCCCGCATCTCAGCATCGCCGAGAATATCGGCTTCGGCCTGCCGCGTGGGCTCGTCGGGCGCGAGGCTACGATCGCACGGCTGCTCGACACGGTCGAACTGCCCGCTGCGATGGCAGAACGCCGGCCACACCAGCTCTCGGGTGGGCAGCAGCAGCGCGTCGCCCTCGCCCGGGCGCTGGCACGCAAGCCCCGGCTGATGCTGCTCGACGAGCCGTTCTCAGCGCTCGACACTGGGCTGCGCGAGGCGATGCGGCGCTCGGTCGTCGCCCTGCTGCGCGACCAGGGCATCGGCGCCCTCCTGGTGACGCACGACCAGGCCGAAGCGCTCTCCTTCGCCGACCATCTCGTCGTCCTGCGCGAGGGTCGGCTCGTCCAGGCCGGCTCGCCGCGCGACCTCTACGCCGCCCCCGTCGACCCCGACATCGCCCGCTTCCTCGGCGAGGTCATCATCCTCGACGCCGAGATTGCGGCCGGGCGCGCGCGTTGCCTGCTCGGCGATATCTCGGTGCCGGCCGGTGCGCGACAAGGCAAGGCGCAGATCATGCTGCGCCCGGAGCAGGTTCGCCTGGCGGCGGCGGGCGCCGCCGGCACTGTCGGCGATGTCGAATTCGGCGGCGGCAGCGCGGTCGTGACGATCGCACTCGATGCTGCCACCGAGGCACCGCTAAGGCTGCGCATTTCCGGCATCGACATCCCCTCGCCCGGCGAGCGAGCCGCGCTCCAGGTCGTCGGCCCGGCTTACGTGTTCGACCAGCAAACCCTTCCGATGTGCGACTAGGCGCCCGCGGCTGGCGGATCGGTGCGGCACAAGCAACGCCGCCTCACCGCCAAGCCACGTGGCCCGCCTTCGCGCCGCATGCTAAGGCCCGCCCGCCATGCTCGCCCGCTTCTTCGCCTATTACCGGCCCCATCGCGGGCTCTTCCTGCTCGACTTCGGCTGTGCCGTGATCTCGGGGCTGCTCGAACTCGGCTTCCCGATCGCGGTGAAGCTGTTCGTCGACCATCTGCTGCCCAGCGGGAACTGGAGCCTGATCGTGATGGCCTCGCTCGGCCTGCTCGCGATCTATCTGGTCAATGCCGGGCTGATGGTGGTGGTGACCTATTGGGGCCATATGCTCGGCATCAACATCGAGACCGAGATGCGCCGCAAGGCGTTCGACCATCTGCAGAAGCTTTCCTTCGGCTGGTTCGACAACCAGAAGACCGGCCATCTCGTCGGGCGCCTGACCAAGGACCTGGAAGAGATCGGCGAGGTCGCCCATCACGGGCCGGAGGACCTGTTCATCGCGGTGATGACCTTCATCGGCGCCTTCGCGCTGATGCTGATGGTGCATCCGCAGTTGGCCTTGATCACCGCGATGATCGTGCCGATGGTCGCCTGGCTGACCAGCCGCTATGGCCGGCGGATGACGGCGAACTGGCAAAGGCTGTTCGGCAGCGTCGGCTCGTTCAACGCCCGCATCGAGGAGAATGTCGGCGGCATCCGCGTCGTCCAGGCCTTCGCCAACGAGGAGCACGAGCGCAGCCTGTTCGCGGTCGACAACCAGCGCTATCGCCGCACCAAACTCGACGCCTACCGGCTGATGGCGGCCTCGACCTCCCTGTCCTATTTCGGCATGCGCCTGACCCAGATGGCGGTGATGATCGCCGGCGCCTATTACGTGCTGATCGGCGATCTCAGCGCCGGCGGCTTCGTCGGCTTCCTGCTGCTGGTCACAGTGTTCTTCCGGCCGATCGAAAAGATCAATTCGGTGATCGAGACCTATCCGAAGGGCATTGCCGGCTTCCGGCGCTATACCGAGTTCCTGGACACGCGGCCCGATATCGCCGATCTGCCGGGCGCGATCACCGTCTCCGGCCTCAAGGGCGACATCGCCTATGACAACGTCAGCTTCGGCTACACGCCGGACCGGAAGATCCTGAAGGGGATCGACCTTGCGATCCGCGCCGGCGAGACCATCGCCTTCGTCGGCCCGTCAGGCGCCGGCAAGACGACGATCTGCTCGCTGCTGCCGCGCTTCTACGACGTCGATGGCGGCAAGATCACGATCGACGGCATCGACATCCGCCAGATGACTCTGGCCTCGCTGCGCGGCCAGATCGGCATCGTCCAGCAGGACGTCTTCCTATTCGCCGGCACGCTGCGCGAGAACATCGCCTATGGCAGGCTGAACGCCTCGGAGGACGAGATCGTCGACGCTGCGCGGCGCGCCCGGCTCGACGAGATGATCGCGCGTTTGCCGGACGGGCTCGACACCGTGATCGGCGAGCGCGGCGTCAAGCTCTCGGGCGGGCAGAAGCAGCGCCTCGCCATCGCCCGCATGTTCCTGAAGAACCCGCCGATCCTGATCCTCGACGAGGCGACCTCGGCGCTCGACACCGAGACCGAGCGCGCTATCCAGGCCTCGCTCGCCGAATTGTCGAAGGGCCGGACCACGCTGGTGATCGCCCATCGCCTCGCGACGATCCAGGACGCCGACCGCATCATCGTCATCGACGAGACCGGCGTCGCCGAGCAGGGCCGGCATCAGGATCTGGTGCAGCGGCCGGGAATCTACCGGCGGCTGCACGAGGCGCAGTATGGCGGCGTGAGGCGATAGCGCCTCTAATCCGCCGCCTGCTTACGGGCCTCGGACAAAAGGCCTTCCACCGCCTGCACGGTCCGCTCGAGCGACAGCTGCTCATCCTCCTGCGGGTCGAAGCAGATACCCTTGCAAGCCGTGATGAGTGCTGCGGCCACGGCATAGGCGAAAGCGCCCTCGACGAAACTCGCGCCCCAATAGAAGGCGGCGACGCGCACGATCCCGTCCGCTTGCGGGCCGAAGAGCTCAACCAGATCTTCAACCTCAGCCTGATCGTAGACGCTGATTTCGATGCCGGCCTGAATCTGCGCCAATCTACCTGGTTGAAATCCGTCGACGTCATCGAGCGAAAAATTCTCGTCGAACGAGAGCTCGAGGCCAAGACGCTTGGCTTCGGCCGCGATCGCCTCACCGGTGGTCGTCGTTCCAGCCGGCAAGCCGACAAGCAACTCCATTGACATCGCACCCCTCCCCATTTGGTTGACTCAAACTATATGTTCACTATTTGTTCATGCTCAAGCGCTGTCAAGCGATACCGACACGTTCTGGTTGCGAATTCAGGAGAGCGCAGCCTTGATCGCCGCGGTATCGAAGTAGAACGGCGTGCCCTCGATCAGGCGCCCGCCCTCGAAGCGCAGCACTTCCGCGAAAGGCTGCGTCAACGTCCTGCCGCTGCTGCGCGCCGTGAGCCGCAAGCTGCAGGTCATGAAGACCATATCGCCCGTCTTGGCCGCCTGCAGGCCATCGACCGAGAGATCGCTCCAGGTGTCGCGCATCGTCTTGAATAGCCGCCCGATCCCACCCAGCCCACGCCAGTCGCCGGCATAGGGCAAGGAGGCGGGCTCGTGCACGACAGCGTCGGGATGGAAGGCGGTGGCGAGCAGGTCGAGATCAGCCTCGTCCTGCAGCAGGAAACGCAGCTCGACCGCGAACATGCGTTCGAGCAGCTCCATGGCAGACAAGCCGCTGGTGTCGGTATTCATAGGAAACCTCGGAAACAGCGCGGCCGAAGCGACCGCAATGGCTCCGAGGAAACCTTCATCAGTAGTCAGCCGCCACCCGCTTCCTGCGCCGGTGGCGAGCGGCCTCAGCCGCGGGCTTCGAGCGCCTTGACGATGGCGTCGCCCATCTCGGTGGTCGAGACGGCGTTGGCGCCGGGCGCTGCGATGTCCTTGGTGCGGGTGCCGGCACCGAGCACGTCGGCGATCGCGCCTTCGAGCCGGTCGGCCGCCTCGCCGGCGCCGAAGGAATAGCGCAGCGCCATGGCGAAGGAACCGATCATCGCGATCGGATTGGCGAGGCCCTTGCCAGCGATGTCGGGCGCCGAGCCGTGGACGGGCTCATAGAGCGCCTTGCGCTTGCCGGTCGCCGGATCCTCGGCGCCGAGCGAGGCCGAAGGCAGCATCCCGAGCGAGCCGGTCAGCATCGCCGCGACGTCGGAGAGGATGTCGCCGAACAGGTTGTCGCAGACGATGACGTCGTACTGCTTGGGCCAGCGCACCAGCTGCATGGCGCAGTTGTCGGCCAGCACATGCTCGAGCTCGACGTCCTTGTAGCTCTTGGCGTGCAGCGCGGTGACCGTCTGCTTCCAGAGCACGCCCGTCTTCATGACGTTGTGCTTCTCGGCCGAGGAGACCTTGTTGCGGCGGGTACGCGCCAGCTCGAAGGCGACCGCGCAGATGCGCTCGATCTCGCCGGTGGTGTAGAGCTGAGTGTCGACGCCGCGCTTGGAGCCATCCTCCAGCGTGACGATCTCCTTCGGCTCGCCGAAATAGACGCCGCCGGTGAGTTCGCGCACGATCAGGATATCGAGCCCTTCGACCACTTCCGGCTTCAGCGACGAGGCCGAGGCCAGCGCCGGATAGCAGATCGCCGGGCGCAGATTGGCGAACAGACCGAGATCCTTGCGCAGGCGCAGCAGGCCGGCCTCGGGACGGTGCTGATAGGGCACATCGGCCCATTTCGGGCCGCCGACCGCGCCGAAGAGCACGGCGTCGGCGTCCTGGGCAAGCTTCATGTCGCCTTCGGAGATCGCCTGCTTGTGCGCGTCATAGGCGGCGCCGCCGACGAGGCCGCGCTCGAGCGAGAACGAGCCGAGACCCTGCTTCTCGAACCAGGAGACGATCTTCTCGACCTGCCCCATCACCTCGGGGCCGATGCCGTCGCCGGGGAGCAGCAGGAGCTTGTGGTTCGCCATGGGTTGAGCCTCGCGCAACAGAAATGCGCTGGCTGCTTACGGGGCGCAGCGTTCGTGCGCAAGCATGCGAAGGCTGCGCCTCAGACGCGCCCGCCCTTCAGCGCGCGCAGGACCTTCTCGCCGGGGCGGCCGGTCTGCGGCATACCGGCCTTGGCCTCGATCTCCTTGATCGCGGCGCGCGTCAGCGCGCCGACGGCGCCATCGGGCTCGCCGACATTGTAGCCGCGCTGGATCAGCAGGCGCTGCAATTCGCGGCGCTGCTCGCGCGAGAGCGGCAGGTCGTCGGTCGGCCACTCGCCCTGCACACCCGGCCGGCCGCGCAGGCGGTCGGAAAGGAGAGAGATGGCCAAGGCATAGGAATCCGCACCGTTATAGCTGTAGGCGGCGTCGTAGTTCTTGAAGACGAGGAAAGCCGGGCCGTTGCGGCCGGCCGGCATCAGGAGGCCGGCATTGCCCGAACCGGACAAGGCCGAGCCATCGAACTTGGTGATGCCGCGCGCCGCCCAGGACGAGACCGGCTGCTTCGGGTTGCGCCCGGTCGGACCGGAATAGCCATCGGGGACGCGGACCTCGTAGCCCCAGGTCGCGCCGGTGACCCAGCCGGCCTTGGCCATGAAATTGGCGGTCGAATGCAGCGCGTCGGGAATGGAGTCGACGAGATCGCGCCGGCCGTCGCCGTCGCCGTCGACCGCGAGCCGCAGGTAGGTCGAGGGGATGAACTGCGTATGGCCGAAGGCGCCGGCCCAGGAGCCGAACAGCCGCTCGGGGCGGACATCGCCGCGCTGGATGATCTGCAGGGTGGCGATCAGTTCGCCCTTGAAGAAGGCGTTGCGGCGCGGCGCCAGGCAGGCGCCGGTCGACAGCGCCTGGACCAGCGGCATCTTGCCCCGCGCCTTGCCGAAATCGCTCTCGACGCCCCAGACCGCCGCGATCGTATGGCGATCGACGCCGAAGCGCTGTTCGGCGGCAGCGAGCGTCGAGGCGTGCTGGCGCATCATCGAGCGGCCTTCAGCGACCTTCTCGTCATCAACCAACGTGCCGAGATAGTCCCAGATCGGGGTCTTGAACTCCGGCTGGTTGTTCATCGCCTCGATCACCTTCATGTCGGGCGTGACGCCTTCCATGGCGCGGTCGAAGGTGGCGCCGGAGACGCCCTTGGCGGCTGCGGCGGAGCGCAGCCCGGCGACGCAGGAGTCGAAATCGGCACGCGCGCCGGTCGCGGCGAGGAGCAGGAAAGGCAGGGCCAGGATCGAAGCGCGCATAGGTCCACCGAATCGCAGGATTGACGCAAAACTAGGGCGCTGCGGTTAACGGAGGTTAACCATGCGACGCCTGCCGAGCGCAGAACGTCGAAACCGGCTATGTCTTGTCGATCTCCTGTTCTTCCGCGAATCACCGCAGGCCCGCATGTCCACCGCCGCCATCGAAGCGCTCGGCTTCTGCGCCGCCCTGCTCACCACCTTCTGCTGGCTGCCGCAGGCCTGGCAGACGATCCGCACGCGCGACACCAGCGGCATCTCGCTGTGGACGCAGGCTCTGTTCGCCACCGGCATCGTGCTCTGGCTGGCCTATGGTGTGCTGATCGCCTCCTGGCCGCTGATCGGCGCCAATACAGTGACGCTCGCGCTGGTGCTGATCATCCTGACGATGAAGCTGCGCTACGGCTGAGCCGTCCATCCCACCCAAGCACACGATCCCAGGACCCGCCATGCCGGCTCTCAGCACCGCCCATCTGCTGGCCTGGAACCACGCCATCGGCTTCGCGTTGATCACCGCCGGCGCCTTCTTCATCTTCCACGCCAAGGCCTGAGCGATGGCGCCGATCCCGTATTCCGGCCACCCAGCCGTCGAAACCTATCTCTCCGAGGGCTATGACCGCGTCGTCGGCATGTCCTCGCGCTTTGCGGCGGCGATCTGCGCGCGGCTGCTGCGGCTGCAGACGGAAGAAGGTGTCAGCGGGCCGATCGCCGAGATCGGCGCCTTCGAGGGCCGCTTCTTCATCGCTCTCGCCCATGCGCTCGAACCCGGCGAGATCGCTCTCGGCATCGACATCTTCGAATGGCCGAACCCCGAGGTGAAGGATCGCTTCGAGGCGAACTGCCTGAAGCATGGCATCACGCCCGAGCGCTGCGTCACCATCAAGGCCGATGCCGGCGCGATGTCGCCGGCCGAGCTGATCGGCCATGCTCGCGGCGAGACATTGCGCTTCGTCCATATCGACGGCGAGCATTCGCGGGCGGCGCTCGCCAAGGACCTGGCGCTCGCCACGGCATGCCTGGCCGAAGGCGGGCTGATCGTGCTCGACGACATGCTGCATCCCGGCTACCCGACGCTGATGGTCGCGGTGCAGGACTATCTTACCGCCAATCCCGACATCGTTCCGCTGTGCATCATCGATCGGGAGACCATTGTCGGCGCGACCAAGTTCGTGCTTTGCCAGCGCCACTGGTTCGAGCGTTATCAGGCGGTCATGCTCTCGGTCTTCAACGAACAGATCTGGCCGCTGGGAGCCGACTTCGAGCCACATTGGTGCCTCGTTCTGTCGCTCGATACGCGGCTCGCCGAGATCACCTGATTCTGCTCGGTTTCTCCCGAAGGATGCCTGCCTTGCTCAAGCCGATGACGCTCGCCCTTTGCCTCGCCGCTCTCTCGAGTGCAGCTCTTGCCGGACCGACCTGCTCGCCGAGCGACGAGCGCGCCCGCATCCTCGCGTCGGCCTCGACCGGTAATCTGCATCGTGACTGGAAGGGCGGAAACCGGGTCGGCTATGGCTGGTCGCTGCAGGTCGACCGCAGCGTGCGCGATGCCGCCGGCACCGAGTACTATCTCGGCGACCTCTACGACACGAACGGACACCTCGCGACCCGCAAGGTCTTCGTCGTCGAGCGCGAATGGGATTGCGGGCCGTGAGTCTCAACGCGCTGCGGGTCTGACCCGCAGGATTCTGCCGCTGGAATCGTCGGTGAGCAGATAGAGAAAGCCGTCCGGCCCTTGCCGGACGTCGCGGATGCGCTCGCCGAGCGTTGTCAGCAGGCGCTCCTCGCCGGTGACCTTCTCGCCGTCGGTCGAAAGCCGCGCCAGCAACTGGCCAGCGAGCGCGCCGACGAAGAGCGAGTTCTTCCAGGCTGGCCATTTGTCGCCGGTATAGAAGGCGGCGCCCGAGGGCGCGATCGACGGGTCCCAGTAGAACAGCGGCTGCTCCATGCCGGGCTTGGACGTGCCCTCGCCGATCTTCACACCGGAATAGTCGATGCCGTAGGTGATGACCGGCCAGCCATAGTTGAGGCCGGCCTTCGGCGTGTTGATCTCGTCACCACCGCGCGCGCCATGCTCGGCCGTCCAGAGCTGGCCGGTCTGCGGGTGGAGCGCGGCGCCCTGCACGTTCCGGTGCCCAATCGACCAGATCTCCGGCTGCCAGCCCGGCTTCTTCGGATTATCGGCCGGAGCACCGCCCTCGGGACGGATGCGCAGAATCTTGCCGAGATGGTTCTCGGGATTCTGCGCCTGGTCGCGCTGGCTGTAACGGTCGCCGACCGTGACGAAGAGCGCGCCGGTCCGGTCGAAGACCAGCCGCGAGCCGAAATGCATGTTGCTGGCGATCGTCGGCATTTGCCGGAAGATGACGCTGAGGCCCTCCAGCGCAGTGCCATTGGCGCTCAAGCGGGCGCGGGCGACGCTGGTACCGTTGCCGTTGGCGCGTGGCTCGGCGAAGGAGAGGTAGAGATAGCGGTTCTGGGCGAAGTTCGGGTCGAGCACGACATCGAGCAGGCCGCCCTGCCCGCGCGCCACGACATTGGGCACGCCCGAAATCGGCGCCGAGAGCTTGCCGTCATTGCCTACCAGCCGCAGGCGGCCCGGCCGCTCGGTCACCAGCATGCGCCCATCGGGCAGGAAGGCGAGGCCCCAGGGATGCTCCAGCCCGCTTGCAACCGTCTCGACCGCGAGCTCGCCGGCGCTCGACGGGTAGCGCTGCTGGGCTGCCGCCGGGATGGCGAGAGTCAGCGCAAGGGCTGCGGCGAGAACGAAACGCATCGGCATCTCCTGATATTGGCTAGGCTTCGACGCCAAACCGGCGTCGTCCCGGACAAGCAGCGAAGCTGCGCCGATCCGGGACCCATGCCTGAGCCTCTGTCAGTGAGGCTCAGGCATGGATCCCGGGTCTCCCTTCGGTCGCCCGGGACGACCCGCTAGGGAGCCGGAACAACCCGCATCAAGGAGAATGCACGATTCAGCCGCCGGTTGCTTCGAGCTCACGCCGAAGTGAGACGATCTGCGAAGCTTCGTCCAATGCGACATCGGCACTGGTGACCACCACTCCGGCAGCAACATCGCGCTTCAACGTCACGCCATGCGCCAAACCGATCGGCAGCGCCTTCGCCGTACGGCTGGCTGCAGCCGGCATCAGCTTGCCGTAGACGGTGTAGCCGCCCTCCCCGTCCAGCATCTCGCCGGCCTTGAGATCGCGCTTGGCGGTCGCAACCGCATCGCCGCGCCAGCTCCGGGTCGTGCCGGTCGGCTCGCCGCGCAGCGCCGCGTTCAGCACCGAGAGCGAGAGCTCGAGCCCGATCAGGTGGAAGGGCTTGTACATCGCGGCATAGAGGCCGGTTGAGTCGGTCGGCAGGCCGTATTGCTTGAAGCAGGCGGCGGCATAGGGGTTCGGCGCCTTCAGCACGACATAGACGCCCCAGCGCAGGTCGCGGAAGACCGGCCGGCCGTCGCGCTCCAGCGAGGAGACGACCTCGACCATGCCGTCATGGTCGAGTTGCCCGCCGACCGCCTTCGGCCGCAGGACATGGGCGAGGTCGTCGACGCCGCAGGGCGGGAAGGCGAGACCATCGGCCGGGACATCGAGACCGCTGGCATTGGCGATCGCCGCCATCTCGATCGCCGATTTGGTGCCGTCGAGGAAGGAATTGAACATTTGCGGGTTCATGCCGGCGGCCCTGGCCGCTTCCGGCGTCAGCCCGTAATGGCTCCAGACCTCGTCCGGGGTGACGCGGTGATAGGCCGGCAGATACTTGGTGCCCTTGCCGGCGGCCGCGACGGTGAAACCGGTGGCTCTGGCCCAGTCGACCATCTCGGCGACGAGTGCCGGCTGGTCGCCATAGGCCATGGAATAGACCACGCCGGCGGCCTTCGCCCTGGCCGCCAGCACCGGGCCGACCAGCACGTCGGCCTCGACATTGACCATGACGACATGGCGGCCGGCCGCGATCGCGGCAAGCGCATGACGGGCACCGGCGGCCGGATGGCCGGTCGCCTCGATCACCACCTCGACGCCATCCAGCTCCGCCGCGGTGACGCCGCTATCGACGAAGCGCGTGGCGGCGATGCGAGCCTCGTCCCAGCCGACGGTGCGGCAGGCATTCTTCGCCCGCTCGGGATCGAGATCGGCGATCGCCGCGACCTCCAATCCCTCGATATGCGGCACCTGGGCCAGGAACATCGAGCCGAACTTGCCGGCGCCGATCAATGCGCAGCGAACGGGACGGCCGGCTTCGGCGCGGGCGGCGAGCTTGGGCATCAGGTTCATGGGCGGGCTCCGTTAGCGTCGATCCCGTCGGGCACGTAACCCGTCATGCTCGCCCTTGTGGCGAGCATCCGCGTCTTGAACACCACATGCGATCAAGGAAGCGAAGACGTGGATGGTCGGGACAAGCCCGACCATGACGGAAACGGCATGTGCGGCTTTTGGAGATCACTCCGGCTTCACGCCGGCTTCCTTGATGATCTTCTCCCAGATCGCGATCTCCTGCTGGTGATAGGGCCGGAAGGCGGCGAGGTCGCGGACCTTCAGGGTGAAGCCGAGCTTGAGGATCTGCTCGGTGATCGCCGGCTTGGCGATCGAGGCCAGCACCGCCTTGGACAGCGTGTCGAGGATCGGCGCCGGCGTCGCGGCCGGGGCGAAGAAGGCGGCCCAGCTGTCGGCGTCGGCATCGGTCACGCCCTGCTCGCGCAGGGTCGGGATGTCCTTGGCGCGCGGGTTGCGCTCCGGGCTCGCCAGCGCGATCGCCCTGAGCGTGCCGGCATTGATCTGCTCCAGCACCGAAGGCAGCGTCGAATTGGCGATGTCGATGCGCCCGCCGATGATCTCCTGCACCAGCGGCGCCGCGCCGCGGAACGGCACATGCGTCATCTTGATGCCGGTGCGCTGCATGAACAGCTCCATGGCGAGATGCGATCCGGAGCCGACGCCGGTCGAGCCATAGTTGAGCTTGCCGGGGTCGGCCTTGGCGAGCGCGATCAGCTCCTTGATGTTTTTGGCCGGCAGGTCGTTGCGCACGACGAAGGCGTGCTCGAAGGCACCGACGCCGGCGACCGGGGCGAAGTCCTTGACCGCGTCGTAGCCCGGCTCCTTCAGCAGGAACATGTTGTTCCCGTGCGTCTGGTTGTTGCCGAAGATGAAGGTGTGGCCGTCCGGCGCGGCATGCGCGACGGCGCGGGTCCCAACCGCCCCCGAGGCGCCGGCGCGATTGTCGACGAGGACATTCTGGCCGATCGAGGTCGAGAGATCCTGCGCGACGAAACGCGCGATCGCATCGGTCGGCCCGCCGGCCGGATAAGGCACGACCAGGGTGATCGGCTTCGACGGATAGCTCTGCGCCCGGACGATGGCCGGAGCGAAGACGGCGCCGGCAACGAGGCCAAGCGTGGAACGGCGGGTCAGCGACATGGATTTCCTCCCGGCAGCCCGTTTGAGAGGCGGGCTTTCGCGGCAGGATTAGGGGCAACGTCCCAATTCGTCCAGCCGCCCCCCCGCCCACCACACGCACAGCGTGGCGCTGTCGTGCCACTACTGCTAGGCTGGCGCCGATAGCCGTGCCTCGGGCGAGACTTTGTCCGCTCCAATCTGCTCCCAAAGTGCAGGTGACGAAATGGCGATCCGGCCCTTCATCCTCGAGCCCAACTACGACTCGTTCTTCGATCGTGCGGGACCAGGACAACCCGCGCAGCTTCGCATCAGGTTGAAAGTGACGCTCATTCCCCTCGATCCCTCGACGGCGTGGGCGAGAACCCGCCATGCCTCCAGCCTTCCGGGATCGCCTGCGGGACCGCTCCCCCCATCCCATCTGGCTGCGAGCAAGGACGACTTCAAACGCGGCAGCGTCGTCGATGCTGGCGGCCAACCCGTGCCTTGCCGCAGCTGGCTCGCCAGCGAATGGCAGGATTTCACCAAGCGCTTCAAGCACATCGTCGAGACCGTCTGGAACAACCAGATGGTGTTCCTCCCGACCGAGAATGGAGACAGCCTGAGCGACGCCGATTTCTGGCAACTGATCGGCAATCCCAAAGTGCCGGCGCATGTCGCCGGTGTGCTCGAAATCGATCTGCAGCCGACCGGTGCGGGTAGCCATGCCGTCATCGAGGTCGCGCATCTGGCCAATCCGGGCGCGAGCTTCCGGGACCGGATGACCCGCATCACCGACGAAAGCGTCCAGTTCGGAGAGCATAATTTCAGGGCAGGCCGGGCCCGCGGGATCGGTGGCAAGACCGGCCAGTTCGCGGCCGCGCACGAGGTCGGTCATTGGCTCCGCGATCCTGGCTCGACAGTGTTCGACCATATCGATCGATCCTACGCGCTCACCCTTCCCAGAGCCCAGCAGGACACTGCGCAATATGGCCGGACGCTCGGGCGATACTATTCGATCATGGGCGGCGGGACCGTCGTGAGCGATCATGACGCCAC
>Ga0209025_1004195_pt1 | contig 12715 bp, 13 predicted proteins | sample AraplaMF_Col_mLB_FD_184256 | JGI IMG/M metagenome (GOLD analysis project Ga0209025, IMG submission 184256) | Arabidopsis root microbial communities from the University of North Carolina, USA - plate scrape MF_Col_mLB (SPAdes) (version 2) | ecosystem: Host-associated > Plants > Roots > Endosphere... | reverse complement strand
GGCCGTACCGCCGGTTCCGCCTCCGACAATGATGATATCGGCATGCATTTCTTTACGCATCTGAACAACCTCCCTTTCACTGCAACTTTCTTTGATTAATATGGCGGCCAGAAGGCAGCCATCTCTAGTGTAAAAGCTAAAGCGGTAGAACAGTACGGTCCGGCGGTGACCTTTTATGGTAATTTGATGCGGAGTTGGCATAAAAACCACCGAAATACACCTGAACGGGTACAGTGAATGTAAGGGTTTCCTATATCTGGAGTCGGGCACCATATTGACAATCTAAACTTTTTTTATTATCCTTTAAAAACATTTATGAATTCAATTAAATTTCGTATAACTCCAATAATATGGTTTGGAGGTCTCTACCAGGAACCGAAATTCCTGATTACGAAGAAAGTACAAGATTTGTATTTTCTCCGTAGTCAGGAATTTTTTTTCTGGTTTTTTTTGTGGAAATATATTTTCAGGAGGTCAAAAATGAACTTTTTAGCATTGCCAAAAATTGAACTTCACTGTCATTTGGATGGAAGCCTTAGGGTTGAAACAATTATCGATATTGCCCAGAAGGAAGGCATTCAGTTACCCTCTTTTGATAAGGATGAACTGCAAAAGGAACTGATTGCTCCGTTAGAATGTGAATCCCTTGATGAGTATTTAAAAAGATTTTCTCTTCCTAATTTGGTCATGCAGTCCAAGGAGAACTTAAGAAGAATTACTTTTGAGCTATTTGAGGATGCAACAAGGGAAAATGTGAAATATTTAGAAGTCAGATTTGCCCCGTTACTTCACACATTAAAAGGTCTTGATGTAGAAGAAGTTATTCAATCTGTTATAGAGGGGATGAGGGAAGCTGAACGCTGTTACGAAATAAAGGGAAATATAATCCTGTCTTGCATGAGGACGATGTCTGTAGAAAGCGCATTTGAGGTGGTTGAAAAGGGGAAAAAGTTCCTTGGAAAAGGTGTAGTGGCAATTGACCTATGTGCATCAGAAGAAGAAGGTTTTTGTGAAAGATTCGTAGATCCAATCGCATTAGCCAAAGAATATGGCTACAGGGTCACGATTCATGCCGGTGAAACGGGAATTGGTAAAAATGTTCTAGAAGCTGTTGAACTGTTGGGTGCTGAAAGAGTAGGACACGGCGTATTTATTAAAGAATGCGCTGAGGCTTATAAGATCGTGAAAGAAAGACAGGTAGTGCTTGAAATGTGTCCAACAAGTAATGTCCAAACGAAAGCTGTTCAACATTATTCTGAACATCCGATTTATCAGTTTCATAAAGATGGAATAAAAGTGACAATAAATACGGATAACAGAACAGTATCTGATACTACAATGGCAAAAGAAATCCATTTAGTTAACAAAGAATTTATTCTAAGCGAAGAAGATTACCGGCAAATTTATTTAAATAGTGTAGAAGCATCCTTTGCAGACCAAGAAACGAAAGAATGGTGCATGGCACAATTTTAAAGGAAAATTAGACGTAGCAACAATAACTGTCCCCGAATCTCTATAAGGCGAAGCGGTGAGACATATATTCATTTCACGCAGTCATGCCGGAAAAGCCCGTCAAAGCATATGCGCTCTGACGGGCTCTTTTTATTTCTCAGAGATGGGCATAAAAAACAGGGCAAACGGCAAATTGCTGCCGGAGGCAGGGGATAGCCAGATTTCGACTTTCTCCTCCTGGTTTTTGGTCCGGTACAACACCGTGGCACTTTGCTGGGATCCGCTAGACTTAATATCGACGACTTGCTGGTTGACCCTTGCTGAACCAAAGTATCTTCCGCCCCGAGGGTTAAAGGCGATCAGCGTATTTGGCGAGACGTGATTCAAGGTGATTTTGTACAGCACGCCGTAATTGCCTGAATTAATAGCGACGGTGTTAAGGATCCCGTCCATCCCCTCCTGAAAACGATCTGTTTTATTATCGGTTAGCGGCAGACGTTCCGGCTTTTGTCCAACGATACCATCATAGGTGAACACTCGGGTTGAATCTGCAAACGTTCCGCGGACGATCGCCTCGTTCGGGTTCAAATTAGGCAGGGCGGGCATAGCCGCGATGGGGTCTTGATCCGCCCGGACCATCAACATGGTGTATTCGATCGGCCCATCGCTCGTCAGATCGGCGTTCATCGATATAATATCTCCGGGAGCAGCAACTGCAGCATTGAGTTTAGGGAAGATAGCCACGCTCTGACCTGGCTCTATTTGTTGGCTCGACCGTTCATTACCGGTTAGGGTAGACTGCAAATACCTTGCGCCAGCCATCCGTCCAGTCACCTCGGGATGTGGAGACGGACCCGCTAAGCCTGCACTTTCAATCTGGATCGAGACGGCCGTGTCATTCCGATTGGTGGCAATCAAGTAAAATCGTGCCGTGGTATTCAAGCTGTTTTTGTGATGAGCCATCAGGCGGGTCGGCCCGGAAATGGTGTCCCGATACAGAATGCCTTCCTGATTGACGGATTCAGGTCCGCTGGTGCGGAATAAAATATAGGGCTCGGTCGTGTAAGTATACGGCAGTGCATCAAATGATAACACCACTTCATTAATAGCGATCGAGCTGCCTGGTGGAGCGATGCGCTTACCGTATTCTTCCTTGGTGTACATCACGTCGGACGTAATCTCGATTTGCTTGCTGTAAGTCGAAGTTAGTCCGTGCTTATCTTTCACCGTAAGCTTGATTTCGACCATGCCGGCTTCGAAAAAGACAGGTTCGTTGTTGGCCCACTCCCGGTTAGTGATCGCATTTTCGTCATCGGTACTCTCGTCATAGACCGTGATGGGTTCACCGATCCGATATTGATCCTTATCCGTTCTAAAATAAGCTGTGGGAGGTTCATTCTGCGGCTTTTCAGTTTCAGTTTCGGAACCCGAGCCACCGCGGGACAGCGTGATTCGATCCCCTTCGAGCTTATAGGGGATACGAAAGGCGGCTGTCAGCGAGGTGAACGGAACCATGAGGACGCCTTTGTTCTCGTAGGCTGCACCGCTCATCGTTCGCTCGCTTCCTTTGACTTCGTACGTCTTCGTATTTACCCGGTACCTGGCTACAGAACCGTCTGGTGCTGCTGTGTTGACTGCTTTGGCGGCCGCATCGTAGGTGACCGTACAACCCAGGATTCCGGCGAGAGAACGGAGACTAACATAGGTAACGCCTTGCTTCACCACCGTAGTGCCGCTTAAGGTCAGGGTGGATCCGTTATTCTCGATCCGGTTGCTGTTCAGATAGAGGATCGTTTTTGCGGAATTAGGGTCTGCCTGTAAGGACGACTCGATCTGCGGGGTTTCTGCGAAGGCAGAAGGTACTTCATAAGAGGAGAGCAGAATTGCGGTAGTGAGTAAAATGACTTTTTGCAGTTTCATGTAAGTGACTAACTCCTTTATAGATGGGAATAGAGTGAAAATGTGTATCATGCCACAAGCGCATCTGATGATGACGTCATTTGGCGGCAATGATCGCCGCTCCCAGAACGATGACGGCGGCCCCGATCCAGCGGTTCAGCGGCACGCTCTCGCCGAAGACATACCAGGCGGCAAAAATGCCGATCGCGTAAGCCAGACTTTGCAAAGGGTACGCCAGACTCAAAGGCAGGCGGGACAGCACGACAAACCACAGTCCCGTGGCCAAGGCGTAAAGCGCAATCCCAAGTAGGATCAGTGGCGAGAACAAGACCGAAACGAGATTTCCGAAATGGATGCCTCCGGACTGCTGCAGGCCGATTTTCCAAGCGATCTGTCCGGCAACAAGGAGAATGATATTGAGCATAAGTATCGAGTACGCCATGTCAACGAATCACCTCCGTCATCTGGACGTGGGAGGGAGTCTGTGTCGGCATCCCGGAAGCTTGGGCTTCCAGCTCTTTAATGCGCTGCTCCTGAAGCCCCAGCGTCTGGGTCAGAATAATGACTCGATGCGTAAGGGCAGAGACGGCCATCGTCAGATGGAGTAGAATGAACAGCACGGCCACCACGCTGAGAAAATAAAGCAGGGATGGAGGATAATAGATATGAATCCATTGCGCGACGACGTCGAGCAAGGACGGGAACAGAGACAGTGCCATCATGACCGAGCTCATCAGCAGCCAGAGAAGCGCATATTGCTCCCGCAGTTTGCGCTTCCGGATCAATACTAGAATCGTGCTGGCGAACGCCAGGCTGATGCAAAAACTGATGAGGTAAATATTAAGATTCATAGCGATTTTCCCACGCTTTCCTTTTCATCGTTTTCATGAGCAGGACGGATAGGATGACCTTCGACATGTAGTACACAGACTTTAGTGCCGATATGCTCGACACGCCGCCCTGGCGCTCATGCATGACAACCGGAATTTCGGCAAAGGACAGCTCCCGATTATAGAGCAGCATCAGTGCCTCCACTTCGGGATAATCGGTCGGGTACTCCCTGGCGAACAGGGAGATGGCTCGTCTCCCGCACAGACGGTAGCCTGAAGTAGGGTCCGTTACGATCCTTCCGGTCAATCGGCTCAGGAGGGTCGACAGGACACCGATCCCCATTTTGCGGGCAAAGGTGGACTGAAAGCCTTCCTTCGTGATAAACCGGGAGCCGATCACCATGTCGGCATTGGTATCGAACATGGCGAACAGAAGCCGGCCCAGATCGGACGGGCTATGCTGTCCGTCGCCGTCAATTTGCACGGCATAATCGTAATGATGCTCTGCCGCATAGCGGTATCCGGTCTGAACTGCACCGCCGATCCCCAAATTGCAGGTGAGGTCGATGACGTTGACCCCAGCGGCCCTGGCAATTGTGCCGGTCGCGTCGCTGGACCCGTCGTTGATGACAAGAACGTCTGCGTAAGGCGTTTCCCGGCGAAGCTGGTCAATGACCTGTGCGATGCCCTCGGCTTCGTTATAGGCAGGTACGATGACGAGCACCTTGAGGGATTGATTATGGATTTCAGCTTGGTTCGACATGAGAAACGTCTCCTTTCTGTGAGCGGGTTGATGATTGGGTTAATTTCATCCATATGGAGCGAAGGATCGCCGCAGCGGTCACCGCATCCATCATGATAATCAGCGGCATGACGGTATAGTTGTAGCGGTACTCAGGCACGAATGCCAGACGGGTGACCGTCATGACGACGACGATCAGCATTAGTAGCGTCAAAGGCTGCTTCCATCTCCGAAACGTTGCGATGAAGGCAATCGGGCAGAACCAGACAAGCGCCAAATGCAGCAGGCTGCCCAGTGGACTCGGAAGCACGAGGTATAGCGGGCCGTGGCCGCTGCCGAAGTACATATTTGAATAAATGTACTTGAGCTTTCCGACGGTGTACCACTTCATAAATTCCCAGGTATGCTGCGTAAAGCCGATTTTCAGCCGCTCTTTGGCGACTTCCATCTGAGTTTTGCCATGGCGGTCCACCAGGCCGTCTTCGTAGTTTTTATCCGGGTAGGTGCCAGCCGCAAAAGGATTAACCTGGGTTGAAGCGACAACCACCTCGTTCAGGGAGACGAAATTGCGAATCACCCATGGCGAGAGGACAATGGCTGTTCCGATGCAGGTGAACATCAGCAGCTTTAGCGAGATACGATGTTCCATTTTCCAGAGATAATGAAATATGTACACCGGTACAATTAATATCAGAAACTCTGGTCGGGTCAGTACCAACAGACCCATGACACTTCCGCTAAGCAGAGCGAGCGTCCGTGTCTTGTTCTCAAAGGCCGCCAATTGCAAGCGAATAAAGAGAATTAGGAAGAAGCAAGCCAGCGTCTCTGTGAGTATGGCTCCGTTGCTCCAGACAAAAGGCGGATATACGCTGCAGATCAGCAGCACGATGATGGCTGCCTTCGTGCCGACCAGCTTGCGCGTGATCGTGTACGTTAGCCATAGCGTGACCAGACTCATGATGAACTGGATATACCTGATGTATGGGTACGGGTCATGGTGCTGGTAATCGACCAGTTTGTACACCGCTGCCATAAACAGAGGGTATCCCGGGGTAACCTGGGCATTCGGTTCGGTGTCTTTATAAGCGTAAATCCCTTTTTCCAGCAGTTGTCGGACCATCACGTCGTAGTTTTTGGTGTCGTGTGAAACATGGTGATTTACCGAGATCAGGAAATCGAGCCGCAAATACGTTGCCAGTGTGAAGATCAGCAAGATCAACATGACAAGCAGCGGCTTTTTATAAGTGGGTGAAACTTTGGAAATGATCGTGTTCATTCGAGATTCGTGCTCCTTCCTCTGTCTATAGACATGCCAAGTACGGGACGATACGTCCGTCGGCAGATGTCTTTATGTTGAATCCAGAGTACCGGAGACTTCTTAACGGGCGACTACCCAAATGCTTAACAAATGCTTAAGTATTTTAGTGGATTTTGGTAATTATTAATCGGACGGATGGCGGCAAGCGTGAACGCAAAAAAGCTCCAGCCGAGAGGCTGGAGCTGTCATTGCATGCTTCAACGATAGTAAGATTCAATCTAATGGCGAGGGGACCGCAGCGGGAAATCGGGTTTCAAATACCGTCTGTTTGGTAGAACTCTCTACGGAGATTTGTCCTCCGTGTACCTCGATAATGCTCTTCGTGATCGCAAGTCCAAGTCCGGTGCCGCCGGTCGATTTGGAACGGGATTTTTCGACGCGATAGAAGCGATCAAATATAAACGGAAGGTCCTGCTTCGGAATCGGTTCTCCATAGTTGCAGATACGTACGCTGGCATGCCCGTTTTCCTGAGCAATATAGATGTCGATATGCTTGGCGCTGCTTCCGTATTTGATGGCATTGGAAATCAGATTTTCATACGCACGTACCAGGTGATCCCCGTCAGCGCGTATCATCACCAGCTGTTCGGGGGCGTGAATTTGAAGTGCCATGCCTGTCTTCTCCAGGCTGGGAACGAATTCTTCGGCCAGCTGTTTGAAGAACCCACCCACATCCAGCTCTTGCAAATGAAGAGGCATGCCGTTGTTGATCCGGGTATACTCGAACAGATCGTCGACGAGCTTTTTGAGGGTGAGTGATTTTTCATAGGCGATATTCATGTAATAACGGAGTTCCACCTCATCGGTATAACGATCCTTATCAATGATTTCCAGGAAACCAAGAATGGTGGTCAGCGGGGTCCGCAGATCATGGGAGACGCCTGTAATCAAATCGTTTTTCGTTTTCTCGGCGTTTCGCTCTTCCTGAATGGAACGGTTCAGCTGTTCACTCATCGCGTTGATGTTGTCCGCAATCCGGCCGAGCTCATGGTTCTCCCTCACCGGAATGTGATAATCGAAATGTCCCTTAGCAATTTCGGTCAACCCGTGTTGGATTTCTTCAAGATACGCGTGCATCTGTTCGGATAAGCTGTTGATGTTCCCTGCGATGGTACCAAGCTCATCGGCGGTTTTTACTTCAGCGGAAGCGTGAAGCCTGCCACTCGCCATATCTCCCAGAACAGTCGCAAGTTCCTTGGCATGACGAACGAACGGCCGGGTGGCGTATACGTAGAGAAGCACAAAAAAGCTTGCGCCTAATACCACGCCCGTGGGCTGGGAACCGATATGGTTGATCACCCATATGAAGGGCCTGTTATAAGGGGGATAGTTAATCAAATAGGTGACAAGCAGCCGACCGAGCAGGATGAACAGCAGCGTTAGCCCGATACAAGCGACGAACACTGCAAGGAACTTCCAGCGTATGCCGATGTATACTTTGGTCTTCATGGCTGCTACACCTCCTTCGTCGATTTCATTTTATAGCCGATGCCCCAGACGGTTTTAATGAAAGCGGGGTGCTGCGCGTCCTTCTCGATTTTTTCGCGGAGCTTGCGAATATGGACCATGACCGTGTTTTTCGATTCCATGAAAGGCTCGTTCCATACTTCCTCATAGATTTTGTCCATACTGAGCACGATTCCTTGATTGAAAGCAAGCAGTTTCAAAATATCAAACTCACGAGGCGTCAGCTTCACTTCTTGGTCATCAACCGTCACGGTATGTGTTGCGGTATTTATCACCAAGTCATCAATGACAATCTCATTTTCGGCGGACATGCTGCGGTAGTTTAATAGCTTGTACCGACGGATCTGAGATTTGACCCGGGCGACCAGTTCCAGTGGATTGAACGGCTTGGTAACATAATCGTCAGCACCGATGCTGAGGCCCGAAATTTTGTCGATATCCTGGCTTTTCGCTGATAGCATAATAATCGGGGTATTGTTCTCCTCGCGGATTTTCATGCACGCCTCAATCCCGTCCATTTTGGGCATCATGACATCGAGAATGATCAGATCCACCGGATGGCTGCGCAGGATGTCCAAGGCTTCCAGGCCGTTAGCCGCGCTATATAGAACGTATCCTTCATTTTTAAGATAAACTTCGATCAGCTTAATGATTTCTTTCTCATCATCAACGAGAAGAATGGCTTCTCTGGACATGCTGTATTCACACCTCTTTGCATTATATAAGAACTAAGCGTTAGCTATACATAGGATTATACACCATAACCCTTAACAGTTAGGTCATGAAATCCTTAACATTCGCTTAAGTTCCTGGTTGATGATGTGAGCATTTTGCATCATTCCGTGGTTAATAATTAGATAGGGGAAGCTAGCGCATACGTTTATCATGCAGTATTTGTGAAATGCCCTCAACGAATATATAATATTTCTATCGTTACTCAATGAGCAATTGTAAGTTAGTCGGGGGAGCCTGTCACCAAGGCTCTTTTTTGTCGTTTTCGGGTATTTATTACGCGTAGGAGGGGGAGGCATGAATTGGATTTCAGCTCTGTCTTATTACAAGGTGGAGAGGAACATTAAGGGCTTAGAGCAGACCATCCACAAGCAGGAAAGACGGATCTATTTATATCAGGAGAAGGTTATAACAGCGTATCGAGAGTTCCCAATTCAGGAGGTGTTCGATATTTCATATCGCTCCATGGGAGGGAGTGGGGGGATGTTGTATTTACACACGCTGAACGGTGTTTATACGTATACGATTAGTGAAGACCCTCAATTCTTCATCGAAGCCTATAAATCTCTTGTTCGTGAATCGACCGATAGAGGGTGACGAGAGTTTCCAACATCAAGTGAAGGCGATCGACGCATTGATCTTGAAATTCATGAAGGCGAGTTTGTTGCTATTGTAGGAACCACAGTCCGGACAGATGAATTTACTTCAGACCGAGCTCTTCCAAGCTTTCAAGCAATGGGGAAATGCCGAGTACCCTCAACGCCTCCTGGAGAAGGTTACGATGCATTTGATCAGATCCGTTCATTTACAAACGGGAGTTCTCTCTGAGGAGAAGCTGTTTTCATTAGAGTCCGAGCTATATGCCAAGCTGGCTGTTTGTCGTGAACTTTCTATTTTCTTCGGTGAACTATGGGAGTTGATAGGGAGGATGATTTTGATCGGGGATGAGGATGATAATACGTTTCAGCTTATCAGACATGTCGCCAATTATCTGGAAATAAATTATACAAAAGATATCAATCTTGAGGAATTAGCGATGAGATATCATTTTACGTCGTCGTATTTATCCAAGATGTTTAAAAAGCACTACCTAGTTACACCGCTAAAATATATCATTAAACTAAGAATCGATGAAGCGAGAAGATTGATCATGGAGAATCCTGAACGAGAAGTTGGTAAAATCGCTGAAATCGTTGGGTACGCCGATCAACATTATTTTAGCAGGGTATTTAAGAACACGACCGGGCTGAGTCCTACCGAATTTAGATATCAAAATCAATAAAAATGGTCTTTCTCCGTTTTCATTAGAAAATGATGATGCAGGTCAGAAGTGGAAATCGTAGTTATTTCACGGCGATCGAGAGCTTCCAGCCGAATAAAGGCACGAAATTAGCGACATTTGCGGCTCGTTGTATCGAAAACGAAATACTTATGCATTTGCGCAGTCTGAAGAAAACGCGAAAAGACGTCTCCCTGCATGACTCCATCGGAACCGATAAAGAGGGGAATGAGATAACGTTAATCGATATCCTCGGCTCCGAAGCCGGCGACGTTGTGGAGCAGCTGAAGATTGAAAAGTCGAAAATCTACCAAAACCTTGAGAACCTGGACGACAGGGAAAAAGAGGTCGTCGTCGGACGTTTTGGGCTCGAAGCGGGTGGCGAGGAGCGCACGCAGCGAGAGATGCGAAGGAACTGGGGATTAACCGCTCTTAACGTATCGCGCATTGAGAAGCCGGCGCTGATGAAGCTGTATCATGAGTTTTAATGCGAAGCGGTGAGGAATTATATATAAGGTTGAGAATATGATATCCCTTACCGCAATATGATGGCATTGGCACTTTTCCCCATGCTTTAGTTTGTGGTAGACTCCTTCTGTGGATATTAACTCTGATGGAAGGCGGTGAGGTGCGATGCTAAAAATGCTTGTCGTCGATGATGATAAGTTCGAACGGGATGGCGTCAAGTTTCTCGTTGATAAATATGGATTGAATTTGGAGATCTTTGAAGCTGACAGCGGTGAAAGCGCTCTCCTATTTATCGAAAGCCATGATGTTGACATCTTGCTCTCCGACATCAGGATGAAGGGGATGGACGGATTACAGCTTGCAGAGAAGGTTCGTGAGCTTGGTAAACCTATCAAAATGATGTTTATGAGCGCCTATGGTGAGTTCGAATATGCCCAAAGAGCAATCGATTTGAAGGCGATCCATTATATATTAAAGCCAGTGCAGGTTAGTGAATTTATTAAGAATATGACCGAGGTCATCCAGCTATGCGAGGAAGCTCAGAAATTGAAGGCTCAGCAGGAAAGACTGGAAGTTGTCTATTTGAAGGAAGTCAGATACGAAAAGCAGAAGCAACTGATCGACATCATATTCAGCAAGACCGATGTACCGGAGGAAGAACTAGATCTCAAGGTGCCTATGCCTACCAGTGGGTATGATAGTTATCCTTACATGCGGATGCTGATGCTGGATTCTCGTAAGCGATTTTTTGATCGGCTTGATCTTGACTTCGAACGGCAGCTCGGAGAATTAATACATCGCAACGTCGATTATATTCATTTAAATGAATTTCAATGCTTGTTGCTCTTGGAAACCTTCCCCGACGAATCGTTGGAAGCTATTTCGGAGCTTGGCCAGCAATTGATCCAGATATTCAAAGATATGTTCGGTAGTGATATCTGTGTTATCGTCAGCAAATTGGTGGACGATGCGAAGCAGCTCTCTAAAGAATTTCACGAGATGGAAACGATGCTGGAAAATAAATTTTTTTTCGATGAGGGTACGGTGCTGCTGGCGAACCGTACGTCATTTGTTGTGGGAGATATGACTGCAATAGTGAATGATGTGCTAACGGAGTTGACGCAGAATATTCAGCACAACCGATATGATATCGCGCAATTACATGTCGAGCAATTGTTTGACGCTTTACAGAACAGCGAGCATTTTACGGTTACCTATGTAAAATATGTGTGCACCGAAATTGTCAAAACCATATTCAATGCCTCTAAGAAAAAGGATAGTGATAGATTCAAACTGGATTTGGAAGACATATATAAAACTGTGAAGCTGAGTGATTTGCGTAAAGTAGTATTGAGCATTTTGAAGGTTAACGAGCCTAACGGCGAAACCAATGTTGAAGCGCTGCCAAGAGCTATTGAGGAAGTCGTCCGAATGATCGAGAACGAATATCAGACTGACTTGTCGTTAGAGTTATTGGCGGAGCGGGTTTATTTATCTCCTAGTTATTTGAGCCATCTATTCAAGAAACAGAAAGGGATAAGTATTAATAAATTCATGACCTTACATCGCATGGAAAGGGCGAAGGAACTGCTTATCACAACCAATCGTAAAATTATAGATATCGGCCAAGATGTGGGCTACAGCAACTTTCCATACTTCAGCTCGTTATTTAAAAATCATTTCGGTCGGACGCCTTCTAAATTCAGAGAAGGGACATAAGCGATGAAACGGCTGATCTACGGACTGTTCAATCGCTTGAGATTTAATCAAAAGCTATTTCTATCCTATTTAATCGTTATTATCATCCCGATTATGGTGCTTGGTATATACGCATACAATCAATCAAAGGAAATGCTCAATTTGCAGGGACTGCAGGGGATAGATAAGAATGTGAATACAGTTACGGAGAGTATTAACAATTCGGTTGAACGCTATAACCATATGGTTCGATCAATCGTATTCAATAAAATGTTTCAGAAGATCGCAGCAAATGATTATATCGACTTAGTCAATCTTGCGAGAGATTTGAAAGATTTCTTAGATCCGTACTTCATTATGATGATGAACCTGGACAAGGAAATTCAGAAAATTACCTTGTACACGCAAAACACTGTACCAGAATTCGGTGATTTAGTCGATCATACAAACGTGTTTATGAGGAGCCATGGTATAACGAAGCTATCAAGGCGATAGAACCGCTATGGCAATATGATGATAACAATCTGTTCGTAACCTATAAGTTCCCAAGCTTTATCAAAGATCCCTACATAAATATTGTCTATATGCGAATTAATGAGAGCAGTTTCTTCAAAAGTATTACTGATCTAGCTCGTGAGTATGGTGTTGTCATTTCTGATGCCAATAACCGAATTGTATACGCGAATCAAAGTGCAATGCTGACCACCTTCGACACCAAGGAAATGTTGAAAATGAATGAAGGAACGATACGCATCGGTCAGACGGAGATGTTTCTTGTCAAGAAGAAGATAGCGCAGGCGAATTGGACAATCTATTGTTTCGTACCCGCA
>Ga0209025_1004193_pt1 | contig 12716 bp, 13 predicted proteins | sample AraplaMF_Col_mLB_FD_184256 | JGI IMG/M metagenome (GOLD analysis project Ga0209025, IMG submission 184256) | Arabidopsis root microbial communities from the University of North Carolina, USA - plate scrape MF_Col_mLB (SPAdes) (version 2) | ecosystem: Host-associated > Plants > Roots > Endosphere... | reverse complement strand
ACCAGACCGGACCACCAGAACCCAGACATCAAGAGAAATTCAAGAAATCCAACTTGCGGCGGCTGAAGCTGTATATAAAGCAGAGCAAGAGAGAAAAAAAGTCATCGAGGACAAAGCTTCCAGTTTCTTTGCGGGGGCCACTCTCTCATCCAGCATAGTGATTGCCCTACCAACAATTCTCGTTGGCAAGATCGCTATTGGGCTTGCCGCACAATTGTTCTTATTGATGTTATTTTCTTTGGCTGCTGTCTATCTTTTAAGCGCGGCCTATTACGCAACTACAGCCCGCGCCGTTAGGGGCTTGCACGCTCTCAACGCAGGGCTCTTTGACGCGATGGTTTTGTCCGACTTGAATTTGAGACAAAAATGGGCACGCACTCTTATCGAGATTGCGCAACAAAACGAACCCATCCTGCGTGATAAGTCGAATCATCTTTATGTAGCCGAAAGGCTTTTTCTTCGCGGCATCATCATTGCCATCCTTACAGGTCTGTTGTTAGGCGCAACTACAGTCATTTTCCCTGTGACCGACAATAAAGAGGTTTTTGCACACAAGACCCTCGCTTCGTGCTTAGAAATCAAGGAATCGCTACATGGTGAGCTACTAGCGCAAACTAAATTGATCGCAGATTTGCATGCAGATTTGGCAGCCTCCAAGAAAGAGGAGCTTGCGTTGCGGGCACGTATTCAGGCTCGAGCCATCAAGAAAGTTGAACCTTCTGTGCAATGCTGCCAATCGCCGACTGCGATGCCGAAATGCGAGTCACCTAATAAGCCAACACAGTGATGCGAAGAAGATGAAGCATCCTCCTTCTTACTGGAAAAACTCATGACAAACTACTGGCTCATGAAATCCGAACCCGAAGAATGCTCAGTCGACGACGCACTCGCGGCTAAAAACTCGACGGTCCCCTGGGTCGGCGTGCGCAACTACCAGGCGCGCAACTTCATGCGTGACGGCATGAAGGTCGGGGACGGCGTTTTGTTCTACCACTCGAGTTGCGCCGAGCCGGGCATTGTCGGCATTGCGCGTGTGGCGTCTACGGCCTACCCCGACCCGACGCAGTTTGACCCCAAGTCGCCCTATTACGACCCCAAGTCCAAACGTGAGGAGCCTCGCTGGCTGCTGGTCGATGTGCAGGTCACCAAAAAGATCCCCAACATCACGCTGCCCGAGCTGCGCGCGCGGCCCGAGCTGGAGGACCTGGTGATCCTGCGCAAGGGCAACCGGCTGTCGATCACGCCGGTGGAGCCCAAGCACTGGAAGGCGATTGTCGGGCGCTAAAGCTTAGTGCCTCATGCCGCGCGGCATGGGCAAACCAATGGCTTAGGGTGCACCAAACCGCACACCGCTCCGCGTGCATTCCCGCGTGACAAACACACAACAACGCCAATACAGCTTGATCCGGCACTGTCATTCCTGACACAAGCGGTCCTAAGCCCACATTTCGTCTGTATACATAGCATTTCATCGCACGACCCTTGCGCCCCCAGTCTTCGCATCACCAAAATCCTGTCAGCCCTGACAGGTTGACCGTTGCACCGGCCGCTCAACACAATGGGCCGCATCACAAGGTTGGGATGACGGCAAGAGGGGGGTGGCGCACGGGCCCGCAGCATGGGCTGCGGACGCGGCCACGCAGGCATGCCGGGCAGAGGCGGCACGCCACACTTGTCTTGAGTCCCTGAAACCTGTTCCCGGTCTGGTTTCTTCACTTCAACAAAGGGCTTTTCATGACACGACTTCTTTCACGCCGCGCGCTGGTCACACAGGCGGCTTTGCTGGCGGCGGCATCGTCCGGCGCCTGGGCCCAGGCAAACCCACCTTCAGGCAGCGCGGCCAGCGGCAAACTCGCGCTGGCCAAGCCGGCGGCCGCGCGGCCTGCCACCGCGGCGCCTGTCGCCATCGAGTGGCCGACCAAGCCCATCCGCCTGCTGATCGGCTTTCCGCCGGGTTCGGTGCAGGACTTGTCGGCACGCTCCATCAGCGAGCAGTTGTCGAAAACGCTGGGCCAGCCAGTGATCGTGGAGAACAAGGCCGGGGCCTCGGGCACGATCGCGGCCGACCAGGTAAGCAAGGCGACGGACATGCACACCTTCGGCGTGATGAACAACAGCCAGCTCACCATCGCCAAGCTGCTGAACCCCATGGCGCCTTACGACCCCGCGGTGGACCTGGCGCCCATCGCGCTGATCGGCACGACGCCCATGGTGATGGTGGTGAGCAATTTCGCGCAGGGCAACACGCCGCAGGAGTGGCTGACCTGGCTGCGCAACCAGGGCGACAAGGCCAACTACGGCTCGCCGGGCGCGGGCACGCCTGGCCACCTGGGGATGGAGCTGATCAAGAGCCGCAGCGGCGGCCTGAGCGTGATGCATGTGCCCTACCCCGGCAACCCGCAGATCATCACGGCCATGCTGGGCGGCCAGCTGCAGGCGGCGCTGCTGCCGCCCGGCCTGGCGATGCAGCAGGTGAAGGCGGGCAAGATGAAAGTCATTGGCGTGACCTCGGAGCAGCGCAGCATGCTGGCGCCGGAGCTGCTGACGCTGCGCGAGGTGGGCATCATGGGCGCGGACATGGAGCTCTTTACCGCGCTGGCGGGCCCGGCCTCGCTGCCGGCCGCGGTGCGCGACAAGCTGGGTGCGGCGGTGATAGACGCGCTGAAATCCGGCGACACGCGCCAGCGGCTGATCACGGTGGGCTGGCAGCCGGCGCCCTCGACAGCCGAGGGCCTGCGCACGCGCATGCGTGCGGACACGCGCAACCTGGGCGGCATCATCATGCTGCGGGGCATTCGGGCGGACAGCTGAAGCCCTTGCGGGGCTGCCGCCTGCCATTGAAGCACCCCTTGCAACCAGGCGCCCGCCTGGGCTGTGGTTTACTTATGCTTTACCAAAGCACTACCCGCAGGACGCCCGAGCGTCCCGAAAATAGGCGGGGCGCGCAAGGCTGCGCGTCAACCACAGGAAGAGGACATGCAAATTTCATCGGCACACTGGCGTGCGGCGGCCGCGGCCCTGCTGCTGGCAGGCGTGGCTTGCGCCAGCCATGCGCAATTCAACTCCAGCGGCGGCGGGCGCCCCCATCGCAACGGCGAAGCCCAGGCGGACGGCCCGCAGGGGGCGCGCATGCAAACGCGCCTGGAACAGGTCAGCCGCCGGCTGTTTGACCTGCGGGTGGCGCTGCAGATCACGCGCGAGCAAGGCCCGGCCTGGGAGAATTTCCGGGGACGCTTCCTGGACATGGCGACCAGCGGCCCCGCCGGCCAGCGCATTGTGGATGAACAAAACGCCAAGGACGCCTTCCAGTACCTGCTGGCGGATGCGCAGAGGCGCTCCAACATGCTGGCCACGCTGGACGCGACCGCGCAGGTGCTGCTGGCGCAGTTCACCCCCGAACAGATGCAAATCGCCGACAGGGCGCTGCCCGGGTTGCTGGCGGACTATGGCGGCATCCGGTAATACCGGCAAGGCCTGGCCGGCCTAGCCGGTGGTGGACCTCAACGCCAGCATCACCACGATGACGACAGCCAGGACCAGCGACAGCCCTTTCCAGAACGCCAGCGGGTTGCGCTCCAGCAGCGGCTGGCGCGTCTTGTGCAGAAAGGCCTGGTTGGGATGGCGCAGGTCATACACAAACTCCGAGAGTTCGCCGTAGCGTTTAGCCGGGTTGGGGTGCACGGCCTTGCGCAGCACGCCGTCTATCCAGGCCGGGATCTCGCGGTCGTCGCGCAGCGCGGAGTCGTAGCGCAGCTGGTTTTGTGCGGCGCGCGTGCGGCTTTTGGCGACTTCGGCACCATAGGGCAGCCGCCCTGTGAGCATTTGGTAGGTGATGACCCCCAGCGAGAAGATGTCGGAGCGCGGGCTGCCGCCTTCGCCCAGGAAGTATTCGGGCGCCGAGTACTGCGCGGTACCCAGCAGGCCGGGCTGGCCGCCGGGCGTCTCCGCCTCCATGAGGCTGGCCACCCGGGTTGAGCCGAAATCGATGATCTTGGCGGTGCCCGTGTTGTCGATCATGATGTTTTCAGGCCGCAAGTCCTGGTGCAGCATCTCAAGCCGGTGAAAGGCGCGCAGGCCCTTGGCGATCTGCTCGACCAGGCCGCGCACCGTCTCCAGCGCGGGCCGGGGGTTGTCCCTCATCCACTGGCTCAGCGTTTGCCCTTCAATGTATTCGGTGGCCACATACACATAGTGGCGCTTGCGCGTGGGCACATAGGGCTTGAGCACATGCGCGCTGTTGATGCGCCGGGCGATCCACTCTTCCGTGAGGAAACGCTCCAGGTAGGCCGGGTCGCCGCCCAGTTCTATGGACGGGGTTTTGAGGATGACGAGGGCGCCGGTGTCCGTATCGGTGGCCAGGTAGATATGGCTGCGGCTGCTGCCCTGCACTTCGCGGATGATGGTGTAGCCGTCGAACGCCGCCCTGGCCTCGAGGATGGGCGGCAGCGGCAGACCTGAGAGCTGCTGGACCATCTCGCCGGCCTCCCCGCGCGGCAGCGCCTCGACGCGCACAACCTGGGCCGTAAGGTTGTCATCGCTGCCCCGCTCAAAGGCTTTTTCGACGATGGCCCTGGCGGCCGTGTCCAGCCCATCGGGTTCATCGGCATGGTTGCGGATGATGCCGGCCATGTCGAGCTCGCTGACATGTTCGTAGACACCGTCAGTGGCCAGCAGGAAGATGTCGCCCTGCTCCACCTGTTGGGCCTGGTAGTCGATTTCCAGCTGGGGCTTGAAGCCCAGCGCGCGGCCCAGGTAGCTCTGGCCCTGGGCGATCCAGACGCGGTGATCGTTGGTCAGCTGCTCCAGCGACTTGCCGCGCAGGCGGTAGATGCGCGAATCACCGACATGAAAAATATGCGCGGTGGCCGATTTGATGACCATGGCGCTCAGGGTGCACACATAGCCTTTGTCCTTGTCGTAGCGGTACTGGCTTTTCTGGGTCTGCGCATGCAGCCAGGAGTTGGTGGCGCTCAGGATGCGCTCGGCGGATGTCTTGACCGACCAGGCCTCCGAGGTGCAGTAATAGTCTTCCAGGAAGCCGGTGACGGCGTACTGGCTGGCCACGTCGCTGACGGCGCTGCTGCTAATGCCGTCGGCCAGCGCAATGGCGATGCCCTTGGCGCTCAGCTGGGGCTCCTTGGGCACGTAGATGCCGTGGAAATCCTGGTTGGTTTCCTTGCGTCCCTTGTCCGAATACTGACCTGCCGATATCTTCAGTTCACTGGACATGTGGGGGTACCGAAAAGCCCTCGCACGTCCGCACGTGCGAGGGCTTTATTCTGTGAAGGCGGATTATTTGATGGAACGGGCTGGTGCGGTTTTAACGTGGGTAGCGTACAGCGTCAAGCCGGTGAAGGCCAGGCCGCCCACGAGGTTGCCCAGCACCGTGGGGATTTCATTCCAGATCAGGTAGTCCATGATGGTGAAGTGCGCACCCAGCATCAGGCCCGAGGGAAACAGGAACATGTTCACGATGGAGTGCTCGAACACCATGTAGAAGAACAGCATGATGGGCATCCACATGGCGATCACCTTGCCGCTGACCTGGGTGGAGATCATCGCGCCCACCACGCCGGCCGACACCATCCAGTTGCACAGCATGCCGCGCACAAAGAGCGTGAGCATGCCGGCCGCGCCGTATTTCTGGTAGCCCAGGGTACGGTTCTCGCCGACCACGCCGATGGCCTTGCCGACCGCGCTGGGCTCGGTGGAAAAGCCGTTGGTGACGTAGATGGCCATCATCACGGCCACCGTGAACGCCCCCAGGAAGTTGCCGACAAAGACCAGGCCCCAGTTGCGCAGCACGCCCTTGAGCGTAACGCCGGGGCGCTTGTCGATGAGCGCCAGCGGGGCCAGTACAAACACGCCGGTCAGCAGGTCAAAGCCGAACAGGTAAAGCATGACAAAACCCACCGGGAACAGCACGGCGCCCAGCAGGGGCTGGCCGGTCTGCACATTGATGGTGACGGCAAACCAGGCCGCCAGGGCCAGGATGGCGCCGGCCATATAGGCCCGCACTATCGTGTCGCGCGTGGACATGAAGATCTTGGACTCCCCCGCGTCCACCATCTTGGTCACAAATTCCGAAGGCACTAAATAAGCCATACGTCTGTTCCTCTAGTCTGTTTTACTGCCGGCCTCAAACCCAAACTCAAACCTGATGTGAAAGTCAAAAGGCCAAAAAAAATCCACCCCCAGGCGCTCCCAAAAATTGGGAGGCAGGAAGTGGACATCGTTATCCATTGATCCGCCGGACAGCAGCCCATACCAGGTACAGGCCGCGCCTTGCCCAGCCGTCATTAGCCGGACGGATCACTCAAAGCAACTAGTGTGCCGCCGGGAATGCGGCCTGGAGCGGCCTTTTGCCCCAGCATGCGCCGGCGCCCGGAGCACATCGCCCCAAATGCGTGCGCCGGACTGGGGCGGACTCGACATTTTGGTGCCTACTTCACCAGCTCCAGGACCTCGGCTTTTTTCTTCTTGAGCAGCAGCACCAGGAACTTCGCAGGCTTCGTGGCACTAGCATTGCGGCCCACCGTGTGCACGTCGTCAGGGCCTTCATAAAAGCTCTGGCCGGCCGTCAGCGTGACTTCCTTGCCGCCCTTGACCTGCATCACGATGGAGCCCTCGAGCACATAGACAAAGGCATGCGCATGATGGCGATGCACCGGGTCGGCTGCGCCGGGGGCGTAGTCGACGGTGATCATTAGAACCTGTTCACGGCCTAAACGGGGCCGCGCAAGCACCTTCTCGGGATGGGATGCAAGGCGCGGTGCGACGCCCATAGCATGGCTATGGGCTAGCGCCGCAACGCCGCAGACCGCCCGAGAAGGGGCTTGCCCTCCGGGTTGGGGTGAAATCGGGCGATTGAGCCACCCGAGTCCTTGCATGGGCATGAGCCCATGCGGCGTGCCCGGTCGGCCCACTCATCCCGATTGCACCCCAACGCAGCCCCGTTTAGACCGTGAACAGGTTCTTAGCCCTCCTTACCCGGAAGGTCGGACAGGTCCTTGGCCATGACTGGCGTGACGGTCACACCCTCAGGGCCGGCGGCCAAGGCGGGCTGGGCGAGCAAGGCGGCGCTTGTGAGAAACAGGGGAATGCAGATTTTTTTCATGGTCAGGCTTTCGGAGGGTTGCTTGATGCGGCTCGGAATTGAGGCACCTGTTCATAAGACGATTCAGGACACCGGTTTATGACCGTGTTTTGCCCCTTCCCCCGTTGGGGGAAGGTAGGGATGGGGGCCTCGCGGCCATCGATTGCGTAGCGGGTTGGAACGCGGAAACCGGGGAGCCCCCATCCCAGCCTTCCCCCAGAGGGGGAAGGAGTGGCTGCGCCAAACGGCGAGTGAGCAGGGCTTTGGCCTATTTCGCTGCTTGCGCCTTGGCAAACCATTCCTCAAACCGGATGCTGCCCAGCCATGCCTTGCCGGCCGGCACCAGGGTGTCGTCCTTGAGCTCGGCGCCGAAGTAACGCGCCTGCGGATCGGCAACGACCTTGCGCGGATCCTTGCTGGCGGTCAGGAAACGCTGGACGAGCTCCGGAAGGCGAACCTTCTCCGGGCCGGCGATCTCGACCGTGCCGTTGACCGGCGCGCCCAGCGTGAAGTCGGCCATTGCGGCGGCCACGTCGTCGGACGCGATGGGCTGTATATAGGCCGGCGACAGGCGAACCGTCTGCCCTTGCGTGCCCGACTGCACGATGCCCCCCAGGAATTCCATGAACTGGGTAGAGTGCACGATGGTGTAGGGGATGCTGGCAGCCTTGATGAGTCTTTCCTGGGCGATCTTGCCCCGGAAATAACCACTTTCCGCGAGCTTGTCGGTACCGACGACGGAAAGCGCGATGTGATGCCGCACGCCGGCGGCCGCTTCAGCGGCGAGCAGATTGCGGCCCGACGTTTCAAAAAATTCCAGCACAGCCTTGTCTTCAAACGAAGGCGAGTTGGCCACGTCGACCACCACCTGGGTGCCCGCAAGGACCTCCGCCAGCCCCTGGCCGGTGAGGGTGTTGACGCCGGATGCAGGCGACGCCGCGATGGCCTTGTGGCCGCGCGCGCGAAGATGGTTGACGAGCTTTGTTCCGATGAGGCCTGAGCCTCCGATGACGACGATTTTCATGTGTGTGCTTTCTGGTCCAGGGTGGAGCTTGAGTGGCTCGAAATTGAGTACCACCTGCCTCTATGACGATTGACGCTGCCGTTTTGTGACGCCTGCGCCCTGCCCCGGCCATTTCTCCTGCCACTTCCCTGCTGGGAAGGGGTAAAGATGCGCGTGAGCTTTCAGCGCAAGCCCGGTTTAGCGCCGCGCGAGGACCGCAAACACTTTCGCCGTCAAGGAAATCCGCTCAGGCGGCCGCGGCCTTGGCTTCGAGCAGCTTGACCATGGCCCACAGCACGCGGTTCGCCGGCACGGCCACACCCAGCGCCTCGCCGCGCTTCACGATCAAGCCATTGAGGTAGTCGATCTCGGTGGGCTTGCCGCGCGCCAGGTCCTGCGCGGTGGAGGCGTACTGGTTGGGCATGCTGCCGGCCAGCTTCTCGACGGAGGCATGCACGTCACCGGCCACCTGCACACCTTCGGCCTTGGCCACGGCCAGGCACTCGGCGACCACGTCACGCATCAGGTCGACGACGCCCACACCCTGCACCGTCTTGCCGTAAGGCAGCTGGGCAATGGCCGAGACAGGGTTGTAGGCGCAGTTGAGGATGAGCTTGGCCCAGAGCGCACCGCGCACATTGGGCGAGATTTCGGTGGGCACCCCGGCGGCGATAAGTGCCTGTGCCACACGATCACTGAGCGCCGAAGGCTCAATGACCAGGTCGCCGCGGCCATGATGCTTGAGGTGGCCGGGGCCGGCCATTTCGGTGGCGACGTAAACCACGGCGGCGGCCACCGTGGTTTGCGGCAGCACCGCACGCAGGCGGTCGGCATTGTCCACACCGTTTTGCAGGCACAGCACCAGCGTGCTGGCCGCGAGGTGAGGCCGTATCTGCACACCGGCCGATTCGGTGTCGGTGGACTTGACGCAAAAGAGCACCAGGTCGGCGCCCTTGACGGCCGCCGGGTCGCTGCTGGCGGCCAGGCGCACATGCTCGTCGAACATGCGGGTTTCCATGCGCAGGCCGTCGCGTTCAATGGCCTGCACATGCTGGGGCCGCGCAATGAGCACGACCTCATGGCCGGCGCGCGCCAGCATGCCGCCGAAATAGCAACCAACGGCGCCTGCGCCCATCACGGCGATCTTGAGGGATTGGGTCATGACTGTCTTTCGCGAGTGAGAAGTGAATTGGAAGTGGGTGAGTGGAGAGATGGCGACAGCGATTGTGGTTCAAGTCCGCCATGTCTGCAGGCGGCCGGGCTTCACCCCTCGGCGGGCAAAGCCGGCCCGCGGCGCGCTGCGTAAAGTCACAAATTTTTTACCGTTGGTTTACCGGCGCTAGACCGCGGGTATACCCGGCCATCGCTCAATGGCGGTGCGCAGGGTCCTGCGCGGCCTGGGGACAACAGGGCACCCGCTGCCCCGCCCAGGTGATCAGAAGTTGCCGGTGCCCAGCGCCGGCTTTTTCCGGAGAAAACATGAAGTTCACTGATTCATCCAAACTGTTGTGGCTGTCTACCGCCGCTCTGTCCCTGGGCGCCGCGCTGGCGCAACCGGCACAGGCGGCGCCCCTGGCGTCGCAGTCGCAGGATGTCTACCTTGGCGGCAATCTCTCTTACAGCCGCGCGCCCGGCCTGGGCGGCAGCGTTGACGGCGCCCTGGGCAACCAGGGGCTGGCCAGCAGCACTTCGGCCGACAAGCCGGGCAGCTCGGGCGGCCTGCGGCTGGGCTACCGCCTCAACCCCAACCTGGCGTTCGAAGCCAGCTACGACCGCATAGGCTCCACGAGCCTGCAGTCGGCCATCTCGTCACCGGCGGCGGACAGCGCTTCAGGCACCTGGAAAGCGCACGGCTTCGGCCTGCACGTGCTGGGCATTGCCCCGCTGGACAACCAGTGGTCGGTTTACGGACGTGCCGGCGTCGAGCAGTGGCACACGTCGCTGGATACGGCATCGGCCACCGGCGCCACGGCCAATGTGTCGACCACAGGCTCTAACACCTCGCTGGCCCTGGGCGCGGGCGTCGCCTATGCCATTTCGCCGAATGTGGACGCAACGGCGGAGCTGACGCGCTACAACCGCGTCGGCACGTCTTCCACCGGCAGCAGCGCGGTCAACCAGGTCAACTTCGGCCTGCGCTACCACTTCCTTTGAACCGACTTTGAAAATACGTTGAAAGTCAGCTGACTCGGGCCGGCGCACGTGCGCCGGCCTTTTTGCTTTTTCCCTGCCCCTACAGTCAGGCCCCCGGCAGGCTGATCCGGGCACGCAGGCCGCCACTGGCGGCCGGCAATAGTTCAAACGTGCCGCCGTGCATGCGCACGACGCGGTCCACGATGGCCAAGCCCAGCCCGGCGCCCGGCGGGCCGCTGCGCGTGCCTTCGGCCCGGCGAAAAGGTTGCTTCAAAGCCTCCGCCTGCGCGGTGGCAATGCCCGCGCCGTGGTCGATGACCTCAATCCAGACCGAGTTGCCCTGCGCGCCGGTGGCTATCGCGACCGGCGGCAGGCCATGGCGCCAGGCGTTTTCGATGAGGTTGGTGAGCACGCGGCGCATTGCGCGCGGGCGCAGGGGCACGGGCAGCGGGTTGCCGGCGTGCAACTCCACCGGCATGCCGTGGCCCGCGGAGGCCGCCGCGACATCGGCCGCCAGCGCATCCAGCGACACGGGCGCCAACGCCTCACTTTCGGTGCTGCGCGCGAAGTCCAGGAACTGGCCGATGATGGCGTCCATTTCTTCCACGCCGCGTGTCATGCGGGCCATGAGTTCTTCGTCGCCCTTGTCGCGCAGGATCTCGATACCCAGGCGCAGCTTGGTCAGCGGCGTGCGCAGGTCGTGCGACACGCCGGCCAGCATCAGGGCGCGCTCGTCGTCGGCCTGTGCCAGGCTGCGCACCATCTGGTTGAAGCTGCGGCTCAGGTCGGCGATTTCCGTGGGGCCGTCTTCCGGCAGCGGCTGCGGGCTGGCGCCGCCGGCCAGCGTGTGCGCCGAAGCCACCACGCGGCGCAGGGGCCGGTTCACGTAGCGGTGGATCAGCAGCGCCCCCAGCAAAGCCAGCAGCGCGCTGGTGAGCGAAGCCGCGATCCACGCGCCGGTGAATTCGCGCGCCGGCAGCACGCCGGGCAAGGTGACCCAATAGTCGGCGCCATCCAGGCGCAGCCGCACCGCCAGGCTGCCGCCGGCTTCGCGGCGCCAGATGATTTCGGAGCCCTCGCCTTCCAGCGCGATGCCGTGTGAGGCTTCATTGACGAAACGCCGCTCAAGCCGGCTCAGGAGCGGACGCTGTCCATGCGCGCCGTCCTCGTCGTCCGCAATGCCCTGCATGGCACGGCTGTTGAACTGCGCGGCGAAGGCCTCGCGCTGCGCGGGCGGCAAGGCGGCCAAGCCGGCGCGGATGGCGCCGACATTGCGCACCACCGCCACCGACAGCTGTGCCAGCCGCGGCTTGACGATCAGCTGGCGCACCAGCACCGCGCTGGCCACCTGGCCCACCACGACGAGCACCACGATCAGCAGCACATTGCGGCCGAACAGGCTGCGCGGGAACAGTGTCATGGAAAAAACCTCACGGCTTGCCCGTCTTGCTGTGTTTTGCCGCGCCGCCTTCCGGCACAAACACATAGCCGACGCCCCACACCGTCTGGATGTGGGCCGGCTGGGACGGGTCGGCCTCTATGAGCTTACGCAGGCGCATGACCTGGACGTCGATGCTGCGGTCGGTGGCCTCGTGGTCGCGGCCATAGGCCAAATCGATCAGCCGGTCCCGGCCCAGGGGGCGGTTGGGGTGCAGGGCCAGGGCCTGCAGCAGGTTGAATTCGCCGGTGGTGAGGGGCAGGTCTTCGCCGTTTTTCTCGAGGCGGCGCGCTTCCAGCTTCAAGGTGAAAGCGCCGAACCGCACCGTGCCCTGGCCGGGCAGCGGGCCGCTGTGCGCGCCCAGCATGCGCTGGCGGCGCACCAGCGCCTGGATACGGGCCAGCAGCTCACGCGGGTTGAACGGCTTGGGCAGGTAATCGTCCGCCCCCATCTCCAGCCCGACGATGCGGTCCACCGGGTCGCCGCGGGCGGTGAGCATGACGATGGGGATGGTTTCCCCCTGCGCGCGCAGGCGCCGGCAGACCGCCAGCCCGTCTTCACCGGGCATCATCACGTCGAGCACCAGCACATCGAAACGCTCGCGCGCCAGCAGGGCGTCCAGGGTTTTGGCGTCTTCCAGCGTGCGCACGGCGTAGCCCTGGTCGCCCAGGTAGCGCTGCAACAGGCTGCGCAGGTCGGCTTCGTCATCGACCAGCAGGACACGGGCGAGTGCTTCACTCATCTTGATTGGCCCGCCTGCGCAAAAGGGAAATCGGATTGAAAACAGCCATGGAGCATGTTCATCTGCAAGAAAGATGCCCCATGGTAGCGGGCCGCGGGCAGCCGGCCGCGCGGCAAATCATGACAAACGATGACAAAGCCCTCAGCACAGTCACAGCTTGCCATCAACAGGCCCGCCGCAGCCATCCCCGCTTCACATCTGGCGGTGACAGTGGCTTGACGGCGCTGCGACAGGCCGTTTGTCCCGACCGCCATTCTTTCCAACTTCAAGGAGCCCGCCATGAACACCACCCTTCCAGGCACTG
>Ga0209025_1004192_pt1 | contig 12718 bp, 12 predicted proteins | sample AraplaMF_Col_mLB_FD_184256 | JGI IMG/M metagenome (GOLD analysis project Ga0209025, IMG submission 184256) | Arabidopsis root microbial communities from the University of North Carolina, USA - plate scrape MF_Col_mLB (SPAdes) (version 2) | ecosystem: Host-associated > Plants > Roots > Endosphere... | reverse complement strand
CCCTTTTGCCGCTGCCGCTTCGCTTTCGCGCAGATAAACCCTTTTGCCGCTGCCGCTTCGCTTTCGCGCAGATAAACCCTTTTGCCGCTGCCGCTTCGCTTTCGCGCAGATAAACCCTTTTGCTGCTGCCGCTTCGCTTTCGCGCAGATAAACCCTTTTGCCGCTGCCGCTTCGCTTTCGCGCAGATAAACCCTTTTGCTATCGCTTCGCTTTCGCACTAAAAACATTTATGACCCTAAGCGGCTCATCAATCACCTCTGAGCCCAGCCGAAGGGAAAATCAACCCCACGTTTTGGTGATGATCCACACCATTGCAAAATTTCACAATAACTAGCAACGGTTTTATTGATTATTAATTAATATTCATGAACCAATTTTCTTGCAACTTATCATGAGTATGAAGACTTATTAATAAAGACATACGTTGGGCATTTACTATTATTTTAATTTTGAATTAGTACTGTTTTTTAAATAATGAAACTTTTACTATTATAGTAATGTATACTAATAGATGATGTTTTTACCAATGAATAGGAGATGAAAGTAATGAACAAATTTTTTAAAGTTTTAAGTGTTGGAGCACTAGCACTAACGCTAGCAGCTTGTAACAGTAGCGCTACCCCTAAGAAAGACACAACTAATACAAGCAAACTCACTTTAGAGCAAGTGTATGAAAAAGCGGTAGATCGCCAATCAGACATTAAAAGTGCAACTGCGAAAATGGAGATGACTCAAGATTCCAAAGTTGGATCAGGCGAACAATCTATGGAGTTTTCCATCGAATCAAAAATGGATATGGATGTAGTTGCCGATCCAATGGCTATGCACTTATCAGGTTCAGTGACAATGCCAGATATGGCTAGTGCAGATCAAAAAAGTACGGAAATGCCGATTGAAATGTACATGAAGAAAGATCAAGGCTTTTTCATGAAAGATGAAGCAACTAATAGTTGGTTCAAATTACCAAACGAACAATTTGATTCAGTGATGGAACAAACTGCATCATCCGCAGACGCTAAGGCACAATTAGAGCAGCTTAAAAACTTTATCGAAGATTTCAAATTCGAACAAACAGATACTGCATATATCTTAACTTTAGACGCTAAGGGCGATAAATTTAAAGAACTTATCGATTCTGAAATTAACAAATCAATGAAAGACATGGGTCTTGAAGAAAATCCGCTTGATAACTTAACAATCGATAAAATACACTACATTCTAGAAATCGATAAAAAGACTTTCGATACAAATAAACTGGATATGAATTTCGACTTAAAAATGAAAGTTGAAGATCAAGAACTATCAATGAAAACAAAATCAGTTGTGACATACACTGATTTCAATCACCTAAAAACAATCGATATCCCACAAGAAATTATCGATAATGCAAAATCTATTGCACAATAATCAATATAAAAAGGAATCTGCATACTTTAATGTACGCAGATTCCTTTTACTTTCGTATCACTTCAATGAATTTGACCAGTACCCTAGGATTTTACTTGAAGATATATCAAAAAACTCCGTAAGACTTATCTATTATTTATATTATAAATGAACAGAAACATTACGATTTAATACATATTTAGCAGCCTCAACATATTCTGTTGCTGCTCTTTGGCTAATTGTTGCTGTTGGGACGAAGCTTTCAAAGGCATGATAACAGCCAGGATACAAATGGAATTCAACATCAACACCAGCCTGACATAGCCTCGTTACATATTGTAATGTTTCATCACGGAATGGATCTAATTGACCGACACACGTATAAGTAAATGGTAAACCTGATAAGTCTTCCGCTCTTGCAGCTGCAGCATATTGTGATACACCATCACCACCATTATCCCCATTTAAATACATTTCCCAGCCCTTTTGATTTAAATCATGATTCCAAACCATATGTCCTGTAATCTCCAATGCAGAAGGTGTATTATTACGATCATCTATCATCGGATAGAGCGGCATTTGAAAACTAAGGTTAGGATAATTTCTATCACGAGCCAGTAATGCTAATGCTGCTGTTAATCCACCTCCCGCACTTGCCCCAGCTACACCAATACGTGTATTATCAATACCTAAATCTTGCGCATTATCAGCTACCCATTTTAATGCTGCGTAACAATCTTCAAGTGGCGTAGGATAAGGATATTCAGGTGCAAGTCGATAGTCAACCGACACTACAATACAATTTGCTTCATTCACAAAACGTTGGCATAGTAAATCATCACCCTCTGGAGCACCTAGGACATATCCTCCCCCATGAATCCATAAAAGCGCTGGTAAATCCCCTACTTTTTCCTTTGGCTTATAAATTCTAATACGTAGTGAATCATTATCATCCGTTCCTTGAATCATTTTGTTTTCAACAGAAATATTGTCTGCTATCTGAGCAGGTTGAGCAATAGCAACTAACCCTTCTCTAGTAGCCTCCAAATTGTCTAAATCTAAAGGTGGCATTAGTGATAAAGTCTCTCTTAGTTCTGGATCAATACGGTTTTCCATTCATTTCATCCTTTCATCATTAAAATTTTTTTATGATTTTAAGAAGTTAATCCACCATCAATCGTCACAACTGCGCCATTTACATAAGATGCATCCGTTGAAATTAAGAAACCTATCACATTTGCAATCTCTTCTGGCGATGCGAGTCTTCTCATTGGTCCGTTTTCTTCTGGACTCGTCTCTATTCCCTTCGTCATATTCGTTATTACACCACCAGGACATATAGCATTTACTCTTATTCCACTAGAACCATATTCGATGGCTGCTGTTTTTGTTAGTCCAATGACACCATGTTTGCTCGCTGCATAGCCTCCTAAATATGGCTGACCTTGAATTCCTGCTGCAGATGCAGTATTCACAATAACACCTGATTTTTGTTGCTCCATTTCCTTTAAAACATATTTTAAGCCTAGAAAGGCACCCTTAAGGTTAACGGCTATAATCCTATCAAAAGTTTCTTCTTCTATATCCCCTAATAAAGATGGTGGGCTCAATACACCTGCATTATTAATGAAAACATCAATTTTCCCGAATTTCCCCTTGGCTACTTCAACATACTGCTTAACGTCCTGGCTCTTGGATACATCAGCATGTACAAAAATAACATGTTGATTATGTTCCTTAACCGCTTCTAAGGTTTCCTGTCCAGTTGTTTCATCAAAATCTACTAAAACAATCGCCGTATTCTTTTTTGCTAAAAGTTTAGCAGTCTCTCTACCAATACCACTACCTGCCCCCGTAATAATTACTACCTGTTGTCCCATTGTACTTCCCCCTTCTTCGTACCATCAGTTACGATATAGTTTTTAATTTCAACATCGTATAACCTTCATAATTATTTTGTGCAATCTCGTTACAGCGTTTTGTGTAATAATCAAATCCGCCAAGATATATTAAAAAGCTTCGAGGCTTCCCTGCTATATTGGCCCCAGTGTACCAAGAATCGCCCTTTACATATAAAGTTTCATTAGCAATTTCTCGATTATGCTTACTCCATTCTTCCTCCGCTTGTATATTGGTCTCTATTACATCAATGTTATGCTCTCGCATATATTCAATACAATTTGCGACCCATTCTACGTGCTGTTCGATAGCAGTTGGCATATTGACAAGCACAGATGGACTTTCAGGACCTGTAATCATAAATAAGTTCGGGAACCCCGCTGTCGTTATCCCTAAATACGTTCTAACCGACGCCCCGTTCTCCCATTTATCCTTTAATGCAACGCCGTCTTTTCCTTGAATATCGATTTTAAATAAAGGACCTGTCATACCATCATAGCCTGTAGCAAAAATAATAATATCTAAATCATATTGATCATTCGTTGTCTTAATGCCCGCTTCTGTTATCTCCTCTATTGGTGATTCCTTTACATCAACTAATAAAACATTCTCTCTGTTGTACGTTTCAAAATAATCGGTATCTAGTACTTGTCTTTTCGTGCCATACATATACTTTGGACTTAGCTTCTCCGCTACTTTGGGATCTTTGACAACTTCACGAATTTTCGAGCGGATAAACTCTGAAGCTTTTTCATTCGATTGTTCATTTGTTAATAAATCATTATAAGACATTGCAAAAGCAAATCCGCCTTCTGCCCAAGCATCCTCAAACACCTGTTGCCGTTTGCTTTCACTATCCTCCATAACAGATCGATCATTTTGTATGTGAGGTGTACCTGATATAGAATTTCTCATTGCATGTTTTAACGTTTCAAAGTTTTCCTTAGTACTTCGAATAAATCCCTTGTCATAAGTATGGTTTCGTGCAGGAATTGTGTATTGTGGTGTACGCTGAAATACTGTTAAATGCTTTGCCTCTTTTGCTATTACTGGAATTGCTTGAATTCCACTTGAACCTGTCCCAATAATCCCTACTCGTTTTCCAGTGAAATCAACCTTTTCATGTGGCCAATGCCCCGTATGATACCACTTACCTTTAAATTGATTTAATCCTTTAATGTTCGGAACATTAGCAGCCGATAAGCAACCTATTCCTGTAATGAAATACTTTGCGAAAACTTGAGTGCCATCATTTAAATGAATAAGCCATTTACAACGCTCTTCATCAAAATGTGCGGCATTTACTCGTGTCTTAAATTGAATATCATTTCGCAAATCAAAACGATCTGCTACATAGTTTAAATAGCTTAATATTTCCTCTTGCTCCGGGAATCTAGATGTCCAATTCCACTCCTCGTACAATTCTTTTGAAAACGTATAATTATAATAGATACTTTCAACATCACATCTAGCACCAGGATAGCGATTCCAATACCAAACGCCACCTACTCCGTCCCCCGCTTCATAAACAACAGTAGATAACCCCTTACTTCTTAGTTGATATAACATATAAAGACCTGCAAACCCCGCACCAAGTACAATTGCATCTACCTCTTTGATTGAATGATTTTTCACACACTTTTCCTCCCCCACTTCGATAATTTGTAAAACAGTCATATAAACTTCTATAAATCTAATGACTAAAGAAAAAAAAGAATATATTAGCATTAATATTACATTTTACAGAAAATATTGAAAATTCCTCATTTCAAGCGTATTATATACTTAAAAAAGGGGATACAATATGTCAAATCTGTATACCATTCAAAAACATTTTGACACTATTGATGACTTTTCGAATCATGAAGAGTTGCTGATACACATTTTGCAGGTATATTTGAATTCATTCCCTATTAAAGATGCCTATTTTTTGAGATATTCTCCAATAGGATTTGTTGCTGAAGGCATTATTTATTTAAATGAATCTGGAGGAATCCATATCGGAGAAATTAGAGAGGAGATACGTAGTTTTCCAATTATCTATTCTGCCATTGTCGATAAAAAAGCAAAGTTTTGCACAGGTATGGATTATTTAAAAAACATTAGTATTAAATATGTTGTTGCCTCTAAACACAATAAGCTTTTAATCGTCCCTATATTTATCGGGCCATATGTTTTCGGTTATATTTGTAGCACTCATTTTGAAGAAGATATAGAAATAAGTGATAAGCTTTTAGATGATTTAACTAGCTTTGGTAATACGGTTGGACATTTATTAATTCAATCCAACGGGAAAAACAAAGATGTTTCTCTTAGTAAACGTGAGTTAGAGGTTATGATGCAGGTTGCTAATGGAGACAGTACAAAGGAAATTGCAAATACTATGGATTTAAGCGAATTAACGATCAATCAATATGTAAAATCTGCAATTAAAAAGTTAAAGGCTAAAAATCGTTCCCATGCTATTAACTTACTTTATCAGCAAGGTATTATTTTATAATATAAAAGAAGGGGATTTATCTCATCCCCTTCAGTGTAAAGTTATTAACTTGAATAGAAATCTTTTTTTAATTCATTCATTTATATAATTAATACTCTGTTACTAGGCCCAATAATTCTTCATTAAATCAGTTGCCCAATGTGGCTGTTGTATTTCCCCGTTTGGTAAAAATTCTTTCATTACAGGTTTTATATCAATGATTGGTGTTCCGTCAATAGCATCTAAGCCTTTAACGATTAATGTTCTATCCTTTAATTCTAGTAATTCTACAACTGTTACACCTATTTTATTAGGTCTATTTTTACCTCTCTGTGCAAAAATACCGACTTCCGGATAATCCGTATTATTTCTTGGATGTCTCGCTTCATATTGGATTTTCTCATCTGCAACTTTGTCAAAATAAAAAATTATTTCTAAATGAGAAAAATCATCAATCCCCTTCAAAGATGATTCATGTATATCTTTTGTCAATTCAATAGTAGAAATGACGCCACCCCAATTGTCGTCTTCAATCATTTTTCGACTATTGCTCACTACAGCTATTGGTTTAATGTTATAAAGCATATCAAGACCTCTTCTCTTCGTTGACTTCTCCATGCACATTCCGTTTAATTCCAGTATACTTTAGCTATCAACATTGTCAATTTACGGTAATGACCCCACAATTTCGAAGGAATCCACCAATTAATTGAAATTCCTATATAATTATCTCTCCTATTGCAAGCGACCCAAAGAATCTCTTAAATGCTTGTATTCACTGTTCTTTTTTATTTTATTATTCGTAAAAATTAAATACATGAAAATGTGGCAAGGGTTATGATATGGTATATTATCTACAATGAAATTTTAGAAGGTGAAAAACATGCTAGAAGTAAGTGAAAGTAAGTTAGCACAATATATAATACATTTAATTGACGATACACTTGTATTAGGCGAGGAATCATTATCACAGCCAGAGGTCATGCTAGAGGCAGCTTTTACACAGCTAGCGTTTAGCAAAATCGATTTAGAGCAGCAATTTGAATTTTTCCATGAAACAGATATTGGGTTAAATGAGGTGTACACATATGTAAGGGCAATTTTTGATCAGGAGACTAGTTTCCTTGAACAATCAATCAACATTGCTAAACACTTACATAGTGTTTCTCAACACCCTAATATTAAAAGTGGCGAATTGTTTATTGGATTATTTGACAATTGTTTTCTAGCTACAGAAGTAAAAAAAATAATTGCCATTGTTAAAATTGATGAAAAAGAAATGTTTTTAGATGTAAAGAACGACCACAACAAAATGGTTATCAACGGCATCGATGGAATTAATGTGAAGAAAATTAATAACATGGCCATTATCGTAGATATGGGAACGGATAAGGCACCTGCTGTATTTATGAAAACGAAAAGGAAAGAAGATATTGTTTACTGGCAAGAACGATTTTTAAAGATAAAAGCAGCCGATGAACATTATTACAAAACGAATTTAGCATTAACAGAATGCAAAAAATATATTTTAAAAGAAGAAAGCTTTAGCAATACTGAGAAACTGGGGCTTTTAAATAAAACACTTGATTACTTTAGAAATGAAGATGAATTTCAAGTAAATAATTATATTGAAACGGTATTTGAAAATGCAGAGCCAACACAAAAAGATATTATTATAAATTCAGTAAAACCTTATGAAACTGTAATTTCTGAGAGTGCACTTGAAAAGGCTGAAAAAAAATATAAACGTAAAATTAAACTCGATTCTAATATTGAAATCCAGGTGAATGTACAGGATATCGAGCAAGTGGATGAACTAATTGAAGTAGGGTACGATGAATCTACAAATCGAAAGTTTTATAAGATTTATTTCCAGGAAGAACTATAATTAAATTTGAGAGACTTCCCTATTTTTCAGAGGAAGTCTCTTTTTTAGCTCCTCTCCATAAAGTGCGGCTGATCTCCATTCCGACTGAGCGCTTTCCTGGAGTCGCCCAGTCTTCACTCCAATCAACTTATATCCATTTCGCCTTGGCGTAATTGTATGTCGCTTTGCTTTTGCTACAGAAAGCATTTGTTAATAGTTCTGCCATCACCCTAATATCCCCTATTATTACCTATACATCAAATTTGTTAATATGTTACAATTAAGTTAAGTATTTTTATCTAACTAGGGGGATCTTTTTAATATGTCCTATGTAAACGATTTACAGTATTATATTGATAGTGCTTCAATCGGAATTTTACTCGAACTTCTTTTGGTGACAACATGTATTTCAACTATTATTTATTTAGTAACTAAAAACCAATATATTTCGTACCTTTCGTCTGCACCAATATTTTATTTTCTCTCAATAATTTTGTACCACAATTCACACTTCATTCTGCTTGTCTTAGCAATGACGGTACAGGCCTTAGTTATTTTATTTATCCAGAAGAAGAATTTACTAAAGGTAATAACAATGAAAGACAAAGCTCACGACAGTATTTAACATGATAAAAAAAGGACTTGTTTTTATGATTTATCAACAAGTCCTTTTACTTTTTTAAACTATATCACCTTAAACTCTTCCATATTTTAATGCTTTGGCCCAATCAGATCTATTCTGAGCTTCGCTTTGTTTAATAACCTCCGTAGTATCATAAGGAATGCTTAACTGCTCAATAATCCATTCACCATTCCTTTTTTCTACAACTGTATAATTCGCAAACGGTGTGCCTGATTCAATCTTATAATAGGACGGTTCAACTTCTTCATAAGCAGGCAAACCGACACTGCCTGGATTAATAATGATTTTGTTATTAGGTAAATAAACAGTCGTTGGTAAATGGGAGTGACCACAGAAAATAATATTTTGTGGGATATCTTTTACTAATTTCATTATTTCTTCTGTCTGTTTTAAAGTAACAGCATTTGGCGTAATTTCGTTCAACATATATAGTTCATCATTTTCCGGTGAAGCATGACAAAAGTAAAAATCATCTGTTTGAATTGAAAACGGCAGGTTCATTAACCAGCTTTTATGTTCTTCCGTGAGCATGTCTAATACATATTGAACAGTTGGATTTTCCGATGAAGACTGTAATAATATCCGATCACAATTTCCACTTACACTTTTAATATCTGTACTCTTTATCATTTCATATGTTTCTAATGGGAATAACGGACCGTAAAGAGTGTCACCTAAATTATATATCTTATCGATACTTTTATATTTTATATCCTCTAACACTGCTTTTAATGCATCTTTATTTCCATGAATATCTGATATAACTGCTATTTTCACAATATCCTCACCTTAATTAGTTTTACATTTCTGGAGCTTCCATACCGAAGCTTGCCCATTCCTCTTTAGCTGGACCATAAATGCCTGGTACAGTTAATCCAGCCTGTCGCATAAGTACCGTCATTTGTCCTCGATGATGATTTTGATGTTGAATCAAAAACATTAATAGTGTTCCAATTTGCATTTTTTGACCGAAAAAGTTGATGTACTCGTGAAGGGTTTGATCAGTCCAATTGGTTTTTACAGCTTGCACAAATGCATTATTGACTTGAGAATAGCTATCTGCAATAAATTGTGCCGAAGTAGGAACAGGATAATCTTTAGTTGGACCTTCAAAAGTTAAATTTGAATTTGAAGTTATGATGCGAATTGCAGTAACAGTATGCCAAGCAATACGTCCTAGAGTCCAATTTTCAGACGTTATTTCCTGTTTAAGTGATTCATCAGTTAAAGTATTCAATAACCTCTGTGTACAATCGGCTTCGAACTCCCAAGACTTAAAAAACCCATTTAATGTCTGATACATAATGATCCCCCTCTTTTTCTTGTGAAATTTTTAGTAAAGCAACAGAAAAGCGCTCTCATCGTAAAGGAAATAGATTTCCAGATTAGTAGAGTGTATCAATATATTTATTTAATTCTTTTTGATTAACCTGTCCTTCTATCGAATATTTCAATATACCTTTAGAATCAAATATAAAAGTTGTTGGATAAGCCAATATTCCAAATGATTTTTGAAGTTTACCATCTAAATCAAGAAATATAGGAAAATTCAAATTGTATGTTTCTTGAAATTTCATAGCACTTTCACTACTATCTTTAGAAGTTGCATTGATAGCTAACAGCTCAACATTTTCAGATTTATTGTTATAAAAATCCCTTAATTCAGAAGCCTCTTCTTGACAAGGTCCACACCAAGATGCCCAAAAGTTAACGATTAGGACCTTTCCATTGTATTCTTTAAATGTTGTTGATGATTCATCTAATCGTGTTAATTTTGCATCAAAAACAAGCTGTTTTGTTCCATCTTCATTTTTTACTATCGGATTAACTGTTGCTTCATTTAGAAATACATTTTTCAAAACAATTCCAACAAGTAATACTACTACCAAAGCTGAGAGGTATAAGCCTAAACGTTTTTTATGCTGCATAAATAATCACCTAAATTACTCCTTTGTAAAAATCATTTACTTAAAACGTATCTAGATTGAATTTTGATAAGCTAAAATTAAATTTTCTTTGACCACTTAATCTTGTTTATAATAATTTATCGGGTGTTTATAATTTGATTTAATGGGCTGTCCAACAAAACGTTGGGTATTATAATTTCATATTTCGTTTTTACATCTATAAATAAATCTGGAGAATGACACTTTTTTAATTCGCATTAATAAACATTAATTACCATTTTAACCAATTTTATAAATTTAGTCTACTCTCTATAAATCGTAGTCCTCCTATTAATCCAACACAATCTGGCAAGATGACATTTTTCAGCTATACAAAATCCTTTCTTATAAATCGGTAGTGATTTCCATAATTAGTTTCCCCACCTGATACATACAATTAAAAATATTCAGATTACTAATTGACTCCCAAATTTGTCCAATGTTATATTTACTCATGCAGTAATTTACTAAATTACTAAATTCTGAAGACAAAGGGGGATGAAATCGATGAAAATACCTACACATTTAAAGCATAAACCAGTTATTGTTGCTGAAAATTATGCCAATATTGATGGGCGCACTGCTTATCATACAGATGCACAGGGGCTCTCACTAGGCTTAGCGCAATGGAATGACAGAGGCAAGGTTGATATTTCTGCTAAAGTGTGGCGTCATACAGGTGGTAAATGGTCACGTCAATCGGAAGAATTACCACTTCATCGCGTGCTTGACCTCGCTATTTTAGTTTGTGAATCTCAGCTTCATTTTAAGGAAGCTTATCGTTACGATCATTTATATGATGAAGAAAACCCTGTTATTAAACGTATTGGCTTACAAGGGGATGCAATGACAGTGGAAGTATGTACGGAAAATGAACAAATTGAAGAGGATATTAAGCTCTTTAATCAAGCTTTAAGTGCGGATGATGAACTAATTGGCGAACGCTTGCGCACGTTATCACAAATTTTAAAGGAAATGGGTTATTAAAACCCAGGAGGGCATAAAAAATGGACCTACAAATTTTACATGATGATAAAAAACTGCAAAAAGCTTTTTTTAACTTTTTAATCCCTGTTATGCTAGCGAATGTACTGCAGTCACTAGGGCAAGTCTTTGGCATGTTTATAGTAGGGCGTAATTTAGGTGTTGATGCGCTAGCGGCAATTTCAGCATTCTTTCCATTCTTCTTCTTTTTAATGGCGTTTGCTATTGGGATTGGCTCAGGAAGCTCAATTTTAGTAGGGCAAACGTATGGGGCTGGCAATCATGAGAAGATGAAGGAGGTTGTAGGGGTAACTTTAGCCTTCACAACGATTATATCGATTGTCATCGCGATTTTTGGTGGCTTTTTCATTGAGTGGATTTTACGCTTTATGCAAACACCTGCAAATATTTTAGATATGAGTATTAGCTATGCTCAAATCCTATTTTTTACACTACCAATCATGTTCTGGTATTTTGTGTACACAACCTTTATGCGTGGTGTAGGTGACTCTAAAACGCCTTTTTTATTTTTAGTCATAAGTGTTATTTTAAATATCGCATTCCTACCACCATTAGTTTTTGGCTGGCTTGGTCTGCCTAAGTTTGGCTTAAACGGCGCTGCATATGCTTCTGTTTTATCGAATCTGGTGACAATGATATTGTTACTTGCTTACTTGCATAAAACAAATCATATTTTGCGCTTAGACAAATCGATTTTACAGCATTTTAAATTAAAGAAGGATGTTTTATCTTCATTATTAAAGTTAGCCATTCCTGCAAGCATTAGTATGGTTGCGATCTCTGTAGCAGAAATTGCTGTAATAGGGTTCGTTAATGTTTACGGCTCCGATGCTACTGCCGCTTACGGTGTTGTTAATCAGGTCGCTAGTTATGCACAGGTGCCAGCGATGAGTATTGCTATTGCGACATCTGTATTTGTGGCACAGGCTTTAGGAGCAAACTCTACAGAAATGATTAAAAAAATTCGTCAATTTGGTGTGTTCGTTAACTATATTTTAGGTGGCGCAATTATTTTAATAATGTATTTATTTGCGGAGGCTATTTTATCTTTCTTTATTGATAAACAGGATACGGTACTTATCGCCAAGGATTATTTATATATTGCGTTTTGGAGTTATTTAATTTTTGGCCATACACAAACCGTTTCAGCTACAATGCGAGCTACAGGTGTTGTCCTATGGCCTACAATTTTCCTAGTCATCGCAATTTGGGTAGTCGAGGTACCATTGGCGTTTATTTTATCGCACTACACTACATTCGAGCTAAATGGCGTTTGGTTAGCTTATCCTACTGCCTTCTGTGTGCATTTTGTATTACAATACACATACTTCAAGCTAGGCTGGCAAAAACGAACATTAAAAGCAATGCTCAGCGATTAATTTTATGATAGTGTCTGTAGACAAAGTTATGTGTAACTTTGTCTACAGACATTTTATATAGGTATTTTGGGTAAACCGTATTTGTTGATCCTCCATTATTTAAGCTTGTTCAGG
>Ga0209025_1004184_pt1 | contig 12750 bp, 12 predicted proteins | sample AraplaMF_Col_mLB_FD_184256 | JGI IMG/M metagenome (GOLD analysis project Ga0209025, IMG submission 184256) | Arabidopsis root microbial communities from the University of North Carolina, USA - plate scrape MF_Col_mLB (SPAdes) (version 2) | ecosystem: Host-associated > Plants > Roots > Endosphere... | reverse complement strand
TTAGTTATTGACGTGCGTGGTAATCCTGGTGGCTACTTAAATAGTGTAGAAGAGATACTAGGGGAAATTATGACGGATAAAAAGCCGATGCTACAAGTAGAACAACGAAATGGTGAGAAGAAGAAATTCTCTACGGAACTGAAAAAGAGAAAGCCATATCCAATTTCAGTATTAATTGATAACGGAAGTGCTTCTGCTTCAGAGATTTTAGCGGGTGCGCTAAAAGAGGGAGAAGGATACGATTTAATTGGTGAAAAAACATTTGGTAAAGGTACTGTTCAGCAAGCCGTTCCATTTAAAGATGGCAGTAACATTAAATTAACGATGTTTAAATGGCTAACACCGGATGGAAACTGGATTCATAAAAAAGGAATTGCGCCAACAGTAGAAGTGAAGCAACCAGATTATTATCATGCGACACCAATTCAAATTGAAAAGACACTTTCATACAATTCAAATGATGTCCAAGTAAAACACGCGCAAGAAATGCTTAAGAGTTTAGGATATGTACCAGGACGTGAAGATGGATACTTTAGTAAAGAGACAGAATCAGCGCTGAAAGCATTCCAAAATGCGAATGAGATGGAAGCGACAGGACAGCTGGATAAAAAGACAGCTGAGGCGATTCAAACTAAAATTATTGAAAAAATTCGTTCTGGAGAAAACGATCTACAATTACAGTCAGCATTAAAGTTAATAGTGAAATAAAGTGAAACTTTAATCAGTGGGGGTTTTCTTCATCCCCCACTGATTATTAGTTGAACCAATCGGACTTTTATGGGCAGTTGAGACCCCCCACCTAAATTCTTTGCTTTCGCTGAATTTTGAGGTGGGGGTCTTACTCCCCATTAAAGCGGGATAAAAAGAAATACAGTCAGTTTGCTGCCTGTATTTTTTTGTGTTAAACAAACGTTTGTCCAGTTATGATAATATAAAAAGAAAGAATGATATAAATGGTGGTGATTGGGTTCGTGGAGGCATGGATTTTTGAAATAATGCGGGCAGTTGGACGTTTTTTCTTACACCCTGCTGTCTATGTATTTTTAATAAGTAGTATCTTCGTTGGATACTTACGTATGTTACGAGAACGAAAGGATTTTTCCTTTAAAGTTTATGATATTTGGTTTGAACTGCGAACATCTCTATTTGCGGGAGTTGGATACGGATTACTCGTATCTATTATTACAATTGGACTTGGCCTTGTTGTTTCCAAAGCGAGCTTATGGGTCATCTTATTTTGGACGTTATTATTTGGATTAACTGCTATGTACCGATATTTATCAGCAGCTTATACATTTAGTATCGCAATTGTATGCGTTCTATTATCTTCTAAGCTACCAGTTTCCTTCTTACAGCTTGGAGAAGGGGAAGAGAGTACGATTGTATCTCTTGCTATTTTACTAGGCGTCATGCTTGTTGTAGAGGGCTTGTTGATTTCTAAAAATGCAGTAGGATATTCTACGCCGAAGATTCGTAAGGGTAAGCGTGGGCTAAAGATTGGTTTACACGAATCAAAGCGTTTATGGATCGTGCCTATTTTTATTCTTGTACCAGGTGATGCAGTAACGCAGTTTATTTCATGGTGGCCTGTCGTTTCAATCGGTTCAGATACCTATTCTCTATTCCTCGTTCCATTTTTAATTGGATTTATGAGAAAGATTAGAAGTTATGAGCCAACAGAAGCTTTATTATTTACAGGAAGACGTGTCTACGGATTAGCAGGAATTGTACTTGTTTTAGGAATCGCAAGTTATTGGTGGCACGTACTTGCCATTATCGCAATGGGAGTCGCAATGCTTGGGCGTTTCACAATTTCCATGCAAGAAAAAATTGCGGATGAGACAAGACCGGCGTACTTCGCTGCACGTAATGATGGGCTTGTTGTATTAGATACAATCCCGAATACAATTGGGGCAGAGCTGCATTTACTGCCTGGAGAAGTAATTACGAAAGTAAATGGAGTCATTCCAGGAAGCGCTGAGGAATTTTATGATGCGCTTCAAACGAAGACGACGGGGGCATTTTGTAAATTAGAAGTATTAGATACAAATGGTGAGCTTCGTCTTGCTCAAACGGCATTATACGCTGGGGGACATCATGAATTAGGTATTGTATTTGTTCAGCAGGAGCATGAGTGGGATTCGGAAGCTATGTAATAATAAAATGAAAGAAGAGGTTATATAACATTGTAGTTATATAGCCTCTTCTTTTTTGATTTACGGTTTTACTTGAGCGTAATGTTGCACAACAAACTCACGAAACGTTTGTGCAGCAAGTGATAAGTAGTGTTTTTCATTCCATACTAAATGAGGCGTCCATTGGCAAACGGGCTCTTCAATATGGAGAAGCGTTAGCGGGGGCAATTCCTTTTTTGCTGCGATTGGTAAAAAAGCAACGCCAAGTCCAGTGCGTACTAAGCCGCTTATTGCTGCAGGTTCATCTCCTTCACATACAATGTTAGGCGTAAACCCAGCTTGTCTGCAGAAATTGTCTGTAATCTCACGGAAGCTATACCCTGGTTTTAGGGAGATAAAAGGATCATTTGCTACTTCACTTAGCTTGATACGATCGCGATCTTTGAGTCGATGTGTACTTGGTACAGCTAGTACGATCTCTTCGGTCATTAATGGAAGACTATAGACTCCTAGTCGATCAATAGGTGAAGGTGTGAGACAAAAGTCGATTTCGCTTTTTTCAAGAAGCTGAATTTTTAATTCTTCTGTAGATGCTTGTGTTATGCGGAAGTTAATGTGTGGATATAGGGCTAGGAAAGGTGCTAGCAATTCAGAGACCCGATTTAAAGTTGTAGTAGCTACTACAACACTTCCTTGTTCTAATCCAGCCATATCTGTAACTTGTCGTTTGCCTACTTCGAGTGCCTCAAGGGCTGTATCCACTTGCTTGAGAAAAGCCTTTCCGAAAGTGTTTAGACGGATTTTTCGTCCGATTCGATCAAATAAGGGAACCCCTAACTCTTCTTCTAATCGAGAGATAGTAACGCTTAAAGCTGGTTGGGAGATATGAAGTTCTTGTGCCGCTTTTGTTATATGTTCCGTCCGAGCGACTGTCTTAAAATACTTGAGCTGCAGCAATTCCATAAATTATGTTCACCTTCTCTTATATACTCGAAGTTATTAATATGATAGTTATTTTATATTTTTGTTTATCAATAATCAATTTTATAATAGGAGTGTGAAAAGAAATACTATAAGAATTTATATATAGATAAAAATGAGGTGGATGATTTTTGGATATTCAAAAATATTTAGAGCATATTCAATCTGAAAAAAGAGAGGTAAGTTTCTCTTACTTATCTCATCTTCAAAAGCAACATGTACTCAACGTTCACTTTGAGAATCTTGATATTCTTGCAAGAAAACCTCTATCTTTGCGTGAAGAAGATTTATATCAAAAAATTGTTCATGCGAAGAAGGGTGGCGTGTGCTACGAGTTAAACGGAATATTTTATTTTCTGCTAAAAGAATTAGGATTTGATTCCTATCTTATGGCAGGAACTGTATATGTAAGAGAAGGAATTTGGGCTCTTGAAAATGCTCATTTATTCATAATCGCACCAATTGATAATAAAGAGTATTTGGTGGATGTAGGCATGGGCGGTAATTCACCGAGAATTCCTGTTCCGTTGAATGGAGAGGAAGTTGTGGATAGTGATGGTCTTTACCGAGTAAATAAAGACGAGACAACATCATTTTATTATTTGCAAAAAAAGACGGATGATGATTGGGAGATGCTATATCGATTTGAACAGCCGTCTCATAAATGGAACTTGGAAAACATTCATCCAATTTGTGTCTTAACTGAAACAGCTCCAGAATCAATGTTCAATAAGGTGTATTTCCTTTCACGAGTTACAGAAAATGGGCGCATCACCTTGTTAGGAGACACACTGATTATTGTTGATGGAAAAGAAAAAACAAAAGAAAAGCTAGAAAAACATGAGATTGAAGAAACTGTTCGTCGTTATTTTCAAATCCAAGTGTAGTGAGGGGATTTTAGGGTGGGTTAATATGTAAATTTAGATCTACAAGTTAAACCGTTTATTGCACAGTTGGAAGTTACGGGATAAGAACAGAGAAGCGAAAGATTTATCGGGAGTATGATGAGTTTTGAACTATTTAAAGGATGTATTTGTGAAAAAATAAAAGGAACGAAACTTATCAGTAGAGCACTTTGGATTGAATACGATCCGTAACATATAGAAATGAAGCCTAATTTCTCATGGATATAAATGAGGAGTTAGGCTTTTTAAATTTATCCACTTTTTTAGTTTCATAGACGGATAACTTGAATAATTATTTGATAATGGTTATCATTTAGGGAGTCTTTTAATTTTGGAAAATGGAGGTAAGATATGCTACGTAAATTTTTTTCTTACTATAAACCGTATAAAGGTTTATTTATACTCGACTTTTCTTGCGCGGTTGTCGCAGGATTACTAGAACTTGGCTTCCCGCTTATCGTAAATCAATTTATTGATAAGTTATTGCCAGGACAAAACTGGACGCTTATTTTATGGGCTTGTTTCGGTTTACTAGCAGTTTATATATTAAATGCAGGTTTACAATATGTCGTTACATACTGGGGACATATGCTTGGCGTTAACATTGAGACGGATATGAGGCAGAAATTATTTGATCACATTCAAAAGCTATCATTCAGATTTTTTGATAATAATAAAACAGGTCATTTAATTTCACGTCTTACAAACGATTTAATGGAAATCGGGGAAATTGCTCACCATGGGCCAGAAGATTTATTTATCGCTGTTATGACTTTAGTTGGGGCATTCTCATTTATGATGATGATCAACTGGAAGTTAGCGCTATTAACGTTCTTCGTCATTCCATTCCTACTATGGTTGGCACTTTACTTCAACAAAAAAATGACAGGTACGTTTAGACGTTTATTCTCAGATGTTGCGGATTTCAATGCATGTATTGAGAACAACGTTGGTGGTATTCGCGTTGTACAAGCATTCGGAAATGAAAAGTTTGAGAAAGAACAATTTGCTGTGAACAACGCTCGTTTCCGTACAACGAAATTAATGGCGTATAAAATTATGGCGTTAAATTCATCGATTAGTTATATGCTCATGCGTCTCGTAACGCTCTTCGTCTTAATATGCGGTACATGGTTTGTTCTGCAAGGCGAATTAACGTACGGTGGATTTATCGGATTCGTTCTATTAACGAATATTTTCTTCCGTCCAATTGAAAAAATTAATGCGGTAATCGAAAGCTATCCGAAAGGGATTGCTGGTTTTAAGAGATATGTAGAGCTTCTTGAAACAGAGCCTGACATTGTAGACTCTAAAGATGCGATAGAAGTAAAACATGTACATGGTGATATTCAATATAACAACATTACGTTCGGATATGAAAACAAAGAACCGATATTAAATGAGATTAGTTTGAAAATCCATGCAGGTGAAACGGTTGCTTTCGTTGGACCGTCAGGGGCAGGGAAAACAACACTATGTAGTTTATTACCACGATTTTACGAGCAATCATCTGGATCGATTCAAATTGATGGTATTGATACGAAAGATATGACGTTATCTTCACTTCGTAAGCAAATTGGAATTGTGCAGCAAGATGTGTTCTTATTCTCAGGAACGATTCGTGAAAATATCGCTTACGGAAACTTAAAGGCGTCAGAAGCTGAAATTTGGCAGGCGGTAAAGAGAGCTCAATTAGAAGATTTAATTTACTCACAACCAGACGGTTTAGATACTGTTATCGGTGAGCGCGGTGTGAAACTTTCAGGCGGACAGAAACAACGTCTAGCTATTGCTCGTATGTTCTTGAAAAACCCGCCAATTTTAATACTAGATGAAGCGACTTCCGCATTAGATACAGAGACGGAACTTGCGATTCAAAAATCGCTTGCAGAATTAGCAGTTGGCCGTACAACGTTAGTTATCGCTCACAGACTTGCAACGATTAAAAATGCAGATCGTATCGTCGTTGTAAATAAAGACGGTATTGCAGAGCAAGGTTCACATGATGAATTAATTGAGCAAGGCGGAGGATACAGTAGGTTATACGAAGCTCAGTTTAGTTCGTAAATATAATTTGTACTGAATTAGTGCACCATAAGTAGGTGAAAATCTCATATGGGAGGCTATAAAGTATGATTGTAACAACAACGTCTACAATTCAAGGCAAAGAAATTATTGAGTATATCGATATCGTCAATGGAGAAGCGATTATGGGCGCGAATATCGTTCGTGACCTTTTCGCCTCTGTCCGTGACGTTGTCGGCGGTCGTGCAGGCGCTTATGAAAGTAAATTAAAAGAAGCGCGCGACATCGCAATGGAAGAAATGAAAACTTTCGCAAGACAAAAAAATGCGAATGCAATTGTGGGTATCGACGTGGATTACGAAGTAGTTCGCGAAGGAATGCTAATGGTTGCAGTGAGCGGGACTGCTGTTCGTATATAAAGTGAAAAGCCGTGCGGGTGCACGGCTTTTTGTTGTTATTACGTCTAACACGATAGATAGGACGATATTCTATGTCGAAGCCTCGATATTTCTTGGGAAATGCGGAAGGTCCCGTCGATATATAGGGAAGATACTAGAGTGCTTCTTTACATTTTCGGATTTGGACTAATAATGTTTCATATTTTTGTTCGAGAGATGTGATGTCATCGTGATGATTTGGTATGGAAATTCGGCTGATGATTTCTGTTAATTTTGTTTGTAATCGTAATAATTCTTGTTCAGTAACGTTTACAGAAGCATCGGTTGTTCTTTTTGTGTATTGCTCGTAATTACCGTGGAAGACTCTTGGTTCACTCTCATCTACTTGTAGAATATGGTCTGCAACAGAGCGAATAAAGGCACGGTCATGGCTAATGAAAAGTATTGTGCCAGGGTATTCTTGTAACATGATTTCTAATTCTTCTTGCGTCGCTAAGTCCAAATAGTTTGTCGGTTCATCGAGCAGAAGCATATTATAGTTTCCTAAAAATACTTTTGCGAGTGCAACCTTCATTCGTTCACCGCCGCTTAGAACGTGAACAGGTTTATGAACATCTTCACGGCGGAATAGGAGTCGTGCAAGTATTGTGCGAGCGAATGCTTCTGTATAGTTTGTTTCTTCTAGAACGTTTTCTAAAATGGTTTTATCTGTTTTTAAAATTGATAGTGTTTGTTCGAAGTATCCGATTTTACAGCTTTTCGATAGCTGTATGCCACGCTCGTTTGCGAGAAGCATGTTGAACAAAGTTGTTTTGCCGCTTCCATTTGCCCCTAAAACGGCAAGCTTTGCACCAGGAGCAATCATTCCATTCATATTTGTAAATAGTGTGCGGTCGTCTATTTTCTTTGTTACTTTATTGAACTGTACTGCCACTTTACTATGAATGGGTGTATGGTATTGCACGTCAAACTGGGCCTGAGAAAGATCCTTTGGCTTTTCCTTCTTTTCTAGTTTTTCGAGACGTGTTTCTAATGCTTTCGCTGCTTTGCTAACCTTTTCTTGCCCATGAGCCCCGCTTAACTTATACAGTTTAGATTCAGATGAACTGAAACGTGTTGGGATTTTTGTCATGTTAGAAGCACGTTGCTTTCTTTGTAGAATGGACTGCTCTAAACGATTTTTTTCTTGTACATATTGCTCATATTCTGCTTGTTTTTGTGTTCGCTCACGTTCTTTTTGTTTTCGATAGTTTGAATAGTTTCCTTTATATTCTTGAATCATCCCGTCTTCAATTTCAATAATTTTTGTACATATATTATCTAAAAATTCACGATCATGCGATATTAAAACAAGAGCCCCTTTATAAGATAAAAGTGCCTTTTCTAATTGCTCTGTACCGATCATATCTAAGTGGCTTGTTGGTTCGTCAGCGAATAAAATGCCTGCCTCTTGCTCGAGAGCATGGGCAATCTTTAGACGCATTCGTTCACCGCCGCTCATTGAATTTGAGACGTTTGAAATATTCCATTTTCCTTTTGCAGGAGAAGAAGCGACCTCTGGTAATTCCTCGCTAATTTGAGGAATGATGCTGATAGAGCTATGATGAGTTACTATGCCTTTATCAGCTTCTATTTCTTTACTTAATATTTGTAATAACGTAGATTTACCAGCTCCGTTGACTCCGACAATTCCTATACGATCCCGTGCTTGAATTTCCAGTGATGGTAACGTAAATAGTGTGCGATCACCAAAGCCCTTTTCAATATTACGTGCGAATAAAATAGTCATAAAAAAACCTCCCTAGTTTCACTAGAGAGGATAAACGTCGCCCTTGCATGTAAAAAATCGTACATAAATAAACGATTTTTTACATGATCGTTTCGAAAGAAAGTATCGACAAATGGACAGACTAATCCCCTGCTAGTTTTCATCATTTTTGTTCACTATTTGTGATGGATGAAATAAATAAGAGAATTAGAACTTCATTGGTCAAAGTACCTTCCTTTCATAATATTACTTTTATTGTATGCGCATACAAAAGGGTTTGTCAAACTTATTTCTGTTTACTATTTTTGAATTTATTATTATACAATTGTGCTTTTGCTAGCGCCTCAGCATCATTTTGGATTTCATCTAATCCATTCGCATCTCCAATAACATACCCTTCAAATGATGAACCAACAAAATCAAAGATGTATTGGAACTGGGAGATAAGCGGTAATGCTTTTAGTTTCGGATTATCTCCACCAACGATGACCACGTACATTTTTTTGCCCTTCATTTTTTCTTTGAAATGAAGGGATGTATCACGCAAGCTTTGTGACCAGCGATCAACGAAGTTTTTCATATGTCCACTCATTCCGTACCAATATAATGGTGTAGCAAAGATAATCATGTCGTGCTCTAACATGCGTTTGGTTAACTGCTCGTAGTCATCATTTACAGGTTGGAATCCTTCTGCATCATGACGCTTATCTGTAATAGGATAGACTGTGTGATCACGTAAATAAATTTGTTCTGTTTCCATTCCATCAATCATCATATGTGTTAAAGCTTCCGTATTTCCGTTTTGTCTTGAACTGCCGTGTATAACAAACATGTAATCATTCCTTTTCTTTTGCTTGTTTTAGGAGTGAAACGTGTTGTTGCAAATTCTTTTGAATACTGGAAAGTAATGAAATTTGCTTTGTTACTTCATTGAGTTTATCTTCATAAAGCGTAAGGATACTGCTGCAAGGATTGTCGTACAGGTGTGGTTCAATTTCAAGGCAACGCAGCATCCTTGCCGTCTCTTCTAAATTTAAGCCAATTTGTAAGTACATTTGAATAAGTTCTACTTTTTTGATGGCATTTTCATCAAAATCACGGTAGCCATTTGTGAGGCGTTTAGAAGGGAGTAATCCCTTTTCCTCATAATGTCTTAGTGATCTTTCGCTAACGCCAGTTTCTTTTGATAACTCTCCAATTCGCAACGTGTTTCACTCCTTTTAAACGTATTGTAAACCTTCACACTAATGTGAAGGTCAACTCTGTTTTTTCGCAAAAGAACCTACATGATTTAAAAACACTTGAATAGCTTTAGACTGAATAAAGTATTTGCCACGCACGATGGAGAAGGGACGGATGAGTTGTTCATTTGGAACTTCGACGTGGAATAGCTCTTTTGCCAGTAGCTCTTTCCGTACAGTCCAATCAGAAAGTATAGCGATGCCAAGCCCAGCACTAACTGCTTCCTTCACGCTTTGAATACTACTGAATGTAAAGAATCGTTTCATTTTTAAATGGTGTTGATGAATAAAGCGATCACTATAAGCACGTGTTCCAGAACCACTTTCTCTTAATACCCATACTTGATCTTGGAGTGTGTTTTCATTTATTTCATTTGTGCGGAGCAGTGGATGATTTGGCGGAACGACGAGCTTCATTTCATCTTGCATAAATGTTTCAACGTCAACATCGGCATATACGACTTGCCCTTCAACTAAGCCGATATCAATTTGATTAGAGCGAAGGCTTTGCAAAACGTCTTCTGTATTTGAGATAAAAGTATGAACTTCGACGTGTGGATTTTCATTCGCATAGTTAGCTAGTATTTTTGGAAGTAAGTATTCGCCAATTGTAAAACTAGCACCGATGCGAAGAGTTCCTGTTACAACGTTATGTAATTCGTTAATTTCTTGTCTAGCATCTTCGTAAAGAGAGAGCATTTGCTTTGCGTGTATATATAAAATGTTTCCAGCCTCTGTCACTTGAACGTGCTTAGGAGAGCGCTGAATAAGTGTAGTGCCAAATTCGTTTTCTAAGTTGCGTATGTGCATACTTACGCCAGGTTGCGAGAGGTTTAATAATTCTGCTGCACGGGAGAAGTGTTTCTGTTCAACGACAGTAACAAAAATCTTTAAAATGTCTACGTTCATATAATGGGATCCTTTCGTTTTTCTATCATCTTATCATAAGTATTTCTGATGATAGAGATTCAATATTGATATTAAACTTATTATAGAAACTCTCTTATAATGTAAGTAGAAAGAACATGCATGTTCCAATACGATTATTGGGGTGGTACAAAGTGGAACAAACACTTGTTATACAAAAGAAAAAGGGCTTTGGATTTTCGCAAGGAATTGGGATTACATTATTAATCGCAATTGTCGCGAAATATTTAGCAGAGCTTCCATTTTTAAATATTATGGGACAATTAGTAATTGCTATTCTAATTGGGATGGTTTGGCGAGCAGCTATCGGAGTTCCGCAAGAAGCGATAGCTGGAACGAATTTCGCGAGTAAGAAGTTGCTTCGCTTTGGGATCATCTTACTTGGAATGCGGTTAAATCTTGTTGATATTGCGAAGGCGGGACCGAAAGTATTGGTCATCGCAGCGGTTGTTATTACATTTACGATTTTCGTTGTATATGGACTAACGAAAGTATTCAAAGTAGAAAAGAAACTTGGAATTTTAACAGCATGCGGAACAGCAATTTGCGGGGCGGCTGCGGTCGTGGCAATTGCACCGCAAGTGAAAGCGAAGGATGAAGAAACGGCAGTTGGAGCAGCAATTATTGCAATTTTAGGTACGATATTTACACTTATTTATACGCTATTATACCCAGTGCTCGGCTTTTCTCCGTACGGTTACGGTGTATTCTCAGGGGCGACGCTTCATGAAATCGCTCATGTCATCGCAGCTGCGGCGCCAGGGGGAAGCGCGGCTGTAGACATCGCAGTTATCGTGAAATTAACGCGCGTTGCAATGCTTGTACCAGTAGCGATTTTAATCGGATTATGGTTTGGTAAGAGCGAGGGAAGCGAAGAAAAAAGATCGTGGCGTGACCTTCCAATTCCTTGGTTCATCTTCGGATTTTTAGCGATGAGTGCAGTGCATTCACTTGGAATTATTCCAGAAGTTGTCGCGGGCTATATTGTGGTCATTGCTTATATGTTAATTGCAATGGCGATGGCAGGGCTCGGCTTAAATGTAGAGTTTAAAACGTTCCGTAAATTAGGAAGTAAAGCATTCGTCGCGGGGCTAATCGGCTCGGTTTGCTTATCGGTTCTTGGATACGTTCTTGTCTGGGGATTAGGATTTATGTAGTAGGATGAAAAAGCTGTTCCCAAAGGTATTTGGGGACAGCTTTTTCTTATGATTATAGCGCTACGGATGTCGATATATTAAAAAATCGCTGATATAAATTGAATTACTTTTGTACTTTGTTAGAGTAGATGTTCAGTGAAACGTTTTTCTAAAATTTGTAAAGATATCTTTACTTATAACTGGAAAATATTTATAATTCAAGTAAAGATATCTTTACTTTTGAAGGTGGAGCCTATGGGTGTAAAAAATAAAATTAAAGAATTAAGAAAGCAACATCATATAACACAAGTGGAAATGGCAAAGGCGATGCAGGTGACACGGCAGACAATCGTGGCGATTGAAAACCATCATTACAACCCGAGTCTAGAGTTATCCCTAAAAATCGCCAAATATTTTGGAGTGAAGGTGGAAGAGATATTTACGCTAGAGTAAGGGGAGAGAAGATGGACAATGCTAGAAAGTTATATGTCGGTTTGTTTTTTGGATTGTTGTTGGGAGACATCGTAGTTCGTATTATGAATCCAGCTATGCCAATTTTACCGCTCGTAGTGAGTAACGTTTTAGCAATTGTATTTTTGACAGTGTATGTGTATTACAAAAAGCGTAAGTACAGAAAAGAAGAACTTCCCGATATAGATGAGCGAGTAAATGAAAATATAAAAAAGCATGTAAACGTCTCATTTGTATTCGCATTTCTGTTGCTTATTGTTTATATTGTTGCGAGTAAAGCAATAGGCAGGGCTGTTATACCTGTGCAAGAGATATTGATAATATGTAGTTCCTTATTTGCAGGTAGTCTCATCATAGGAGTTATGGTAGGGAAACGAGCATAGCGATAGGAGGAATGAAAAAATGCAGGATGAGTTTGAGAGATTCCAGTCAGATAAAGCGTTTAAATATGTAGGATTATTTTTTACGATTAGTTTAGCGATATGGGGTTTATATAATTTAATTGTTGATGGAAATGCTGGTATGCCGTTTGTTTTATTTGTACTAGGGCAGTGGGTGTATTTTCTTGTGAACTATTGGCCGAAGTGGAGATATAGAAATAGTAAAGAGGCTGATCGTGTATGAGTTTGGCATCGCCTGAGTAAGGCATAAATAGAAAAGGGGAACTGGGATGGGATTACCGGTGTTATGTGTCGCTACAGCTATATTTGCGCTTCTTTGGGGAATGCAAAATTTTTCTCGTAATCCAGTGCCGAGTATTTGT